>CEPA01146206.1_pt1 | contig 11631 bp, 12 predicted proteins | sample 356241 | NCBI WGS metagenome assembly CEPA01 (sample SAMEA2620542, study PRJEB7988) | marine metagenome | biome: marine biome (ENVO:00000447); feature: surface water layer (ENVO:00002042); material: "saline water (ENVO:00002010), including plankton (ENVO:xxxxxxxx)" | depth 5 m
CTAATAGTGATGGAAAGGCGGCTTCGGCCGCCTTTCTTTTTTGTATAAATAGTCTTATACAAAGGAGGCTATTATGAAAATGGAAAAATACATTGACGTCAGAATTAGTCAACTTAAAGAAGATATGGCCAAGGCACACGACCCAATGGATCAGGCTTGGTATAACCGGTTGATTCAAGAACTTGATTGGGTAAAACAAATGAACAATAAACCTACGCATAATTGTTATATTGGCCAAGAAATAACTGGAGTGATGGGGACTATCTAATGCCGTATAACCTAGACGTAAATTTTGCAGAGGGATTTAGTAACACTGCACAGGCGTCCATGAACTTTGTGAATCCAACTGCCTTTAAGTTGGTAATTGATTCACAAAAATACAAGAATGCTCAGTTCATGGCTCAAACAGTAGCTTTACCTGATTTGCAAGTACAAGGTGCAGTGTACCAAACAAGAAATAGAAATATTATTGAAGCACCAGATAAAATTGAATACGGTATGTTTGATATGACTTTTCTTATTGATGAATACCTACTCAACTATAAAGAGATTCATGATTGGATTGTTGGCTTAGTTACAGAAAAAGATGAAGGTGTTCGTAAAGAACGTGATATGGTACTACAGATTCTAAGTAGTCATAACAATGTTATTGCGGAACTTCAATTTGTAAATGCTATACCTATCAATCTTAGCTCACTGCCATTTGATGTATCAAGTACTGATGTGATATACCTAACAGCAAACGTCACATTCCAGTTTGATTACTTTAAGTTTGTAACGAAAGGTGTATAAATAATTCTATATAATTGAAAGGCGATATTATGATTAAGCTTGATGAAATATTTGAAATGTGGAAGAAAGACTGTCAAATTGATGAAAACAATTTGGACGCAGCAACTATCCAGAATGCTAAATTGCATTCGAAATATCTAGAAATCTATTCCATGACCAAACTACAACTTAAGCGAAAAGAGCTTGAGTTTAAAGTACTACTCAAAGATAAGTGGCTTTGGTATAATGGAAAGATGTCTCAAGAAGAAATTGCAGCCAAAGGATGGGATTATGACCCACTCAATGGTTTAAAGATTCTCAAAGGCGAGATGGACTACTATTATGATTCCGATAAAGAGATACAGGAGGCTCAAGCAAAGATTGAGTATTTGAACAATATGAATGAAACCCTCAAAGAGATTATTGATACCATTAAGTGGCGCCATCAGTCTATTAAGAACATGATTGAGTGGCGGAAGTTTACTTCAGGCGTGTAATGCCAACTAAAATCACGGTGAAGAAAAAGAACCATGCCATGATGCTTGTTGATTCCGAGCCTTCGGTGTTGAATGAGCTTACAGACTTCTTTACGTTTTATGTACCTGGTTATAAGTTTATGCCGGCATACAAAAACAAAGTGTGGGATGGAAAGATCAGGTTATACAATTCACAGACCAGAGAACTTTACGCAGGATTGTTTGCATACGTAAGAGAGTTTGCAAATGCTGAAGGCCGTGATTATGAACTAGAACTAGAACATGATGCATATTATGGGTATGTTGATGAAAAGATAGATCCAAATATGAACTTTGTAAATGCTCTTACACTTACCGATAATAAAGGTGAATCCATTAAACCAAGAGATTATCAGTTACGTGCAGTAGAATATGCTTTGACTAATAAAAGAGGAATGTTAATATCGCCTACAGCCTCTGGTAAGTCACTTATCATATACATGCTACTTCAATGGTATCTTATGAACAATACCAAGAAAGCTTTGATTATCGTACCAACAACATCATTGGTAGAACAAATGTATTCTGACTTTGCGGCTTATGGTAAAGAAGACGACATATTCAATATTGATGATTATCAAAGAATCTATTCTGGTATGCCAAAGAAAAGTGAGATGCCAAGAGTTATTATTTCAACATGGCAATCAATTTACAAACTTCCTGGCAAATGGTTTGAACAATTTGGGTGTGTCTTTGGTGATGAGGCACATAACTTTAAAGCCAAGTCACTTACATCTATTCTTACCAAAATGCGAGATGCTGAATATAGATTTGGAACTACTGGTACATTGGACGGTACTCAAACACATAAGCTTGTCCTTGAAGGATTGTTTGGACCGGCATACTATGTTACTACAACAAAGGATCTGATGGACAAGAAGCAGCTTGCTCAATTAGACATAAAGGTATTATTGCTGAAATACAAGGACGAATACTGCCGTGAAGTTGTCAAATACAAATACCAAGATGAGATCGATTGGATAGTTAGATACGAGAACCGCAATAATTTCATTGCCAATCTTGCTTTAGATCAAAACGGAAACACACTTGTTCTCTTCCAGTATGTAGAAAAACATGGTAAACCACTTTATGATCTTATACTAAACAAAGCACATAAAAGAAGAAAAATATTCTACGTGTCAGGCGAAACAGACACAGACACGCGTGAGCACGTACGGAAGATTACGGAGGAACAAAAGAATGCAATCATCGTGGCTAGTCTCGGAACTTTTAGTACCGGAGTCAATATTCGTAATTTGCATAATATTGTTTTCGCTTCTCCCTCGAAAAGTCAGATTAAAGTTCTACAGTCAATTGGGCGTGGACTACGTAAATCAGATGATGGAAAGGATACAACACTATACGATATTGCCGATGATCTCCATTGGAAATCGTCTAAAAACTATACTTTACAGCATGCGGCGGAAAGGATAAAGATATATAGTAAGGAAAGGTTCAAATTTAATATAATAGAGATACCACTACCATGACCTATAACTTAGATGACATAGACATTAGAGTGTTTAAACTAACCTCAGGCGAGGAAGTTATTTCTCTCGTGTCTAAAGATGAAAATGGTTTTCTAAGTTTAGAGTCTCCATTGCAAGTTCATAAAAGAGTTGGTAAGGGTAGTCACGCTTTTGCTTTCAGTGATTGGCAACCGCTAGGTAAGACCAGAAGTCCAGTCATCTTAAACGAACTTCATATTGTTTCGACTGCGTTTGCTGAAGACGAAATTAAAGAGAGATATATTCGTATGTCCCTTGAAATCAGAGAACAGTACGATAAGAATCAGTTAGAAGACCCTGAAGAAGAGTTAGTGACGGACGACCAGATAGAAGACTTTGTGGATCAGCTAGTGAAGAAGAATTGGTATCATTAAAGGTATACCCCCCTCTCTCAACCTACTCTATTATTATAACATACTTTTGGGCGTTTGTAAACTGTTTTTTTCAATGAAATCAATATTTTTTTCCTTTACAAGATCAATACGTTGTGATATAATAATATCATAATGGAAAAAGGAGAACTTATGGACAAATACACACACTATGATAACTTCCAAGTTTTAACCAACGACCAAGATAGAATCTCTTATCTTAAATTACATAAGGGATCATTGGAAACCAACAACATCAAGGTTGACAATTTAATCTACTCTTGGACAACAAACGATTGGCCACACTTACGGAAAAAGGATAATGAGGATGAAACCTAAACAAAAACCACACTACGTCAACAACAAGCAATTTTCACAGTCAGTTGTTGATTATGTTAAAACTGTGAAAGCGGCAGAAGCCGAAGGTAAGGACCTACCAGTAGTACCAGACTATATTGCACAATGCTTTTTGAAGATTGCGCAGGGTTTGTCTCACAAAGCCAATTTTATTCGTTACACATACCGCGAAGAAATGGTCATGGATGCTGTAGAGAACTGCCTCAAGGCTATTACTAATTACAATATTGATGCACAAACAAGAACAGGAAACCCAAATGCTTTTGCATACTTTACGCAGATTTGTTACTATGCATTTCTTAGAAGGTTGGCAAAAGAGAAGAAACAGCAAGACATCAAATTCAAATATATAGAAAAGGCTGGTATTGAAGACTTTGTCACACAACTAGATAGTGAAGGTTCAGTATCAGATTCGACTACCAGAGCATTTGTAGATCAACTCAAGGATAGAATCTCGGTGGTAAGACAGAATGATGCAACACTCAAAGAGTTTGCTAAAGAGGAAAAGAAAAAGAGTAAACCAAGTAAGCCGAAGGCACTGGAACTCTTCATGGGAGCCTAATTTACATGAAACTAGCGGTCTTGAATGATACCCATGCAGGTATCAGAAATAGCTCAGACATTTTTTTAGAATATCAAAGGAGATTTTATGAAGAACAATTCTTCCCATATCTAAAGGAACATGGTATTACACAGATTTTGCATCTGGGTGATTACTATGACCATCGTAAGTTTATCAACTTCAAATCACAAAATCAGAACAGAAAGATGTTCCTTGAGCCTATGCGAGAAATGGGTATTACTATGGACATCATTCCTGGTAACCATGACGTATTTTTTAAGAATACAAATGACCTATGCTCGCTTAAAGAGCTTCTTGGTTACTATACATCAAACGTTAACATTATGATGCAACCTAAGGTTCAAGACTATGATGGGCTAAAGATTGCATGTGTACCTTGGATCAATAATGAAAACTATGCTGAGTCTATTAAGTTTCTACAAAACTGTGATGCTCAGTGGGTTGGTGCTCATTTGGAACTTCAAGGTTTTGAAATGATGCGTGGTGTAACCAATACACATGGTATGACAAGAGATATATTTAAGCGCTTTGAACTTGTAATGAGCGGTCACTTTCATACTAAATCAAACCAAGACAATATCCACTATCTAGGTTCACAGTTCGAGTTTACTTGGGCTGATGCTGGAGACCCTAAATACTTTCACATCATAGATACTGAGACTCGGGAACTTACACCGGTTCGATGTAACTACACAATATTCAAAAAAGTGTTTTACAATGATGAGAAAATAGATTATAATAGATATGATACAGCGGAACTGATTGACAAATTCGTCAAAGTGGTAGTTGTCAACAAGACTGATCATTTTATGTTTGATCGGCTTATTGATCGTATCCAACAGACGGATGTCCATGAGCTTAAGATTGCAGAGACTTTTGATGAGTTTGTCGGTACCAATGTTGTAGATGAAAGCATTTCAGTGGAAGATACTACTGAATTGCTTGACTCGTATGTTGATGCGGTCGAAACAGACCTAGATAAAGAAAGGATGAAAGGTTTGATGAGAAGTTTATATGTGGAAGCACAGAATAGCGAGGTCCTATGATTAAGTTTAAGTCAGTAAAATGGAGAAACTTTCTATCCACCGGTAATAATGAAACTAAGATTGAGCTAGATCGATCTCCTTCTACATTGGTTGTAGGACAAAATGGATCGGGCAAATCTACTATGCTTGACGCTTTGTCATTTGGCCTATTTGGTAAGCCACATAGGTCCATTAGTAAAAATCAGCTTGTTAACAGTATTAACAAAAAACACGCTATGGTTGAAGTAGAGTTTGATGTTGGACAACATGAGTTCAAGATCATTCGTGGTATTAATCCAGGTAAATTTGAGATTTGGCAAAACGGTAAGATGATTAACCAATCATCAAACGCACGTGATTATCAAAAGTTCCTTGAACAAAATATCTTAAAACTAAACCACAAATCCTTTCACCAGATCGTCGTGCTCGGCTCTTCTTCCTTTATTCCATTTATGCAACTTAATGCTGGGCATAGACGAGAGGTGATTGAGGATCTATTAGACATCAATATCTTTTCAAAGATGAATAACATATTGAAGGACAAACTTGGTAAACTTAAAGAGGAGATAAAAGATGCCAACTATAACTTGGAGCTCACTCGTGAGAAGATCGATCTACAAAGAAAGTATATCAGGGAAATTACAGAAATCAATACAGGTCAAGTGGATTCCAAAAGAGCAGATATTGAACAACATGAATCAGAAATCGAAGCCCTCCAAGCCGCGTGTAAGCAAGCATCAGACTATATTGATGAACACAATAGCGAGGCAGAATCCCTAGTCAATAAGCTTAATGATAAGAAGCAGACACTTCTAAACTACCGCCATCAGTTTGAACAACAGGTTAAGACCACAGTAAAAGATGCTAAGTTCTATGAAGATAACGCAGAGTGTCCTACCTGTGAACAGGAGATTGGTGAAGAACTCAGAGATCGTAAGATCAACGAGGCCAAAGCCAAAGCAGTAAAACTAAAAGAAGCACTTGATGATGTAGCTACCGAATCAGATAGTGTTGTTAGTAGTTTGGAAAGCGTAAATGAAACTCTTGGTAATATCAGATCAAAACAGCAAGATATTCATACCAATAATACTACTATTGAGAGATTGCAAAAAGCCATCAAAACTCTGCATAATGATATAAATAAACTTACAGGCAGTGAAGGAGATCTAGGACAGGCAAATGCTAAACTAGATGAATTGTTTAATCAACGTGATTCTATTGGTGATAACAAACTCAAACTGATGGAGGATAAAAGCTACTCCGATGCTGCCGCTGAGATGTTAAAAGATACTGGTATTAAGACTAAGGTTATCAAACAGTATCTACCTGTAATGAACAAGCTGGTCAATCAGTACCTGCAAGTTCTGGATTTTTTCGTTTCGTTTAATCTTGATGAAAACTTCAATGAGGTTATCAGATCAAGACATCGTGATGCCTTTAACTACGCTTCATTCTCTGAAGGTGAGAAACAGCGTATTGATCTCTCGTTATTGTTTACTTGGCGGCAAATAGCCAAGATGAAAAACTCAACGTCCACGAACCTTTTGATTCTGGATGAGACATTTGATTCTTCGTTAGATCACGATGGCATTGACAATCTGATGAAGATTTTGGGTACCCTTGAGGATGATAGTAACGTGTTTGTCATATCGCATAAAGGCGATTTGCTGGACGGTAAGTTCAGGTCCAAGATTGAATTCACAAAAGAACGTAACTTTTCAAAGGTAGCATAATGCAAGTAAGACTAGTTAGCCACTCGGTTCCGACTGAACAGTTTAGAATCGAAGGGATTGAAGATACACAAGACCTTGTAGCATTTTGTGCAAGGGTATCTAATCCAGGCAATCAAAACAATAAGAAAACTGCTGACAAGTTAGTCCAGTATCTTATCAAACATAATCATTGGTCTCCTCTTGAGATGGCCAGTGCTTGTTTAGAAATCACAACAACCAGAGATATTGCAAGGCAAATTCTAAGACACCGCTCATTCTCTTTCCAAGAGTTTTCGCAGCGGTATGCCGAGCCAGACAAAGAGTTAGCTGGTGCTTTCACAAGGCGTGAATGTAGACTTCAAGATCCAAAGAATAGACAAAATTCTATTGAGATTGAAAATGATCCTGCTATTCAATTGAATGCATCTCAGCAAGAACTCGTAACCGAATGGAACAGAAGACAGGCTGGTGTAGAAAACGCAGCTAAATCAGCTTATGACTGGGCCATTCAAAATGGTATTGCAAAGGAGCAAGCAAGAGCAGTTTTACCAGAAGGTATGACAGTCTCTCGTATGTACATGAACGGAACACTTAGGTCATGGACACACTTTGTAGAACTAAGAACAGCTAATGGAACACAAAAAGAATGCACGGAAGTAGCAAGAGCATGCGCAAAGGCGCTGGAACCGATCTTTCCGATGATAACAGACTTCGTGAAGACTCTTCCAAACCTAAAGTAGGTTATACACAAAGGCAATGGGATCGCACCGTAGGGTGGGGTTCCGTTCCTAAAGAATACTGTCTTACTGATCCTATATGGGACGAAAGATGGATTCCGAAAAAAAAGTGAAAAAAAATCAAAAAAAGTGAAAAAAGTCCTTTACATTTGCTCCAAATTGTGATAGAATATACATAATGGAAGGAGACAATGATGATTAATACTCAAAAGTCTATATTAGCAAAGCTCTTAGCTACTGAGAACATCGAAGTTATTCATGGCAATTTTCAAACTGCCTTCTTCGATGTAGAAAAGCGTGTACTTGGTTTACCGCTCTGGACACAACTAGATAATGTATACGACCTGTTAGTGGGTCATGAAGTTGGCCATGCCCTCTTCACTCCACCGGAAGGTTGGCATGATGCTGATGTTGAAGTGCCTGGTTGTCCACGTAGCTTTTTGAATGTTGTTGAAGATATTCGTATCGAAAAACTTATTCAGCGTAAGTATCCTGGCCTTGTAGCTTCATTTAAGCGTGGTTACAAGAAGTTAGACGAAGAAGACTTTTTTGGTGCATCAAAGTATCCTGCAATCTCACCGCAATATGTAAACCTTATTGACCGTATCAATCTCAAGGCTAAGCTTCGTGATCTTATTCAAGTTCAGTTTTCTGCTGACGAGCAGCCTTTGGTTGATGAGGCTTTTGCCGTTGAGACTTGGGAAGACGTTTTGGCTGTATGTGCTAAGCTCTATGAGTGGGCTAAAGAAAATGCAGTCAAGAATCCTCCTTCCATGCCTAATACTGATGATAATAAAATGGAAATGGAAAATGAATCTATGGACCCAACTGCGGACCAAGGTCAGCAGCAATCTACTGAATCTTCAAATATGGATAATAATGAAGAAGGTGGATCTAAGAAGATGGAACCAAGCCAGGAAGCAGAAGAAAAAGAAGGTGAAGGTTCTGGAAACGATGTACAGCCTGAGGGACAGGCCGATGAAACAAAATCGGAAACACCCGATGGAGTAGCTCAAGCTAATGGTGATGGCACTAAAGGTGGTGATGTTACATCTGAAACCGATGATGCTTTTCGTAGTAATGAAGGTAAGCTAATCGACCAAGATAATAAAGGTACACACACCTTTGTAGCAAATGGCTTTACTAAAGAACAGCTTGAAGACATGATTGTTTCTTATAAGACAATCAAAGAGTCTCGTGAACATAGTTATGGCTATCATACACCAAGCGAAAACTTTCTTAATAGTTACGAAGCATTCTTAAATGATAATAAGAAGATCGTACAAGTTATGGCTAAAGAGTTTGAAATGCGTAAGGCAGCTTGGAGATCAAAGCGGGCACAAACTGCACGTTCTGGTTCCCTTGATGTAAACAAGTTGTATGCCTATAAGTATACAGACGATATCTTTAAGCGTATGACTTTGACACCAGATGCAAAGAACCATGGTATGTTTATGATGGTTGACTATTCTGGTTCAATGCAACATATCATGAGAGATGTACTTAAGCAAGCTTTGGTACTCAGCATGTTTTGTAAGAAAGTAAACATTCCGTTTCAAGTGTGGGGTTTTACCTCTAGTAGTAATGGAAAGCCACAGCAAGTCAAAGCTCCTTACTCACATGTAAACCACAAGGACACAAGACTATATCAATTGTTGAGTTCTTCTCTTCCTAAAGGTGAGTTTGAAACAGCTTTTAGAAACTTGTTTAGAACTTCTTTCTATGCCTATCACCACCACTATATGGCTTTTAGTGATATGGAACGTATGGGTGGTACTCCACTTGATGAGATGCTAATTGCAGTACCTACTCTTATTGATAGGTTCACCAAGCAAACTAATGTCCAAAAGACCAACTTCATTCTTCTTACAGATGGATACGGTTCTATAATTGAAGCTGCACGGCATGAGAACGAAGATGTTTATGAGTATAAGCATGGTGGTTACTCAATCAATATTAACGGTAACATCGTAACGACTAAATCTAAAGATGGTAGCCGTATTACTCTAACTGAAGCTCTGTTGAAGAATATCAAAAAGCAATGTAACTCAGTAACAGGTTACTTCCTTGCTGGTAATAGAAACGACTTTAACTCTGGTATGCGCAATATTGATCTTGGTCATAACGAATTCTATAAGGCAAGACAGCAGTTCCTTAAGAATAAGTTTAGCTCTTATGATAATGTAGCTGGCTATGATAGATACTTTATCCTACGTTGTGATGGAAGGTCTGCAAATACAGATACTACTGAATTTGATGTAAAAGATAACGCAAAGAAAGGTGATATCACTCGAGCATTTAAGAAACATGCTAACTCAAAGAAAGCAAACAGGACTCTAGCAGTCAAGTTTGCAGAAATGGTAGCTTAAGTATGGAATCTCTGCGTAGCTCAGCTGGATTAGAGCAACGGCCTTCTAAGCCGTGGGTCGGGGGTTCGAGTCCCTCCGCAGAGGCCAACTTAAAAAAAGTGAAAAAAAGTGAAAATAATCCTTTACAATTGGCAAAAAGCGTGTTATAATATATTAGTAAGATGGAAAAAGAACTAAATGATGGAGACTATATTATGAACAATCTTTCTTTCTCTCAGCGTGCAATCATGGAAAAGGTTGCAGAAGTTTATCCTGGCAAGGAGGAATTTCGTAAGCCTGAACTTAAAATTATTGCTGACCAATTGGGATGCACTCACAAGGACGTCGATAAGATCTTCGATGCCGGCACCAAAGTTCGTTATGGTGTATATAACCTTGCTGGGTTGGTTATTCCTTTTGAAGGCAAATCTAAACCTCAGGAGTCAAAGGTGCCTACAAACGTTCAATCAGTTATGAACGATGAAATATTCGTACCTGAACTCGACAAGTACTTTGTACGTTGGGGTCACTTCAGCGACGTTGAGGCTATTATCGCCTCTGGCGCTTTCTACCCTGTGTACATTACTGGTCTATCTGGTAATGGTAAAACAATTATGGTTGAGCAAGGTTGTGCTAAGGCAAAACGCCAGTACATTCGAGTTCAAATCACACCTGAAACTGATGAGGACGATCTTATCGGTGGCTTCAGGCTTGTTAATGGCGAAACGGTTTTTGCCGAAGGTCCAGTTATTAAAGCCATGAAGAAAGGTGCCATTCTTCTTATCGATGAACTTGATCGTGGTTCTAACAAAATCATGTGTCTTCAAGGTGTACTTGAAGGTAAGCCAGTTCTTATCAAAAAGACTGGTGAGGTTGTAACCCCAGCTAATGGTTTCAACGTAATTGCTACAGCCAATACCAAAGGTAAAGGTTCAGATGATGGTCGATTTATTGCGGCAAACATTATTGATGAAGCTTTCCTTGAGAGGTTCACAATTACTATGGAACAACCATATCCTTCAACTAACGTTGAAAAGAAAATTGTGCTAAAGCACATGGATAAGTTTGGTAAGTCTGATGAAGATTTTGCTGAAACTCTGGTCACTTGGTCAGAAACTATTCGCAAGACTTTCTTAGACGGAGGTATTGATGATCTTATCTCTACTCGTAGGCTTTGCCATATTGTTCAAACTTTCTCGATCTTTGGTGATCGTCTTAAATCAATCGAGTTATGCGTCAATAGGTTTGACGAAGATACTAAAACAGCATTCCTTGACCTGTACGAAAAGGTAGATGCTTCAGTAACTTCCACCACTTCATCTGAGTTTGATGAGATGATGGGCAACCCTATGGACGAGCTTGATAATCTAATTGATGAGGTATCGTAATGAGTAAATATAAATTCAATGAAGGCTCTCTAATCTCAGAGTTAAAAGCCTATATAGATAGTACCTATGAAGGTCACTATTCTAAAAACAAGTTTCAATCCACAGAATTCATCATTGACTGTGGACATGGCATGGGATTTGCACTTGGGAATGTTCTCAAGTACGCCCAACGCTATGGAAAGAAAGATGGTGCAAACCGTAAAGATCTCATGAAGATCTTACACTATGCAATCATTGCATTACATCAGCACGATGTTGACCACCCTGAGTGGGAGAATGGTCAAGCTGAAATGGATTTTGGTAATGTATACCAAAC
>CEPA01172772.1_pt1 | contig 11565 bp, 12 predicted proteins | sample 356241 | NCBI WGS metagenome assembly CEPA01 (sample SAMEA2620542, study PRJEB7988) | marine metagenome | biome: marine biome (ENVO:00000447); feature: surface water layer (ENVO:00002042); material: "saline water (ENVO:00002010), including plankton (ENVO:xxxxxxxx)" | depth 5 m
GCAAACCAAATATTAATATTCTTCTTGCTAATTTTTTGGGCTCTTAGGCTGGGTCCTTTTTTATTTATTCGTAGACTAAGTGCAGGGCCAGATGAAAGATTAAGTGAATATTTTAAATCTCCATTAAGTTTGTATTTCATTTGGACAATGAATTCTTTATGGGTTTTTTTAACATCTCTTTCCATGATAATTATATTTTCATCAAGCCAAAATAATGAATTTGGTTTGATTCAATGGCTTGGATTATTAATATGGGTTTTAGGGTTCTTAATTGAGGTTGTGTCAGATACCCAAAAAAGTAAGTTTAATAAAAAAAATAAAGGAGCATTTATTGATGTGGGTCTATGGAAGTATATTAGGCATCCAAATTATTTAGGAGAGATAATAATTTGGCTTGGAATATTTGTGATATCAATAAGCTATATTAATTCTATTTTTACTGCTCTATCAATTTTGTCACCAATATTTGTATTTATTCTATTAAGATTTTTAACAGGTGTCCCTCAATTAGAACAAAGAGGTCAAGAAAAATGGGGTAAACAAGAAAAATATCTCAAATATAAAGAAAGAACTGGGATTTTATTACCAAAATTTAAATAAGGTAAAGTAAGGTTAATAGCCCAAAAACTGCTGGAGGGGCAGCAAGGCAAATCAAAAAAACACCTGGAGTTATTGCCATAAGAATTTTTTGTGGATCAATCCATTTTCTGTCATTAAAATCTTTCCTGACAAGTAATTTTTTCTTTTCTTTTCTTAATGAAGTTAGTGAAGGATTTTTTAAAAACCTTGAATCTGATTTTACTAATTCCAATTCGGACTTAAGTTCTATAAGCTTATCAACATTTATTAAACAATCATCGATTGATTTTGAATAATCAAGCTCTGTGATAGAAATTTTTTTAATTATCTCTTCAACTTTTTCTTTATTCTCAGTTAATGTCATATTATTAAATAGTAAAATTAATTATCAGTAGTGAATTTATACTAAAATAACATTATGACGCAAATAAATATTAACAATGACCAAGTTCTCTCAGATGTAAATTCTGAAATAAAAGTGATTGCTTCATTAGTTGCAAATATTTTGACTGATGAATTTGGTAATGAATTTCTTGAAAAACTTAATTTAGCCAGAAAATCATTGGATAAATATTATTTGAACAATAAATATGAGGACCTTAAAAAAGTTATAGATAATTTTAGTCAATTTAATCCATTTTGGACTGTAAGGTTGATAAGGGCATACACTCTATATTTTCATATTGCTAATGTTGTTGAGCATATTTATAGAATTGATGATCTTTCTTCCAATAATTATTCTATAGAAAGCTTAAACAATAAACTAAAAAATTTATTATCTAATAATTATAAGTCAGAGAAAGCTTTAAAAAATTTAGTTGATATAAAATTAGTTTTTACTGCTCATCCAACTGAAGCAGCTAGGCCAGAAATTTTAAATCAGATAAATGAATTGCATAAAATTATAAAAGTTAGGCATGACGAAAGAATGAAAGGGATACCTTTTTCAAAACTTTCACATCAAGAGGATTTAAAAGAATCTGCAAAAATAATCATACAAACTGATGAACTTAGGCAATTGAAGCCAACGCCAATAGATGAAGCAATAAATAACTTGTTTTATATAGATAAAGTTGTATACAAAGAAATACCAAAATTAAACTTATTCATTAAAGAAGTTTTAGGTGCAAATAATTCAGGTGATTTATTTTCTCCCATAAAAATTGGAACATGGATAGGAGGGGATAGGGACGGTAACCCTAATGTTAATCACAAACTTACAACTGAAATAATTGAAATTCAGTATAAAAGAAATAAAGACAGGATTATCAATGAAATTAAAAACTTAATTGAGGGTTTGAGTCAATCAATTCACATTGTTTCTTTCTCCAAAGAGTTAGGTGAATTTATTAATAAAAACATAAATATTTTAAAAAATGATGAATCGGTAAAAAAATATGATGAAGAGCCATACAGATTAAGCTTAAGTATAATTTTAAAAAAATTCTTAAATGGCCATTACGACATAGAGTCAATTATTAATGACCTCAATTTGGTTTTAAATTCACTTAATGAGCATAGAGGGACTAAGAAGGAAATCAGAAAAATTAGCCTTCTTATTGAGTCATTAAAAGTTGGAGGATTTGTTACTGCCGAAATGGATATAAGAGAAGATTCTGCAATTACAACTAATGCTGCGAAAGAAATAATTTCAAAAATATATGATGAATCTACATCAATTTCAGATGCTATCAACCTAATTGATAAAAGAAATGATTTTGATTTAAGCAATTTGAAACTAAATGATGCTTCAAGAGAAGTAATAAACACGTTTGAAACTGTAAAAATTACCAGAAAAAAATATGGTGCAAGCTCAATTAATACTTGGATTGTTGCTATGACCGGAAGTTCAGATGATTTAAGTTCAATTGCTTTTTTAACTTTACTGACTAAAACTGTTGAATCAAAAAAAGATTTGCCAAGCTTTAGAATAGTTCCATTACTTGAAACAATTGATGACTTAAAAAATGCAAAAGAAATTTTAAGAAATTTTTGGACACAAATTTACCATCAAAATAGTTTAGTTGAAGTAATGATAGGTTATTCCGACTCAAATAAAGATGGAGGGATAATTAAATCTCAATGGAATTTATATTCTTCTCAGAAAGAAATATTTAATTTGTCAAAACAGCTTAAGCTGGATTTAGTATTGTTTCATGGTCGTGGTGGATCTTCCAGTAGAGGAGGAGGCCCTTCAGGTGAAGCAATCTTATCTCAACCTCTGGAAACAATTAATGGAAAAATTAAAATAACTCAACAAGGCGAAGTAATTTCAGATAACTTTGCTAATTCAGAATTATCTGAGACTAACCTTAAAATTATAATGTCATCAGTTTTAGAAGCATCATTAGATCATCCAGAAGAAAAAAATAAAGATGAGAAATGGTTTGATTTAATGAACATATTGTCTGATGAAAGTTACAGTCACTATAAAGATTTTATTTCACAAAGAAACTTTTTTGATTACCTAACTAAAGCTACTCCTCTTGAAGAATTTGCTCAAATGAACATTGGGTCAAGACCATCAAAAAGAAGAGGGGGACTTAAAGGTATTCAAGATTTAAGAGCCATTCCTTGGGTTTTTTCCTGGACCCAATCAAGGCAAATAATTCCAGGATGGTATGGTTTTGGTCACACAATTGAAAAAGCATTTAATGATGGGCTAAAGGAAGAGATATTAGAAATGTACAAGGAATTAAAATTCTTTAAAACATTAGTTTCTAATATTGAAATGAATCTTGTAAAAACAGATATGAATGTAAGCAGAGCTTATATAGAGAATTTATATCCTCAAGGAATTGAGTTATTTAATCAGATTGAAAATGAATATGATAAATCAGTTAAATATTTAAAAGAAATCAATGGGTCCAATGAACTTTTAGAGTCCAATAATACACTGAAAAAAACATTATCAGTTAGAGAGTCTTACATATTGCCATTAAATATTTTTCAATTGATATTATTAAAAAAATTGAGAAGTGATTCAGATTCAGAAGATTATAAATTAATGAGGAGATCTTTATTGTTAACTATCAATGGAATTTCAGCTGGACTAAAAAATACTGGATAAAATTGACCAAATACATTCTTTAATTAAAAATTATTAAATGAAAATAAATGATTATACAGAAATTGATCAGTGGATAATTGGAAATTATTGGGTTAATTCTGAAATTGAAAATTTAAATCATAAATTATCAATAGACATTGGACCTCGTTGGGCAACTTCTGATAATGAAAGGGAAGCTGCTGAATTTATTAGAACTCATTGGGTAGACAACAACCTCGAAGCTTTTCATGAAAATTTTACAATTAAAACTTATAAGTTTGATTATTGCGATATTGAAGTTAATGGAAAAAAGCTTGATTCGAAACCATACCACAGATGCCCTTCTGTAAAAATAAACAAAGAGTTAATTGATTTAGGTTATGGCACAAAAAGAGAAGTAGATGATTCTAAAGAAAATGTAAAAAATAAAGTGGTATTAATTTTTAGAAAACATGAACCTTTTACAGAACAGGAAACAATAAGCAAACGCGTGGAATATATTAGTAAAAAAGGAGCCGCAGCAATAATAATCGGTGACCCAAAACTTGGCAGAAGAATGGAGTATTCATCTGTATGGGATACAAGAGATCCACAATCAATTAATCCTCCATTACCAATTGTAAATACTTCACATGAGCACCTTCTTCTTTTAAAAAAATATGCAATTTCTGAATTAAAAGTAAAGGTTGAAGTTAAGACAGATTTTTATGAAGCAAAAACATCCAATGTCATTACTGAGATACCTGGCTCCATTAAAGATGAATTTATTGTGATGTGTGGTCATCACGATACAGTATTCGATACTCCGGGAGGAAATGATAATACATCTGGTGCAATTTCAGTTATAGAAACAGCAAAATCAGTGAAACGAACATTAGAAAAATTTAATATTATTCCAAAAATCGGATTAAGGTTTATAACTTTAAGTTCAGAGGAGCAGAGACTGCAAGGATCTTTTTTTCACGTTAAAAATAACTATAAAAGACTAAAGCCCAGATTTGTTCTAAATTGCGATGAGTTATCGACAGGAGATTTAAAAGGAATAGTTTTAGGTTTCCCTCATTTAAGAAAATTTCTTCAAGATCAAATAGATTCTTTAGATGAAAATTTGAAAGTTCATGTTATGTCTCAATTAGATGGGCACTCAGATCATTTTCCTTTTTTAGAAGCGGCGATGGACGCCTCTCATCCCTGGAGATGGAGATATCATGGAAGGTATCCAACTTGTGAATATCATCATGAAGAGCCAGATACATTTGATAAATTGATAGTGAAAGATCTCAAATATTATGTAACTTCATTCACTCGACTATTTGTTAGATTGTGTTCAATAGACCCTAAACAATGGCCTAAAAATCAATTAACAAAAAAAATAGTAAGGGAAAGATTAAATCAAGAAAAAAATTATGAAATTAGAACTAACTAGAATTCTGAATTATTTTTCTAATTTATTAATCACAAAATTGCAATTATTTCTGGCCTCATTTTCATCATAGCCCGGGCAAAAAAGAATTAGATTGTTGTAAATATAATATGACATATATTTAGGATGCAGCGTGCCTAAATCATGCATTTGTATCCTGTCTTTTAAACCCTCTTGCCACAATGAACACTCTTTGGAAATACATCCATTTTCTCCAGAAATATTTTCTGCATATTTTTTTCCAAATTTTAAAGCAGCATCATGATTGTCATAAAATCTCATTTCATAATCTTTGGGTTCACCAATGTCATTTTTTATAAAACCAAAAAAAGCAGCATTTGAATTTGGAAGTTTATCGATCTTATATTCTTTGACTTTTTTGAAGCCAATTTCATTTATTTCATTTATAGTTAAAACCTTTCCCGAATTAGATGTTTCTTCAAATTTAATAATTTGGGTTTCTTCGCTAGAACAAGATATGATTAAAAAAATAAATAAATAAAGTTTCTTCATTTTTAAATATTAATAAAAAATAAGAAAATTCTAAAATATATGAAAATCATTGATTTAAAATGTGCGATCATTGGTAAAACTCCTGTAGTAAGAATTATTACTGATGAGGGAATATCTGGTTTTGGTCAGGCTGAATGGGCAAAACCTTACTTGAAACCATTTGTTTTATTTTATAAACCTCAGTTATTAGGTGAAGATCCAACTAATGTAGAAAGTGTGATGAGGAAAATTAGAAGGCATGGTGGTTTTAAGCCATATGGTTCAGCTGTAAGTGCGATTGAAGTTGCTTTATGGGATATTGCTGGAAAAGCTGCTAAATTGCCTATATACAAACTCCTTGGAGGTAAAGTTAGAGATAGGGTATTAGTTTATAATGGTGGAATTAGATTTCCTATTGAGGGAAAAGATAGCCCAGAGAGTTTTGCCGAGAATACCTTAAAGATGAAAAATCTTAAAGAAGGATTTTCAATTATAAAACAAGGAATTGCTGTCCATGGTGAATTTGCTTCAAATTTTAAAGATTATTTCTATGGAGATGTAAAATGGGTTGAAAATAATAGTATTGTTTTTGATGATGACTCTAAAGAGTGGCAGGGCATAAGTCAATATATTCCTAATGGAGGACAAATTACTGAAAGGGGATTTAACTATACTATTGAATGTATAAAAGCAATGAAAGATGTTCTAGGTGACGAAGTAGGCCTTGCTCTTGATTTGGGTCCTGGCATAAATCCCAGTGATGCATTAAAAATTGCAAAAGCTGTTGAAGATTTAAATATTATGTGGCTAGAAGATATGATAACAGGGGACTACACTCCATATGTTTTAGCTGATCTTTACCGAGATGTAACAAACAACACAACTACCCCAATCCATACTGGAGAACAAATTTATTTAAGACACAACTTCAAAGATTTGATAGATAAAAGGGCTGTAAATGTCATTGGCCCTGACCCATTAGATGTTGGTGGATTAGCTGAAACAAAATGGATAGCCGAACATGCAGATATGAACGGGATAATGATTGCTCCACATGGCACAATCGATGGTCTTATTGGTTTAGCTGCACAAGTACAATTAGCAGCAACCTTGCCAAAAAATTACATTGCATTCGAGTATTGCGTTCCTTGCCATGATTGGTGGTATGACATTGTTGATGGGCTGCCAGACCCAATTGTAAAAAATAGTTACATTGAAGTATGGGATACTCCAGGGCTAGGTATCTCATTTAATGATAAAGCTGAAAAATATCTAAAAGAAGAAGATAAAGATTTTTTTGATTGATTCTAGTTTACAGAATATTTTTTTAAACTTTCTTCGTCTATTTCAATTCCTAATCCAGGTAAATCAGGGACTTCCAAATAACCATTTTCAAATTTAAAAGGATCAGTTTTAGACACCATATATCTAATGGGATTTTCACTTTGATCAAATTCCATAATAGGCTCTTGAGATAATTGTTTTGGGTAAGAAGATATTGGTAAGTTAGTAAATGTAGATGCAAGATGCAATGATGCAGAAATCATTATTGATGTACCCCACACGTGAGGGTATACATGTATTCCATTAGCATACGCAAGCGATTGGACATGCTTGAATTCTGTTATTCCGCCAACATTCCCAACATCTGGTTGAGCTATGTCAAAAGCTTTATTATTTATAAAATCTAAAAACTGATATCTTGTCCTAAGGCTTTCACCGCCACTAATCCTTATTTTAGAATATCTAACAAGTTCTTTATATCCACTTACATCAAGTCCCATAATTGGTTCTTCGAAAAAGAAAATTCCCATATCATATAATTTATCAGATACGTATTTTGCTGTTCTTAAGTCATAGGCTTGGTTAGCATCAACAAATAATTTAGTTTTATCTTTTAATGATTTTTTAACTGAGTAAACTCTTTCTAAATCCTTTTCTAATTCTAATGCGCCAATTTTTATTTTCATTGCATTGAATCCCTTTTTTTCATATGAAATTGCTTCTTTTATTCTTTCAGAGACCTCCTCTTTAAAATCTTCTTTAGTGTAATAAAGTCCTGTGGCATATACATGTACTTTATCTTTTACTTTTCCACCAAGAAGGACAGAAATAGGCACGCCTAATTTTTTTCCTGTTATGTCCCAAAGGGCAATGTCAATTGCACTCATTGAACTACCACCTAAGCCAGGATAAATTAATGGATTATTGAGTTCATTAAACATATTTGCCCATATTTTTTCTCTTTCAAATGGGTCTTGGCCAATTACTGAACTCTTCAAAATGTCTTTAAATTCATTTATTCCTCCCCATCCTTCTCCCCATCCACTAATTCCTTCGTCAGTCTCAATTTTTACAATACTTGCAGACCTTTTATCATTTCCGCCATTTCCCCACCAAAAAGGCTCTTTGAGCTTTCCTTCGATTTGATAAGTTTTAATATTAGTAATTCTCATAAAATTTATTTTATTTGATTGAAAAAATTAAGCATAATTTAATTATGTTTCAAGTGCAGACTTATCGTGATTTGTAATTTTAATATTGGTGTTAATTGGAAAATGAATAATTGCTGAAGTGAAACCAAGAATTACACATAGCCACCATACAGGCGAATATGTTCCGTACAAGTCAAATATCCTTCCTCCTAACCAAGAACCTAGAAAAGAGCCTACATGATGAGACATTAAAGTGAAACCAAATAACATGGATGAATACTTATGCCCAAAAATATCTGTTATGATTCCGTTAGTTAGTGGAACTGTAGATAACCACAATATTCCCAAAGTTGCTGAAAAAACTAATACTGTAAATTCATTTTTGGGTGCGATTATAAAAGAAAGAAATAGCAAAGATCTAAGAAAGTATAGTGATGACAAAAGATTTTTTTTAGAAACTTTTGACCCTAAGTAACCAAAAGATAATGTACCAAATATATTAAATAATCCAATCAATGCTAAAGCAAACCCTGCTATGCTTTCTTCTAAATTATTATCGTTTAAGAAGGCTGGTAAATGCGTAGAAACAAATGTCACATGAAATCCGCACACAAAAAATCCAGAAGTAAGTAATTTATAGCTTCTATTATTCACTGCACTTTTTATTGAATCAAAAATAGTTTGATCATTATTACCAAAAATTTGCTTTGTAGAATTTTTTGAAATTAAGAAAGACATTATCAGCAAGGGGGATACTAAAATTGATGCTGCCATAGATGAGAAGACCCAACCAAAGTTATTAATAAAATAATTAATAATTGGAACCATCACAAATTGCCCAAAAGAACCTGAAGCCATGATTATTCCAAGAAAAAGAGATTTATTATTTGAGCTTATCGACCTGCCAGTGACTGATAGTGCAATTCCTAAAACTCCAGAAGAACCTATGCCCATCAATATTCTTGAACCAAATAAATCAAATTCTGAATTAATATTTCCAACCCAAATCCAACTAATAATTTGCAATAATGCTAAAATAAATATTGTTCTTCCAGCTCCATATTTATCTGAAAATCCTCCAAATACTGGAGCGCCAATACCAGAAAATAAAATACCAAAAGCTCCAGCAAGACTAAACAATTCCCTTCCTGAATTTAGTTCAGTTGTAATTGGTAGTAAAAATAATCCATTTGAGTGATTAAGCCCTAATGTTATGAATACAGTTACACCGCCACCAAAAACCACATATAAAGGAGATTTTTTTAACAATTTCATCTTAAATTGCGCAAATAAATGAAATTATATTTGTTAGTTTTTCTTCGTTAACTATAAAAAAAATTGATGTTGATAGAAACAGAAGCACTGAAACTAGTCTTAGATAAAAAATGAAATTATCATTTTGAATAGAGTTGTTGTCATTTGCAAAACTTAAAGAAACTTTAAATAAGACTTCAAGCATAGTCCATGTTGTTATGAAAGCGCTGGCAAATATTAATAAGTTTGTGCTCATAGAAATTCTTCGCTTTCTTTTGGATTAAAAGTGATTCTTGTTAATACTTCATCACCAGTATTTTTAAAATGATGAGTAGAATTTGGTGGAACAAGAACAAAGTCACCTGCTTTAATTGGGTATTCAGTCCCGTCAACCCAAACAATACCTTTTCCTCTTGTAATATAAACTTGATGCTCCCAATCATGAGAATGATGCTTGCTGGATTCTCCTGGTAAATGGTCATGATACAAAGAAACTACAGTTGGGACTCCATCACTTGAGCCTAAAATTGGATTAGAAAAGGAATTTTTATTTTTAATTACAGGTTTCATATTAATTAATTTAATGATGTATCATTATATTTAAATCTTAGAAATTAATAAAACATGATTGAAAAAACATTTAAAGCTAGTAAGTGCAACTTAAATTTTTTTGAACATAATATAGGTGCTCAAGAAACAATACTTTTTATACATGGCTGGACTGCAGGATGGGAAGTTTGGATGAATGATATAGAAAAATATGGTGCTAAATATAACATTTATGCTGTTGATTTACCTGGTCATAATAAGAGTGGAAAACTTAAAAAATATACTCTTAATAATTATTTTGATCCTATTTATGAATTTTTTTCAAGTTTAAATAAAGAATTAATTCTTGTTGGTCATTCATTGGGGGCATCATTATCTTTTTTAATTGCCACTAAATCACAAAATATAAGTAAATTAGTTTTAGAAGATCCTCCTTGGTACTCAGAAACGAGAGGTGAGATTAATACTGATGTATCTAACGATGAGTTTGTAAAGAGTCAAATCAAGAGGTATGAGATTCAAAGAAACTTCTTCATAAATCAGAAAAAAACTTGGAGAACAAGCATAGATGCTTTGCGAGCATTAAGAGAATTTGATCATGAATCATACAAGAAATACCCTGAAAGAGTTGCTATCCGTGCTATTTGGGCATTTCATAACGATGTAAATATATGGAATGTTGAAGATGATTGGGCGTGGGAGGATGCAGTTAATTTATCAAAACAAATTAATGCAAAGACATTATTAATTGGCGGCAACAACAATAAAGGCTCTTTAATGACAGAAAGTATTGCAGAAAAAGTAAAAATGAATATTAATGATTGCCAATTAGAATATATTGATTCTGGTCACAATATAAGATTGGAAAGGCCTGATGAATACTACAAATTGCTAGATAAATTTATTTAACTTTACTTGAAGATTTTAAATCGTTAATGAAGTCTAACAACTCGTCATTTTGAAATTTCAAAATTTTACCTGACTTGTTGCTTAATTCTGGATAAGTTCTTTTAAAAAAGGCTTCCCAATTTTCATCTGTATCATCCCATGTCCCTAAAACTTCATACTCTGAAATGTAATATTCATTATCGCTGACAAGGTAGACAGAATGTGTAAATTTATTTTCCATTTAATTAATTTTTTCCTTATATTTATTTCTTATCTTGTATCTTACATAAGGTTTTATGTAATAATGTTTCACAAATGTATCAATAGTAGGCATTCCTACTTTTTTCCTATATTTATTTTCTAATGCTGTCCATGGGCAGATCCATCCTTGGCCTATGGCTGCATTTAAAAACCAACTAAATAAAGGAACGCTTATATACCAAGGTGCATTAAGAATCATAACTGGCAAAGATATTATAAATAAAAAAATGTAAACATGATGGGAAATAATTATTGAATATAAAATTATTTGATCGGAAATCTTTCTTTCAATGGCAACCATAGAAAAAGTATAATACATTTATTAAAAATTCTTAAAATTTAAAATGAAAAAAATATTAATTGCTGGCTCTTCCAATGTTGATATAACACATATTGGTGAATTTATTCCTGATGAAGGCCAGACTTTAATGGCACAAAGTTCTTATTTGTCTTTGGGTGGCAAAGGCTTAAATCAAGCTGTTGCATCAAAAAGGCTTTCTAAAAATGAAGTTTTTTTTCTATCTGTTCTAGGAGATGATTTTTTAAGTAAATTTGTTCTTGATGGGATAAAGCAAGAAAAAATAAATACTAAATATCTTAGAATTGCAAAAGGAGAAAATACTGGAAGTGCGCTT
>CEPA01001515.1_pt1 | contig 11563 bp, 10 predicted proteins | sample 356241 | NCBI WGS metagenome assembly CEPA01 (sample SAMEA2620542, study PRJEB7988) | marine metagenome | biome: marine biome (ENVO:00000447); feature: surface water layer (ENVO:00002042); material: "saline water (ENVO:00002010), including plankton (ENVO:xxxxxxxx)" | depth 5 m
TTGGTGTAGTAATTTCACCGCTTGTACAGGCACCACAAGCAGCGGTGAGAATGTCGTCTGTTGGTCTTTTTACCAATTCTCCATCTACGTGGATTTCATTGCCTTCGACGTGTAACGAATCTATTCGACCTATACCTTCGCAGATAACGTGTCCATAAGCCAAATCCTCTAAATCTTGAGGTGTTGCAAGTAAACGTACAACAACGTCTCCTTTACAATAAAGCGTAACGATCACTTCATCAGCCAATATATCCATTTCTGGTGTAGCAGAATTATCACTCCATCGGTGAATAGGCCTCTTGACCATGTTTGGCGCTATCGGTTCAACAAAATAGTGATTCCTAAATTTAGATTGATTTTTCTATCTCAAAAAATTCGAATTGTAAATTTACTAATTCGGCTGATGATTTCGCATCTTTGTAAGCCTCAAGGGGTTCTTTATTGAGAATGAAAAACTGTTCTCCCCAACTAAATGCAGCCATCAATTGTTTTGCTTGTTTAATATTACCTATCAGATATAGGGATGCTGCTAAAGCCTCGGCTGTTGTTAACTTGCTAGGTTTACCCCAATTTACAGGATTTGCGGCGAGGAGTAACGGCAGCATTCTTCGATTAAGCTTAGTTCTGGATACAACCTCTTCAACAGACTCTTCAATTTGATTCCAAGAACAATCCAGTCCTACAATGGAACCATATTTTTCCAAAAGTAGTTCATGATCTTCAGGCCCTAAGACTTTACCACATAGCGGATCCAGAATTATACCACGTCTTGGTAATTTTTTCAACTTAGTATGTAATTTTATGTTGCCCCTTTTCGATAATTTGACAGCTGTATTTTTTTTGGGGTCATCTTGAGCCAACCATATTGCGTGAACAGGAATATGTCTGTCATCAGTCATTCTTTTCCACCAAGAAGAAAGTCACCAAGAGTTAGTCCTCTAGTTTGGCCAGAGTTAACGTGCCTGTTTTCATCCGGAGAAGGACTTACCATTAATTCGATATCCAAAGTTCTCTCCAACTTTCTGACAACGGCATCTGTAGGCCGTTTGCCTGATTCAACGTTGTTTATTACATTGATTTTTTCAGCCATTCTTCGAGCCAATTCTCTTTTATCCCATCCTCTCGAAGTACGTGCATTCGTTACTCGTCTTGAAAAGTCACCTGCGAGTTCTTTTTCCCCGCGCAACATTATGTCCTTTCCTTTTTTACCGATGCCGCCGTAACCACCCCGGCTTTGAGAGTTTGACGAGCGAAGCTTTGAGAGTCCTGGAGCAACTTTTTTTTCCTCTAGTCCCATCTTGTCAGTGCATCGTTTACACGCTTGAACTTCAGCCCTTCCCATAATGACAGCCTTTGTGCTTACTTTCATTGCCCCACATAATTCACAATCTGCCATGCGCCCACCAAATCCCTGTAATATCGGTAATTCTTCAAGGCTTCGTAAGTACATTAATTGAAACACTCTGCGCGTATACTTGAATAAGGGCCACGGATACGCACCGGCATGGGCAGCGAAGTGGACAAGAGTTCATCATCTCACTTGGCAAAAGAGGACAATGATCTCAAGGCTCTAGAAAACGATTATGCACGCCTTAGGGATGAGGCCCATAGGCTGATTTCTGAAAGGATACAATTGGAAAATGATCTTGCTGCGATTAAGAAAAAAGCAACAAGGCTGGATGAGGAAGTAAGGATTCTGAAAAATCCTCCCCTCATAGTTGGACATTTGCAGGATATTTTAGATGATGAAAGAGCAATTGTTCGCTCTTCAAATGGGACCGTGTTTCAGGTCTCTATCAACCAACGCTTGGACAAAGAAAGTTTGCGTCCGGGTACAAGGGTTGCCCTAAACCAAGATACACTTTCTGTAATTGAAATACTACATGACGCCTGGGACCCGATGGTCTCGGGTGCAGAAATGGTAGAAAGCCCGGATGTATCTTACGAAACCGTTGGTGGTCTTGATGAGCAGATATTACAAGTAAGAGAAGCCATAGAGTTACCCCTTGAGAAACCCGAATTATTCAAAAAAGTTGGAATTGAACCCCCTAAGGGTATTTTGCTAGTTGGCCCCCCTGGATGTGGCAAAACAATGCTTGCAAAGGCCGTTGCAAGTCATACTGAAGCATCCTTCATCAGAATGGTTGGGTCAGAATTAGCACAGAAATATATCGGGGAGGGTGGAAGAATGGTACGTGAATTGTTCTCCCTGGCAAAAGACAAGTCCCCTGCAATTATTTTCCTAGATGAAATCGATGCTATTGGAGCAAAGCGGTTGGACTCTGCAACTAGTGGTGACAGAGAAGTACAGCGAACTTTAATGCAATTACTTGCAGAACTAGATGGCTTTGACGCTTTAGAAGATGTCAAAATTATAGCGGCGACAAATCGACCAGACATACTTGATGATGCTTTACTTCGACCGGGTCGGTTTGATAGAGTAATTGAGATTCCTCTACCTGATGAAAACGGTCGAAAAACAATAATGGGAATCCATTTGACAAAGATGTCAACAACAAAAATAAATTTAGCAAAGATTGTAGAACAAACAGAGGGATTCAGTGGAGCTGAACTCAAAGCCACAGCAGTTGAGTCAGGTATGATAGCTATCAGAGATGGCCGGTCAAAGGTAAGACAGGGCGATTTGCAATTAGCTGTCGAGCGGGTTAAGAAGAAGAGGGAAACTAACGGTATCTCATCCTCTCCTGATGCTCTTTACAACTAGGCGTATAGACAATGTTCATCAGTTGCCTATTGAGTCGTTAAGTTATGTCTGAGCGTATTGTTGAATGTGTCCCGAATTTTTCTGAGGGGCGTGATCAAGAAATAATACGGGCTATCGCTGATGCAGGTGATAATTGCAATGGTGCCAGAGTCCTTGGTGTAGAGCCCGACGTTGATTATAACAGGACTGTTTTGACAATAGCCGGAGAACCAAATTCTGTAGCAGAGGCTGCGTTTCAAGTGATTAAGAAATCATCTGAGTTGATTGATATGCGAAAACACTCAGGAGAACATCCTAGGCTCGGAGCAGTAGATGTTTGTCCTTTTGTACCACTAAGTGGAATTACGATGGACGATTGTGTTAAACTAGCGCAAGATTTAGCATTACGAGTTTCGCAAGAGTTAGGACTTCCAACATTTCTATATGGGGAAGCGGCTGTTTCTGATGATAGGAAATTACTATCCGACCTAAGGCAGGGACAGTATGAAGGTCTCAAAATGCGATTCGATAATGGTGGACCACACCTTCCAGATTATGGGCCCAAAGAGTGGAATCGGGACATAGAAAAATTCGGAGCTGTTGTAATAGGTGCTAGGAATATTTTGGTGGCATACAACGTAAATGTTAACGAAAAAGATGCCAAGTCTGCCAAGATAGCGGGCTCAATGGTAAGGTCAACCGGCCGTTTGCTGAAAAAATCAGATGGTAGAAGGATTAGGATTCCAGGCATGTTGCCCATGGTTCAAGGAATGGGTCTTCCTCTGGAGGCTCACGGTATTTCGCAAGTTTCAATGAATCTAAGGGATGTATCTGTCACACCTATGCATATTGCTTATGAGGCTGTAAAATCAATTGTGAATGACCATGGCATCGAAACATGTGGTTCTGAATTAGTGGGGTTGGTTCCACTATCTGCTATGATTGAATCTGGGAAATGGTATGCAGAAATCGACTGTGATGACGAAGTTGACCTCGTAAATGCTGCTATAGAGGGACTGGGTCTCAATCACCTTGCACCTTTCGTTCCTAATGAAAGAATAATTGAATGGGCTTTAAGGAAGTGAGTAATGATGAAAACACCATGGATGGAGATGACAGTTAGAGATTTTCAAGCAGCGTTAGCATCATCATCGCCGACTCCCGGTGGTGGTACCGCATCTGCAATAGCCTTGGGTCAGGCATCTGCTCTTACAATAATGGTTTGTGATTTAACTATTGGTAAGGATAAATGGAAGGAAGGATGGACTATTGCTGAGGAAGCCATGCTCTGTTCTGTTAAAATTATGAGTAGGTCGGGGGAACTGGCTGACGAGGACAGTGATGCTTTCGATTCGGTAATGGCAGCGTTTAAGATGCCGAAGGATGACGAAAAGAGAGTACAGAATAGAAAAGAAGCAATTCGTATGGCTACTTTAGAGGCTACTTTGAAACCCTATGAGACTGCTAAGTTAGCCCTTGAATTGTTATCAAAACTACCTGAGTTGGCAGCAAAAGGAAATGGAAATGCCGTCTCAGATGTTGGTGTGGCAGGTCTTCTGGCCAGTGCCGCATTCAAAGGTGCACTATTCAATGTAGAAATAAATCTTGGAAGTTTACCAGACGATGATGCCATAGAAATCAGAGAATCAATTGAAAGTATAAAGGAAGAGGGTAGGAATTATTCGCGTCGTATAATGGACTCTGTTAGAGATAGGCTTTGATTATCTTACTGTCGACCCGCTAGCTATCTCTCCATCTATTGATACAAGCCTTACCCCGTTGTTACCGTCGTCAGCGGCTAGAATCATGCCTTCACTCATTATTCCTCTTAATTTTCTTGGTTTTAAATTAGCAACGAAAACAATTGATTTTCCGACCATCTGTTCAGGCGTATAATATTCTTTCAATCCAGCACATATTGTACGTCCTCCTTCAGATCCATCATCAATTTCAATGACATACAGCTTGTCAGCATTCTCGTGGTCGGCAACAGATGAAATTTTTCCGACTTTCAATTCAACTGCCATAAATTTTTCAAAATCAATGTGTGTTGTTCCTTCAGGCATTTTCTTTCCTTCCTCTTTTTTCTTTTTTCCACCTTTTACTGAATTAATGGTGTTGGTGTCATTTTTGTCTTCGATTGAAGCCAATTCCCGTTCTTGGGCTAGTATCTCATCTAAATCTAGTCGCTTGAACAACGGTATTGGTTCAGAGTCGCTCCATTTGTATTCTACTGACCAATCTATAGCAGAATTCCACGGTGCTAGAGAAACATCGCCATTTTCACCCAATGATTCCCACAGCCTCTGAGCGCTAAATGGGAGGAATGGTTGAGTTAGGATTGCTAAGAACCTTGATATTCGCCACCCGAATGATAATTTTGCCATCGACTTATGGGCTCCTTCCGCATCTAGGTCGTTAACAAATTTCCAAGGCGTGGCTGCTTGTAACATCTGATTACCCAATTGTGCAGCAGACATAATACTGCGCAGTGCTTCTTTGTAGCGATGCCGTTCTAAGCTTGATGTTATATCGTGGTACAGGCTAGTTAGTTTTTGCATTTCATCTATACAGTAGTCGAAATTCTCAAAACTTTGCAACTTTCTGTCACTCGGTAGGCGACTGCCTAAAGTTAGGACTCGATGAACGAAATTACCGTAGGCTGCAATTAATTCAGAATTAATTTTTTCAACAAAATCCGGCCAATTGAAGTCCGTATCATGATTTTCGGGCATATTGATGGCTAGGTAGTATCTCAACGTATCAGCATCGAATCTCTCCAAAAATGATGGTAGCCAGATGGCGTGTTTTCTCGACTTAGAGAACTGACCTCCGGCTAGCATCAAATATTCCATTGCTGGCACATTGTGTTCTAAATCAAGTTCCCCCGGTCCAGGTAACATAGGTGTAGTTGATTGATCAAGACCCTTGTTTGCATGGTTTAATCCCATTATCAAGGATGGCCATATGACTGTGTGAAATGGAATGTTGTCTTTGCCTAAAAAATACAAATGTCTTGGCTTTTGTCCATCCTCAGATATTTTCCACCATTTCTCCCAGTCATTTTCCGATGCATATCTCTTTGACCACAGTTTTGCGCAGGAGAAATATCCCTGTACAGCTTCGAACCATACATAAATGCATTTTCCATTCCAATCATTACCATCGAGAGGAAGTGGTATTCCCCAATCAAGGTCTCTAGTAACCGCTCTCGGTCTTAGGCCCATATCTAGCCATTGTTTTGTCATTGCTCTAACATTTGGTTTCCAAACACTGTGCTGGGTTTTTGCATGTTCTTCCAAGGCTTTTTGAAACAAATCTAATCGGTAAAAGAAGTGTTCTGTATCTCTTATTTCAATTTTCGAATCTGGATTCATTTTCGATCTAGGATTCTTTAATTCGTGAGCCTCGTAGGTTACTCCACACTCATCGCACTGGTCACCTCTGGCATCGGTGGAACCACATGTTGGACAGTCACCTTCTACGTATCTATCGGGTAAAAATCGGCCACCATCTTCTTTAACTTCGTAATATTGTTGCATTGTCTTTCTCTCAAAAAGACCTGCCTTCATCAAAGCTAGGAAATTTTCAGAGACGATTTCATAGTGCTCTGGATCGCTAGTTCTGTTGAATAATGAGCCTCCATAATCCCCACCCCTGGGGTCGATGTTAGGCTCCCAACTACATCCAAGGTCAAGTAGGGCCTTTGTATTGATTTCATGATATTTGTCAACGACCTCTTGTGGAGATATTCCTTGGGTTTCGGCTGTAACAGTGATAGGTGTTCCATGTTCGTCGGAGCCAGAGACCATCAGTACACGGTTACCTTTAGCTCTTTCAAATCGTGCGTGGATATCTGGAGGAAGATAGCATCCTGCGACATGACCCAAATGCAACGGCCCATTCGCATAGGGCCATGCAACACATATCAGTACGTGGTCGCCACTCACACTCTTCACTGTTAGCCCGGATGCAATACACTACATGAGTTCTATGCCTAAAGTGTTAGAGAAGACTCAAGAACTATGCTCACTACGGATGAACGGGCCGATTGGCTGAGGAGTTCGTTGAACCCTATGGCAGACTACACAATGCTAATCATATACTCGTCCCTTGCATTGGGGGTCTCATTCCTTTGCTCAATGCTTGAAGCGGTTCTACTGTCAATGTCTGCATCTCATGTAAGCATCATGAATAAAACCGGACACAAAAACGGGATTCGCTGGGCGAAATTAAAAGCGGACGATTCAGTAAAGCCTCTTACTGCAATTCTGACTTTAAACACCATAGCCCACACAATGGGTGCTGCCGGTGTTGGTGCTGAAGTATCACGAATTTGGGGGGACGATCGCCTAACTATCGCTTCGATTATCCTAACTTTAGCAGTTCTGTTTTTGTCAGAAATAATTCCTAAGACTATTGGCGCTGCATACTGGAAGAAATTGTCTCTTCCATCTGGAGTTATATTATCCGGTATGACAAAGGTACTTGCGCCATTTTTCACCCCATTATTACTCTTCAAGAAACTCCTTCCAAAAGAAGAAACAGCTTCGGTAACTCGTGATGAATTGCACGCATTGGCGGATATTAGTGAAGAAGAAGGGGAATTAGAGGAAGATGAGGAAGCAGTAATTCATAATCTGCTTGCTTTGAGAGAAATGCCTGTGAAGGATATTATGACTCCAAGAACCGTAACCTTAGCTTTTGACCACAGTTGGACAATAAGAAAGGTTCTAGATGAAACAAAAATTCTGAGATTTGGTAGAATGCCTGTCTATGAAGAGTCAATCGATCAATTGTCCGGCTTTGTTCTGCGTTCTGACATACTGATGGCAGCATCAATGGATGAGTGGGAAAAGACTCTGCTAGAATTAAAGAAACCGTTACTTTCGATAGGTGTGGATGATAGTGTTGATTTAGCCTTAGAGACCTTCCTGAAATCAAAAGTTCAGATACTAGCCGTTACCGATGAATTTGGAGGAACTGCTGGTATTGTGACGATGGAAGATGCTATTGAAACCTTATTAGGTGAAGAAATTGTAGATGAATTAGATGAACACGAAGATATGAGAGAACTCGCTAGAGAGCAGGCTGTATCAAACGAGGAAGAATGATTCAAATCATTTTAGTTTTAATCCAAGATAAGATTATTTTATCTCGCTCTTCATTAACTCGATTCCTTGAGTGCGGTAATGACTCTATGAGATGATTTTCAACGTCAAGATTCTGCTTCATGATTAGATCATAGTGGAACCTTCCTAATTTAGTATCATTCTTTGCTTGGAGAAGAAGAATCGGAATTTGTGGTAAACCCCAATTAGGCATATCGATATCCTTCCATTCCAGCTTTCCAATTTCGGGATGTACTTTGGAAAAACCATGTAGTGCAATTCGTCTCAATATAGGCCACATAAACGAAAATTTCCGTGTTGTTTGTTCCAAAATAGGGGAATACGCGGTCATTGGCGACTCTAACATCAACGTGCCGTACATATCTTTCCACCAACCATTGTATCTGTCATGGTGCATACCTATACTAACGAAACCTCCCAAACTATGTCCATAAAAATGTATTTTACGAATATTTTCTCTTTCAACCTTTTCCAGAATAGCAATAGTGTCTTGGATTACTTTACCCACTGTCCACTCCGCTGTGTAGGGGGCTTGGCCATGACCACGCATATCAATAGCCAAGGTGTGAAACCCTCTGTTCCTAAAGATCCACATCCGTTCGGTAAATCTTTCACTTGAGGATTGCCACCCATGAATAAAAACAACTAGGTCGGTTTTTTTTGGAGCGTAATTGATGAATCCAATTACCTCTTCTGTTCCATTTTTGGTAGTCAGTAAATTCCAGGCAGGGTCACTAAAAGGTGGGCTTCTTTTTTTTGGTCCTGTGAATATTACTCTCAATAATAATTGGTAGACTGTCAGTGTAAGAAGGATGATAAAAGCAATCCACCCGTAAGGAAAAAAAATTGTAACAAGAGACAACAGGGAGATCACAAGGATGGTCTGACCGCTCCAAGTCGCCTTGCGGCGATCCATGTTTAGTCCTCTGATTTCTCTTCTGGTGCATCATTGTCAGAAGCGTCTTCTGCGGATTCAGTTTCCTTCTCGGCTTTTTCAGCAGCTGCAGCGGCTTTCTTTTCGGCCTTTTCCTTGGCCTTTTTTTGTCGCTGTTCGTTCCTCTCTTGCCATTTGTCGCCAAAGTCACCAAGGGATTCAAATCTAGCCAACCAACCGGTTTCGTTACCGCTAGCGACGTGCCTTACCAAGTAAGAACTGAATGCTAAGTCGATAGTTCCTTGAGAGTAATCTGAGTTTTTCTTGAAAAAGAAATTGACAATGTAAAAAATAACAAAGACTACGCCTGTTATGAAACTCGCCATTCCGCCATCGCTTATATTTTGGAAATTTGCCATCATTAGCATCAGGCCAATAAGTGATAGGAACCCTATGCTATTGTTTAAAATCGCGTGAACAAAAATTGGCTGATTTCCAGAGGAATTGATGTATTTTGTCCTTGAAACGAATTCTCCAATGTTTCTGCCAGTCCAAATTGGTAACACTAGCCAATTAACTATAATCATCAAACCTGATGCAACCCAGCCAATGGTCAGGTCAGAGTCTGCTCCGGTTGAAATTATGCTTAGTAGACCGATCGCTACACCAAAGTTCCATGCGAAATTAATCAACCAACCAATGTATCTTGGCATTGTACCCGCTAACTCATAACCTTCTGGGAGGCCCGTTGGCCGGATTTTTTGAGGTTTATCTTCGGATTTTACTTTAGCTGCTTTTTTTGCTGCTTTGGGTTTCGCCTTTGCAACCGCCTTCTGTGCCTTTGGTTTAGCCTTAGGCACAGCTTTTGCTGCTTTCGGCTTTGCCTTTGCAGGCTTCTTGTCATCCAAATTATCAACCTTGTCGAGTAAACCCATATATCTCACCTTAACTATAAACCGCACCTACTGCACGATAGACTTCAAAATCATCACTCTCAGTAAATTCGATAATCGCTTCATCTGGCATGCTTCCAAGAAGAGTATCGACTACACTAAAGAACTCAGAGCGATCTTCGCTGTCGGCTCCTTCTGGATCCGACGCTACAACTTTGTAAATTTCAAACCCAGGAGACTTCGTAAATGATATTACTTGATCTTCTGGTAATTCTCCGAGGAATGAATCTATGATTGACACGAATTGTGGGAACAAATCATCGGAATCGGATTCTTCATCCTGATGGTAAGTTTCATCCTCATCATCGTACTCTTCTTCATCGTACTCCTCTTCGTCATACTCTTCTTCCTCATCGTACTCTTCATCATCCTCAGCTGCAAGAAGTTCATCCAGATCAGCTTCTCCTGCGATTACAGATTTGATGAGTTTTCTTTCAGTCATCAATTGTTCTAATGAGGGGCGTAATTCTCTTAATAATTCTCTATCGCCTGAATCCTTAGCTGCTTGATATTCTGGTTTTAGCCGGCGTAGCTCATCTTCAACGGTTTTCAACTGCGTATTAAGTTCAACTAAAGTTTCGCCATCAAGATGACTTTCTTCTTCCACTTCCTCATTCAGTAGTTGGACGGTAGGAGAATCTCGAATGACTGCAATTTTGTCGTCTCTTTCTTCCTTACGCATTACGATGATATCTCGGTCTAGTTCGTGGCCGAATCTATCGGAGTATCTATCGAGTAGGCTACCTATCTCTCCCTCTCCTATTCGATCGATGTGACCATATACCTGCTGTAGTGGTTTACCACTTTTTTTGGCATATAATCCAGAGTATGTTGCTTTCTCTTCCTCAACCGTTTCCGGTACAGAGACTTGGCTAGGTGGCATTGCTTCAATTGCAACAGGCTTTTCATCTGCTGAGGATGGTTTTGTGACATTTGTTAGATCCTGGGGAGGCAACGCTGACAAATTCTGCGTCAAAGTAGGAGTTGGTGGCTGCGCTGGAGCGGGTGGTACTGTACTGGGTTGAACTGGCACAGCAGGAATAGGAGGGCTAGGTAAGGGGGGATTGGGAGGTAAAGGTAAGCCAGGAGATGGGGGAACTGGCATGTTAGGTGCAGGTGGCATGGGCATACCGGGTGCTGGAGGTGCAGGCATTGCTGGTAGGCCGGGAGGTGGTGGCAAATCTTTGGATTGTTTGTCTCTTTTTCGCAGCCCCATCAGTGCACCTCAGGTTGTGTGGGAGGTATTCTGCCCTTGAACGTTCCCATTGTTAGAACCATACGTAGTATGGTATTGAACATCATCTAACTAACTTCGCCCACCCTTTTAGTACAAGGAATGTAGCACCAGCTTCATGTATCTCAATCACATCACCTGTTGAAGCATCGACAACAAGATTATCAAATCGGCTTATGGAATCATCTACTAACATTTCGACCTTAACCATTTCATCGCGAGATAGCGCAATTCCCTCCGACAGGCAATCGAAAGAATCTGACTTGTCAGGATCTAGTCTGCTAAGTGGGAATTCAGTCACCTTCATTCCACTTTTACCATGAAGAGAGCCCGGCCATCGAATTTGTCTTCTTGTATCAATCGTTACAACCTCATCAGTCTCTCCGGCATTTCCAAGAACAACGCTCGTATCTGATTTGATTAAATTTTGCAGTAGAATTCCGTGGTTATTTAGAGCAGTCAATCTACCATCGATTACCCTTTCACGCCTATTTGGAGATTGCAATAACTCAGACAATTTTTCGATACTTGCCTTCCCGCGTAACCCCTTCATGCCTTCTCTGTCCATCATATCTTGAAGATTAGCAGTCACTGATGCGAGGAGTTTTGTGTCACCATTGTGGATCTTGTCTAGTTTTTCGATTACAGATGTTATACCATTTGCAA
>CEPA01173054.1_pt1 | contig 11543 bp, 12 predicted proteins | sample 356241 | NCBI WGS metagenome assembly CEPA01 (sample SAMEA2620542, study PRJEB7988) | marine metagenome | biome: marine biome (ENVO:00000447); feature: surface water layer (ENVO:00002042); material: "saline water (ENVO:00002010), including plankton (ENVO:xxxxxxxx)" | depth 5 m
ATACAAGATGGTTTAATTGAGCGGTCTAAAATTGCTTCATGGCCAGTTGTAGATATTTCTAAGGTTACCAATGATCAAGAAAAAATTGAATATTATCTTGATTTGGCTTGGAATCAGCAACAGTCTTAGGCATTTATTGTGTAGGTTACCAAGCTTTCCAGCGTTGAAGAATCATCGGTTACCCCCAATTCGAGCGATATTTCCACAACTGATGAATCTAGTTCAATAATTGTAATATTCAGCATTTTAACTTCCACACCTCTGATCTCCCCGTGATGTAACAGGTCATCATGGACACTAGACATCGCTAATTCTACCGCTTCAATTCTCTCTACTCCATTAGCAATCCATATCTCAGTACGATTTTCAGTCAGTGATGGCAGCACGTCCATCGCTTCCTTAGTTGTCTCAATCACTGAATCAGCATTGGGCTCATGCGCTGAGGTCAACCCTGCTACCTTGACGCTGAAAACAGCCATGGATAACAGTGAGAGTAGTAAAACCACACCAGTTGCAAGTAACATCTGTGCTGTTTCATCACTAATTCTAGTGGTATGATTCATTAGGCGCCACCTCCAATGTTCCATAATGTCAAACTAATCGTCCACAAATCATCCTCAACAGTTACCAGTTGATGGACTGTGAGTGTGTCACCTGAAGGTGTGCCGACCAAACCGTATGGGCTAGATGTTGCACTATTTTTTGCTAACCAGCAGTTTGCTTCTTTACCAGCCATCAAAACATCTTGTAAAAGTGTACATGCACCGTCATAATCTGAGTTTGACAATAACTCAGTTAAGCGGTTTTCTCCAGATACCTCTGCATCCAGGCCAAGACCGTATTGAAATACTGATTCACCGGCTGACTCCAAACTTGCATCGTGGGCAACTGACCTTGAATCAGGGACATCTATTCGAATCAGGAATGTTGCAGACATAAAGAATAACCAAAATAGCGTCAACATCTCGAGAATGTGAATTTGGGCATCCTCTTCATTACGCAGGAAATCACCCCTCAGATTATCGGTGAAGGCACATAACCACCACCTGATGGATTTAACCCGACCGTGTAAGTTGAGTCCGATGTGACAATCAATTGCGAAAATGCGTGACTTGATTCACCAATGAGGTCCGGACTGAATACGAGGAGATTAAACGCTAATAATGCTGCAATAATCATCATTCCGGAGTGTTTGAATCCAGCCGAGAAACGACCATTTTGCATCAAACCTGCCATGGCGCCGTTACCTAGTGCTTGCATGGTAACTCCGTAATAGAATACGGTAACGAAAAACAATGGATCTATTGACCTAATTGTCATGTTTCCGATATTAGCGCCACCGGTATCGCCGCCGCCTTCGTCACCTGAATTAGACTTTGCAATAGCCGGAATAAAGATCTTACCTAGTAGTGTAATAACGCCCAGGAAAACGAAATATGAGGTCCAAATAACCGCAATGTAAGAGCCAATAGCACGGCTTCTTTCACCTTCTAAGAATTTAATTTCTCGTGAGTCATTTGCTGCTGTGACCAGAATATCTGAAATTTTCCCACCCGCTCTATCTGCTTCAGCAATCAATGTAATCGCACGCTTTACCAAGGGAGTGCCAACACGCTCGGAGAATTGTTTGATAACATCACTAAATTTGATACCCCAGCTTAATTGATCGGACATTTTCTTTACTTCATCATTCAGCGCACCATATTCAGACTTTACCAGCGTCTGAACTGCTACAGTCATCGAAAGGCCACCTTTCCAGTACTCTGCCATATCTCTAAGGAAATCCGGAAATTTCTCCTCTATCTCATTCTTTCTCTTCTCGACTTTTTCCCAGTAAAATGACGCAGGGTAAAGTAAGAAAAAGAAGGTCAATCCAAAGAAATTTAGGAATATCATTGGCCTTAGGTCGAATGGTCCAAGCTCTAGTTTTGGACCAAGCCAATATGATTTATTGTTCATGTTTGTTGGAATGCCGTCATAGAAATCTAGGGTTAGATCAAATTCTGCAGAATTTAGTCGCTTACCCTCTTCATTGGAAAATATCGCAACCTCATAGCCTCGATCTGGCTCTAGATTGTCAATGTTTATTTCGCAAACGTCACTATCCTTTCCGGTGGTACCGGTAAATATTCCCCCTGGCAATACATTTAGGTTTGGATCTCTAACAACTACAGTATATTCCGTTGCCGTTGCAGCTTCAACATTACAAGTCAACGATAGCGGCTGTTCTATCACAACATTGCCTTTAATTTGTTCAGGCATTCCTGGTACGTCAAAGGATTTAGCTTTAGAATTGAAATTCGTCCAAGGTTTCTCAGACCATTCTAATTGATCTGGTCGGTCTTGTAAAATTGCACAGGATTCATTAGCTTGATAGGATGGTTTGACTGTACCACTAAATTCTGCAGAATAATCGGTTCCTAAGTCATCTTCTGCGGTAGCACCGCAGTATACATTGGTGAACATAGGTTCCCCGTTGGCGGTCGGAATAAAGCCCGAGTTTGTCAGCCACATTATCCCAGAGGATAGTCCGAGTATTACGGAGAAAAATATGATGATATACAAGTTCTTCAATGTTCTATCATCTTTGGGAAGGTCTAGTTCGACGACTAGTTTTCGCTTCTTCTTCCGAGCCATGATATCAACTCACATTTCCTGTTCCTTACTGCTTGTGTACACCAGCACAGCATAAGCAAGGTGAATCATTGGAATGAATCCAAGAACGATACCATATAGCATTCCTTCAGACATTTGGGCACCCGAACCAGAAACCCAGAACATAATAACCAACATCACGATTAAGAACAGTGGCATCGCAACCGCCACAACAATGTAGGATTCAGCCAACAATGCAATAGATTCCAAGAATTGTTGTAGTCTCGTTCGATTCTCTCTCATGTAGTGTTCAGCACGATTCAAGAAATACAATTTCAAATGACCACCAGAAGTCAAGGTTCCGACCATACCCTGGAAAAACTCAGTTAACCACACTGACGCTGCCCGGTCTACACTAAGTTTGATTGCAGTGATTAAGTCATAACCGAGCAGTGTGACATCTCGATAAATCAAACCGGCATCTTCAGACACGTCACCATAGATATCTTTGTTCATCGCTAATGACCGGAAAATCTTGGCTGGTGTTGCATTCGCTGCAGACATAGCGGCGGTGTAAGATGCAGCATATGGAAGGTATTTTTCGATTTGTGCACCTCTTCGATCTGCCTCACGCTTCGCCCCACTGCGAACCAAAAGAAATCCGGCATACGGGAATGCTGCACCGAATAGAATCACAATGAGAAATTTGAATGGTGGGGGGAATATCCTAGTTGCGTATTCCGGACAACCATTACCAGGTTTTGATTTATCGATGAGTTCTGGTTCCCAATATTCCCAATCCAGACACGGATTGATAGTTGCGGGGTCTTGCAGGCTTTCCCAAAAAGCTATTACACCAAATTCGGGCATGAAGAATATTCCAATAATCCCCCAACAAACGATTGCTATTGCTATTGATGTGAAAATAACGGTTGAAAGGTAAACCTCTGGCATTATTCCCATAGAACCCTTGACTAAATTTTCGGATAGTGCTGAGTCCCTGCGGGCTCTTTTCTTCAAGATTCTACCAAGAATTCTGTTACAGAATCTTTGCCATGCTGTCAGTTCCATTCAGACCAATCCTCTCAACGTAATCCGTCTACTCGAGCTAGAATTTCATTAGGACGTACATAATACTCTGTAACAATTTGTGAAACTTGGTCCGCTTTCCTGATATCATTAAGGACCATCCATTCTAGAATCCTTTTTCTCGTTCTCAGTTCTCTTCTCATATCATCTTGCGAGTAATTTAGTTTCACCATGATTTTCTCTAGGACGTACGACTTGCCGCTAAAAATAAAGTCATCTGAAGTCACATCCCACCTGAATACCTCATTGGTAATGACTTCTAGTGAGTTAGGATCGATACCGACAATCTCAACGAGTTGCTTCGTTCTTCTCACACGTTTTCCGTTGATTCTAGTTTGAATCTGTATTGAACAGGCTTCCAACGCAGGCAGGAGTACACGGGGAATGTCAATTGGTTTATTTTCTAATCTGTGGACTAGTGACGGAACTGAGTCTGCGTGCACTGTTGAGTACGCACAGTGGCCTGTCGCCATCGCTTGGAATAGAACATACGCTTCCGCACCACGGATTTCGCCCACAATGATATATTCTGGCCGTTCTCTGAGCGCGGCTTTCAATAACTCGAATTCCCCAATTACGCCCTCAGATGATTCTCCACCGAAACCTTGCCTAGTCAAACCAGGAACCCAGTTTGGTTGAGGAATGTTCACTTCTCTAGTAGACTCGATTGATACGATTTTCATCTGCCAAGGTATGAAAATACACATGGCGTTTAGTGTGGTGGTTTTTCCGGATGCAGTACCACCAACAAACAGCATAGGGACCTCGTTTTGGAACGCAATCCAAAGGTAGGATACCATCAATGAAGACATTGTTCTAAACGCAATAATGTCTGCTGGAGAGAACGGATCTTCTTTGAATCTACGAATACAAAACGAGGAACCTCTGGTGGACACTTCATGCCCTAACTTCATAACAATTCTTGAACCATCCATCAGGGTAGCATCCAGAAGCGGGTCGGCAACTGAAATGTGCTTACCACATCTTTGTGCTAATTTGATGACATATGACTCTATTTCATCATCGGTTTTCCAAATGCAGGTAGTTTCTACTGATTCGAATTTACGATGATAAGCAAAAATTGGCACATTTGTGCCATCACAAGATATATCCTCTACATTTGCATCGTTCATCAACACGTCCATCTGGCCATAACCAATCAGGTCTCTTTTCAGATAGTAGAAGATTTTAGATTTTGACTTTTTGTTGATTTTCATACCATATGACTTGATGACCTTGTCCATTGCGGTTCTGAGATATGCTTCAGGGTTGGCGTCTATCTCGTCGATATTAGCGGTCAAAGAGCGAATGAAGATGTCCATTATCTCTTCTCGATATTGTTCTTCTTTCTTGGTCATCGGTGGCTCAATAATCTGATAGATGATATTTAGGGTCGATCTGTCACGTACGACTCTAGCGAATGCATGCGGTGGCATGACAGGATATTTGTCGAGTTCATCATATTGTGCTCTTTGCTGTGCGCGCTGCCGTTTTTTAGAATCTCCGCGCTTCCCACGTTTTCTCGCCAAACCATATCCCCCTGCCGATGCATTTGATGACATGCATTGGATAACTATAACACTTCGGTGAAACGAAGGCTAAAAACAACTACACTATCCACCAATTTTATTTTTCAAAAGTTATTTTTTGTGAAGTCTTCGAGCCATTTATCTGCTAGTTTTTCTAAGTCATCCAAAGTCGATTCATTATTTAGGGTAAAATCTGCAGACTCTATTAGAGAATATAAGCCCCACCCCGCTTCCCTCTGTTCTCTAATATGGAATTGTTCCCTGTCACCATCTTCACTGCGACCCCTTGTTTGGGTTCTTTGAAATCTAATTTCTTGGTCGGCAATTATTGCAACGCTACTAAAATTTGGTTGCCATCTTGAGTTGAAAATTTCAAATTCCGCAGTGCCGCGCATCCCTTCAATAAGCACTAATGGGTGTGATTTCATTAATTCTGTAACTTCGTCGGCAAGTCTAATCGCCAGCACATCTTCTCCATATTTAGCTCGCAAATCTGCCGCTACATCGCCGTAAACAGTTGGACTACCTGCTATGCCTCGTGCCTTTACCTCAGCCCTTACCATATCGCCCATCGACCTAACTGGGATACCGTTAGCTGCGATTATCTCAGCAAACTCACCTTTGCCGGAACCGGGCATTCCGCACACTGCCACAGCGTGACCCATACTAATGCCTGAGATTGGTGATTCATCAAGGTACCTATTATTCAATATGAATCTTTTTTTATTCAACATGAATTAATTGTTAAATTCAGCCGCTCCCCAGCGTCTGTCCATCAGTTTCCAAAGTACCGCTGAAGCAAACAATAAGAATCCGGAAATTGCCAACATGCCGACGTAGCCTTGTCTTACCATTGTCTCATCATACATGCCAGCAGTTGCCGCCAGACCGTCTTGTGATGCGCGTTCCCACCAGTTACCATACAGTGAGACATCACCCTGAGTAAAAGATAGTAAAAACAAACCGAGTAGTGGTAAAACCGTGCCAACCCAGAACCATATCATAATCGATGCATCGAAAATTGCTTTATTTGGTCGTAATCCCATTAGAAATGCTGTCAACGCGACGATGTAAATTGAATTAGCAAACATTACGATTATGCTGGTTGGAAGCGATCCCCACTCATTTAATCTCCAGGCCATTAAAATTATGAAAATTAATGAAATCCATGATGTGATTAAAAAGTACACCAGCACTTTTGCCCTGATTAATTGAGGCACTCTAACTGGTAAGCCATTCATAAATTCGGGAGAGTCTAATATGGTCAACCATGAGTAAAAGTTGAACCCAAAGAATCCTAAGAATGGTGCATAGGACAACAGATTAATCGGTATTGGTGCCTCGGCAAAATCAATTAACCAAGCCATTCCGAGTAATACTGCTAATGGGATTGTATACGACACGACCATTTTTTTAATGGAGCCAGACCTAAATAAGTCAACAAACTCTTTTGCGACAATTAGTCTTATTTGGCCACGCCCCAAAAAGGATAATTTGTCATAAATTGGTTTGTATAAATCGCCCTTCTCAACCACTCCGACATCGAAATCATCGATAATTAGGAGCGATGATAAATATCCTAAGAATAAACACAGTGCAAAACTAATCACCCCAATTAACAAATTCTTGCTAGTTTGTATATTCAAACCAATCAATATTGTTTCTATTTCAAATACTCCTACTCCGATAATAATCCCAAATAGAATTACCACCATTGGTCCGAAAATAGTGAATGGCCTTCCCCTCATCCAGAGAGCTGATGCTAAAAATGATAGGGCTAGACCTTGAGCGAGTGTGACAACCATGGCAAACCATGTCCAAGGTAGACTGGAATACTCCAGGGGAGTAGTTATACCAAAAACGGTGTCAAGACCCTTACCAAGCCCCATGCCAACAATAATTGGCGACAGGATAAGTAAAACGTAGAATACCAGATCTTTGACAAAGTAAGCGAAATGGGCCATTGAATTTGGCAGAGGTTGTAGTGCTGGAGATGCTAACAAATGATTTTTTGTTGCTGTCCTCCTAACCAATGCGTCCCTACCCATAAAGGCAAATGTACCCATCCCTAAACTAAATATTAGAAGCGGTAGGTGAAGGGCAAAACGTAGTTCTTGCCATGTGAAACTATTTGCCTCTGTATCAGTTGTTTGAGCGGCAGAGTCTCCTACCAAAAATTGGAGTCCAACGGTTGATACCATAGTCACCAAGGCTAGTAGCATTGGGAAAAGCACCATTTGTCTGGCTTTTGCGAATTCGACATTCTTGCGAAATTCTTCTTTAAACATGACCTCAAACGTTGCTCTAAACGATGACAGACCCCGTAATGGTGTTAAGAGCAATTGTCCGCCAGAATGGGTACCCAATCCCGTTAGCGTATTGGAACGGTCAATATCATCCCAATCTCTGGAGGTTATTTGGGCACCTGGCAAAATTATTCCTCCTCAGATACCTCGTGTTCGAATAATTTTTCAACATCCTCAATCGATTTACCAACCAAACGAATAAACACATCTTCGAGAGTCTCTTCTGAATTTTGCTTGAGGTCTCTAACAGTTCCTGCAGCAAGTACCTTACCATCATTAATAATCGCCATTCTGTTACACATTCTCTCAGCCATCTCAAGAACGTGTGAGCAGAGGAATATCGTTCCGCCATTTTTTACATGGTCAAGTAACCATTCACGGCATTTTCTTTGATATATAGGGTCGAGATTAGCAAATGGTTCATCAAGAAATAGCAACTTAGGTTTGTGAATAAAGGCTGATGCTAGCATCACCTTCTGACGTTGTCCTTTCGACAAATCCTTGCACATCGTATTTCTTTTTTCTTCAAGTCCAAACCAATCCAACCAATACTCTACCTTGTTGTCATTATCCTCAAGGTCTCGTAGTTTGGCGACAAATTGCAGAAATTCTACCGGCGTTAAGTAAGAGGGAGGAGATTCTGATTCGGGAACAATACCGATATTGGCTTTGACCTTCTGGGGTGATTCTGTGGCATTTATGCCGAGAACTTCGATTCGTCCTTTACTTGGTCTAAGTTGGCCTGTTAGCAATTTGATAAATGTCGATTTCCCAGCGCCATTAGGCCCGAACACGCCGAAAAATTCTCCTGAATGTACCTCAACATTGAGTGGATGAAGCGCAATAAAGTCACCATACTTCTTTGCCATATCAACTGCCTTTACCAACGGCGCACTCTCACCCATGAATATTGGTGTGTGTTCTATTCTATGTATTATTGGTTTAGACCACAATCGGATAAATGATGAAGTTGTTTGTATTAGGGAGTCCATGGACGACCCAAGTACGACTGTATTGACAGTGGAAAAAATTCCAATTAACGATGATTTATTAGAGGGCTACATTGCAAAAGCAGTAATAAATCGGCCGAGTAAGCTGAATGCTTTGAATGCAGAGATTATGGATTCGCTGAAAAAGTTCTGTGTGTGGGTTGAAAACAACGAATCGGTAAGGTGTGTGATTATTGCTGGGGCTAAGCCACTACCAGCGGAAGAAGGAAAACGGCCGAAACCAAATGCCTTTGTCGCCGGAGCGGATATTTCAGAATTTGTTGGCATGGACAGTGAGGCTGCTAAAGTCAAGTTTACTGACAATGCGGTTGAGGCCTTATGGGGTTTAACCAAGCCGACAATAGCAATGATCGATGGTTTTGCACTGGGAGGAGGTTGTGAGGTGGCATGTGCTTGCGACATTAGAATTGCCTCTGAGCGATCTAAGTTTGGAACCCCTGAAATTAATCTCGGTTTAATTCCAGGCTACGGCGCTACACAACGGTTAGCCAAGTTAGTCGGTTATGGCAAAACACTAGAAATGGTCATGACGGGTGAAATGATTGGAGCCTTGGATGCTAAATCTATCGGCCTGGTTAATCACGTATGCTCGCCAGATGAATTGGAGAATTTCACATTGGATATAGCCAACAAAATTGCTAGTAAATCAGTGCTCATCCTAACTACAGCAAAGCGCGTCATTAAGGCTTCTTTGAACAATACACTGGAGGAAGGTGTGGCAATTGAGGCGGAAGAATTCGCCAAATTATTCGATAGCAACGACAAGGAAGAAGGCGTGAAAGCCTTCATGGATAGAGCCAAACCAAAGTGGCAAGACAGGTAAGTCAACAGAACTCAATCTTCATCCATCTGTAACTTCATCGCTGCAAGAGCATCACTTGCATTGGGTAATGGAGGCAGTGGTAAGTCCCCATCCGGCATTGGCGGTAATGGCATCCCATCCAAGCCCGGTAGTTCAGGTAGTTTTGGTTTCTTTTCAACCTCTTCAAATCCAGAGTCTAGTGGAGTTCTAAGTTTGAGGATTGTTGCTTCGTCAAGACGAATGAAAGTAGCACCATACACATGTCCAGCCTCAGGCTTCAAAGGCTCATCTAATACTACCATACCGTGCTGGGGGTTTTGTAGTACCGCGACGATATCTTCGCCTTCGCTGTGTTCCTCCCACATTCTCACGGTTGAGGCTCTAATTTCGGCAAGTTGATTACGTCTGCGCTTCTCAATACGCTGCCTGATTTCTTGATGCTTGACTCGGCGGTTGGATACTGTCATCTCAATATCGGCATCTTCCACTGATTCAGGGCTAACCTCAACCACATACTCGTCCGCAGTGTGAACATTTTCAAGAGTTACTTCGACTGTTTCTATATCCTCAGCGTCTTCAACATTATCTTCAGAATCGGTATCTTGCTGTTGCGCCGCCTGAATTTTTGCTAATTTTCTTTCTCGCAATGACACACCATCTAGATTGTCTTCTGCAGTGACTGGCGGAGGAAGGTCAGTATCTGTGGCTATTTCCTCATCGACCTCTTCCGTTAAGTCGCTTACCGGTAGCGCTGCTTGAACCTGTGTCGCTTTCTTAGCACCTCGACCACCTAACAAGACCCAAGCAAAAGTGGCGCCAAACGTAATTCCAATCAGCGACCATGAGCCATTATCGGACAGGCTTGAGGCAGAGGTGAGATAGAAAATGCCGGCACTTAAGGCGACAAGCCCACAAAGTGTCCTCAAGAATCCCATGTCCCTCACACTCCTCCAGTTGCTTCTAATTTATCATGCTGATGGCAGTTGGTTAAACAAATTTTTTAACGCTTTACTCCGATGACTAAACTTGTTCTTTACCGCTAAATCCACAGCGCCGAAGGTTTTCCCATGAGTACTGTGTTCGCCATAGTTACCCGCGCTGAGAGGCTGTAGGTCTGCATCTAAATCGTAGGGAATGAATATTGGATCAAAGCCAAAGCCATTGCCATTCATCGGCTCAACGGCGATATGACCCGGGCAAATCCCCTCGCCAACCATAATCTCGCCGTTATGCCATATTACAGCAACTGCTTTGAAATGGGCTGCTCTAAGATTTGCGCTTGAAACAGGGTCCTCAGTTTCTAAATGGCTAAGAAGCCGTATTATTCCTGGATTGCCAATTGTGGAATGTACATAAGAAGAATATACTCCAGGGAACCCATCAAGGGCCGAGATAAATAACCCTGCATCCTCAACCATTATCATGTCACCATCATTAAATTCGCTTGGCAGGTGGTTTAATGCTTGATTTATCTTCGACTCAGCTACAATTTCTAAGGTCGCCGCTTGAGGCTCGTATAACTGGTCGCTTTCCACAATTAGTTGTTTAACTTTGTAGCCAAGTTTAGTTAGGAGATTGTCTGCTTCAGAAAGTTTTCCGGTGTTGCTGGTCAGGAACCAAACTGTCGGACCCATGGTAAGGCGAGACAAACCGAGTTATCATGTCTATCGATAAAATGTCCCGAAGAGTGTTTTCCGATGAGATAATTTAACACATAGAACCATCTAGAAAACTTGTGCTTCAACAAGTTGCCTTAGTTGCAGTCGGTGGCGCAATTGGTGCGATTTTACGTTACGGAGCGGGGAATATAATTGAAACCGGTGACTTACCTGTATCGACATTTTTGGTTAATGTGGTTGGATCTTTTGCTTTAGGAGTCTTAGCGATTCTAGCGATTAATCAAGGTTATTCGGATGATATTTTGCTGTTCTTTGGCACAGGGTTACTTGGTTCATTCACGACAATGTCAACATTTTCAGTTGAGACTGTCACATTGCTGAAGAATGACAATGCCACACTCGCATTAGCATATGCAATACTATCATTTGTTACCTGTATATTATTCGCTTTTTTAGGTTATCAACTAGGCGGCAGGATAGAAATCGGCTAATTATTCAATTAGTTTATGTACTCGAACTACCAAGCATCCCCATAAGGCAACGGCGCAGGAAAAGTTTAGTGTGCCCTAAGAGTTGGTAATATGAATAAATTA
>CEPA01066124.1_pt1 | contig 11509 bp, 7 predicted proteins | sample 356241 | NCBI WGS metagenome assembly CEPA01 (sample SAMEA2620542, study PRJEB7988) | marine metagenome | biome: marine biome (ENVO:00000447); feature: surface water layer (ENVO:00002042); material: "saline water (ENVO:00002010), including plankton (ENVO:xxxxxxxx)" | depth 5 m
GTTTGTGCGACAGGCCAGAAGAAGGGTGGCCGATTCTAATTGTCTTTAGTTTAATTTTGACCGTTCAGAAGGTCTGAATTGAATATCAATTTAAAGCCTTATTCTTCCTCAGAATTCGGTGCATTCCAATCAAGTATGCTAAGCCGTAATACAAAGGTAGCAAGCACAGCAGAGAGAATGAATAGAACAGCACCCGTGTATCCAGGTGTACCAATACCAACTCTAATTATGACTGTAGACAAAACGAATCCAGTGTTTCTGGCAAGCTGTAAGAAATCTGTGATGTGCTTGTATGAAGAAATTAGAATGATTATATCAGATACAATCAACCACGTAAAGAAATCTAAAAAGAATACTGTTCGACTCAGGTTACTATCACCATCAATCACATCAACAGACCATGTAGAAAATGAATATATTGCAACGCCAACGTAAACAATTGCCAGACCACATGCTAGGTTTTTCTTTTGCAAAACAAAGTTCTGAATCGCATCGTCTTGCTTTTGAACCGATCCAGTACTGCCAGTGGTTTTTTTGAAGTATAGTGCAGTAAAAAACAGTACAACAAACGCTAATGCTTCAATTGCTATGAATGCAACATCTGTGTCTATTGAGTTTACATTTGACCCCTCAATTTCTGCTAGATTTTTGAAAATATCTCTTACTACGAGGAGGGTTATGACTTCGAACTGTTTACCGATGGAGTTTGAAAATGATTCTGGTATAGCCTTAATCAGTTCGTATACCTCGTATGCCAGTATAATGGAAAAGGGAGTGTAAAGAGAATCCAAGTACGAATCAAAAAACCCGTTCATATCTGTGAATTTCACATAACCTGCTTGATACAGCAGGCATCCAAGAAGGTGTAACAGGAATCCAACTATCGCTAGATTTATGGAAAAACGCTTGAGAAATGCATCGGTCTTTTGACCGAGAACTAACTCATGCATACGCGGCGTCATGGAGTCTTTGCGATTTATCCTGAACTAAATAGAGTTGTAATTTATCGTTGACTGGATTTTACGATTTTTTTCTTCTAAAACATGAGTTTATTTTTCTAATCAAAGTGAGCCACCATGATAGCGGATGGAACAGAAGATGGTTGGTGTAGGTCATATTCCCACCGAAAATGTTTCACGAACAAAATTTCACCTTTGGTATCACGAATCATATACATCAGGAATTGATGAAAAAGCACGATTTCCGCGAGACAGATACGACAAGATTCTCGCACAATTACAAACCTTACCTAACTCAACCAAGTTGGAAATCAAAACACCAGAACCAATCAGTAGGGAACTCCTTTTGCTTGGCCACAGTACAAATTATGTGGACAATTTTCTCAATGGGGCCCTAAGCGAGAGTGAAATGCGAAGGATTGGCCTAACACCTTGGAAGCCGGAGATTGTAGATAGGACTCTTCTTCTAACTGGGGGAGCATTAGAGGCGACATTACACGCAGTTCAAAATGGTGGTTTGGCCGGGAATATGGCAGGAGGCACCCATCATGCTCACAGAGATTTTGGATCGGGCTATTGTATATTCAACGACCTTGCTATATGCGCTAAATACGCAGTAAGTGAGCTGAAAAAACAAAGTGTGGTTGTATTAGACCTCGATGTACACCAGGGGGATGGGACTGCGACTATATTGCAATCAGAGCAAAATATCCTCACTATATCTTTGCACTGTTCAACAAACTTCCCATTTAGAAAATCTGTAAGCGACATAGACATTCCACTTCCGCCGGGAATCTCAGATGATATTTACCTTCAAAATGTCAAAATTGCGATTCAAAATTGCTTAGATTTCAATCCCGACTTGGTATTATTCCAATCGGGAGTGGATGGATTGGCAACGGATGCTTTAGGCAAACTCAACATATCTAGAGAAGGGATGCAAAAGAGAAACCAAATGGTCTTTGATGCAATGCTCAGTCATAGAATACCCACTGTAATCTTCATGGGTGGTGGTTATTCAAAACCTATCGAATACACCGTTGATGCGTTTGTTGACCTATTCGGCGACGCAATTACTTGGAATGAAAAATGGCACTTTGAATAGAAATTTGTTACCCCCAAATTGAAATGATTAAAAGATTAATTTCCTTGGATGAGTCATGGGAAAAGACATTTTTTTCAAGTTTGTTTCAGAGCCTAAGAATGACCCTATCAAGATGATCGTTGGATTAGCGTGTGCATCCAGAGCAATTGCAGACGGCCACAATGTCAGTGTGTTTTTCGCTGCAGCCGGAACCAGACTACTAGATGAGGGATATATTGGGGAATTAGATAGTGAGATGGGACCTGACTCAACCATCGTTTCGGATATGATGGCATCAATAATTGAAAATGCGGTTCTGTACTGCTCTTTCGCTTCAGTAAAAGCAACTTTAGGACACAACGAAGGAGACGGTGCACTGATTGTTCCGGATGATCAAATCCAATGGAGCGGCCCTCCAGGTGTCATCGAACTCGCGACTAATTCAGAAATCCAGCTTACATACTAACCAAGTTTGCTGCTTGCATTTCACTGAAGGCTGTTATCCATACGTGAAAACCACATTGGTTTCCTGTTGATTTTGAGTGCGGATAGCGGGAATCGAACCCACGACATGAGGTTGGAAACCTCAGGTGATAACCACTTCACCATATCCGCGTAGTATCTACTGCGAGGGCTTACCATTCTTAGCCAATTCGGTTGAAATTCGGAGGGAAACCTTCTGGACGCTCCGTTTCACTCATTTGTAGAGAGTTAGCCCTTATTCTCTGTATATTCCTCTCCCTCTCTTCTCTCTTTTTGAGTGTATTCCGACGAGCATTAAACGTCAGAAGTAGAGCGAGGAGTAGAGCAGTTACCACTGCTATCATCTCTTGGGTGTTTGGCCCCTCTTTGACCTTTTCAAGGACATCATCGAAGGTATCTCCATCATCCGAATTAATGGCATGAATTTGTAGAGTTGTAACAGCCATTGACGAGCTTGACCCCGGTTCTGAGGCTTCTATCACTGAATTCATCTTACCCTTTTGCAGTAAGTAACCAGAGAAAGGAACTGTTTGAGTATCGTTCCCGGGAATAACCAACACATGGGTTCGAATCCCAATGTCAATCGAGTTCAGTGGTTTCCATTCAACCCGTACTGTTAGGTTGTTTTGAATGAGATTTGTAACATGGCAATCGAAGTTTATTCTGTTGTCTTGAGCCATATCCATCTTAAATTCAGACGGTTCACACAGAAGAATAACCTCGGCTGTATTCTTGGAGGGGTCTAGCGGCCAGTGATCTGCTAATTCTGCACCTGGCGAATTATTATCTCCATATCCATCACCATCGGTATCATTCCACTGAGAACGAGTATTAGGGAAATCATCCCCCTGATTCGACCAGCCATCTTGGTCATCGTCAGGGCATCCTATGAGGTCATTTATTGCGTTACCAGGCTGGCTAGGACAATTATCTCCATCTGTACCCGAAAGATTGTCACCATACCCATCTTGGTCTGTATCTATCCATTGTGTGTTATCTTGTGGTAAGAAATCGGCATTATCAGACCATGTATCACCATCTGAGTCTATGCAACCTATCGTTCCATTGGTTGAATTACCCGCAGTTTCAGGACAGAAATCCATGTTATTTCCAAATCCATCCGAATCATTGTCAGCCCATTCAGTTTTGTCACTTGGGAAAAGGTCACTGACATCATCCCAGCTATCGCCATCAGTGTCCAAGCAACCAAGCAGTCCGGAGGTACTATTCCCAAATACACTGGGACAAGAATCAGGATTCGTTCCATCTAGGTTGTCACCGAATCCATCCATATCTGTATCATTCCATTGAGTTGATTCGATAGGGAATGAGTCGTTAATGTCAGCCCAAGTATCTTGGTCGGCATCGAAACATCCTAAGGAGCCATTTGTGGAAGTACCCGGTTCGTATGGACAATCATCCTCTGCGTCATCATATCCGTCACTGTCAGTATCCAAGTAGCGTGATTTATCATTTGGGAAATCATCATTCAGATCTGAGTAACCATCGCCATCTGTATCGACACAGCCGAGACGATCGATGGTCGAATTACCGTAAGTCAATGGACAATCATCGGCATTATTTCCAGTTATATTGTCACCAAATCCATCCCCATCATGGTCAGAATATTGGGTGATGTCTGTAGGGAAAGCATCCATGCTATTTGCCCAACCATCGCCGTCGCTATCTGGGCAACCGAGCATTCCACCCATTGTGGAATTACCCGGTTCTAACGGGCAGTGATCGGGATTAGTTCCAAGCAGGTTGTCACCAAAACCATCACCATCGGAATCTTTCCACTGCGTCTGGTCATCATCGAAACTATCCTCTGAGTCAGCCCATCCATCGTCATCTGCGTCGGGACATCCAATAGTTCCGTTTTGCCATGAATCGCCGAATTCTAACGGGCAATCATCGGCGTAATTTCCATTTGGCTCATCTCCAAATCCATCACCATCGGTATCATTCCACTGAGTGCCGTCAGATGGGAATGCATCAAAGTCGGCAGTCCAACCATCTCCGTCTGAATCTAAACACCCAATCACGATGTAGGAGGAATTACCCCAAACTGTCGGGCAGTCGTCGTCAACATCTGCAAATCCATCGCCATCGGTATCAATAGACCTTATTGGATCGTTGGGCCATGGATCATTCGTATTGGAGACTCCATCTCCATCATTATCCAGACAGCCTTGAAGGTCAATTGTCGAATTACCCCAGACACCGGGACAATCATCCCAATTTGTTGCGGGTTTTGCGTTATCATAGAACCCATCCCCATCTGTATCAAGCCACTGAGTGTCATCACCAAGCAGTGCGTCGTTGAGATTTGATTGACCATCGCCGTCTTCATCTAAGCAGCCGTTTCTATCGAGAGAGGAATTACCCCAAACCGTGTCACAAGCGTCAGCACCTTGGAACACAGTCCAGCCACCGTCTGGGTCTGACCATGAGTCTGCATCTGTATCCGGACATCCGTATCTATCTGAACTGGATGTACCAACAACAGAGGTACAGGAATCTGGGTTCAGTCCGCCAGGATTATCACCGAATCCGTCACCATCGGAATCAGCCCATTGCGAGCCTTCGTTAGGGAATGCATCTCCCACATTCGACCAACCATCGCCGTCACCATCAGGACACCCAGACTTGTCTTGTGTAGAACTTCCAGCAGTACTTGGACAATCATCAAGAGTATCGATAAAACCATCTCCGTCTGCATCTGCTGAGAGATTAATCATCGAATAAGGAGCATCAATAACCATAGCGAAATGTTGAGGACCCGTTGGTATGTTCGTTCCATTAACGTGTATTTCCCATTGACCTGCCGAAGGTGAGGAAATTGTAGTTCCGATTAAGTTGTCAAGATTGTTTCCGTACTGAGCCCAATTACCGTTGGGATCTTTGACTGCGAAATCAATATCATTCACAAGGTTGATTGAGGCTGCAGGTGTACTGGCTGGATCGGTCCAAGAAACAGCGATTTTCAAGTCAGGAGCACCGCTTGGCACCGTAAATTTCCAACTTCTGGAATCGCCTGTACTAACCGACTCATTGTCTACCCAGGTTGTGTTAACTGCTCTATCTAAGTCCAGCAACCCCCATCCTTCATGGTTATTTGGAGCGGATTCCCCTGCTCCGTTAGTTGCCGAACCATATTGCCCGGTCATGTCATGCGCGCTTGCTGCAATTATTCCCTTTACAAGAGCACTTGTTGGATTAGAATGGCCCAAATTATCTATCAGATGTTGGTACAGTAGAGCTGAAGCTCCTGCAGTGAGTGGTGTTGCCATACTAGTTCCTCCCATGTATGTGTAGTCGCTGGTAGTGTGTGCCATCCAACCTGTATCTGTAGTCACTCTACTCTTTGTTGATAGAATGAAAGTACCCGGTGCAGAAACGTCCGGTTTCAACCTTCCATCATCGACAGGGCCTCTACTTGAGAAAGCAGCCATACCTTCAGTATTATTTGCGATTTTATCGGAATTAATAGGGTTAGTTGGGTATCTACTCGACCACCATTGACCCCATTGACTGCTAATCTGAGTACCTCTATCGTTTTCAGACGCACCAACCGTCAAAACGTTCTTGCTTGTAGCAGGTGAACCCATGCTATCTAAGTCAATTTCACCATCGCTATTAGAATCAATACCAGAGTTACCTGCAGCAAACAGTATGAGCATCCCTGTATGATTTCTTGCAGAATAATCTGCTTGCATTGAGTTGATATTGTACTGCCCGGCTACTGATGCTCCCCACGAATTTGTATGGATGTGAGTTCCGTTAGCAGCCGCATCATTGAACATGACAGATAAGTCATCAGGAATTCCCATTAATGTATAATCGTCAGTGTATCCAAAGTTTTGTTCAACTGTTGTTGTCCAATCAGTCCATACTTCTGTTGCTTGCATGTACAAACGGGCCTCGGGTGCTATGCCTGTGATAGAACCTGATGATTGAGTTCCGTCACCAAGAACCGAGCCTGCAACGTGTGTTCCATGTCCAGAATCTAAATCTGAGGCACCATCGTTGTAAGGTGCGTTAGCCCAACTTTGAGAAGCAGGAGGGATTCCATAAGAGTGAATCCCTACAATGTGGTCTCTAAAGTCAGGGTGCATGTTGGTATTGTTAACCCCGTTGTCCAATCCTGTGTCTGAAACTGTAACTATGATTCCTGACCCATCTAGAGCATTCCAAGCAGAATTTATCCCTGCCATTTGGGTAGCACTTCGTAAAACATCTGCTGCTATGACTTCATCTGCAACATCGTTGAATAATACCCTTTCAAATTTAGGCTCAATCCACTCGATTTCAGATTGTTGAGATAACCAATGAACTCCGCTAGTAGTAACTTCGATGGTCGCCCATCTCCAATTTTGAGATAAAACTTTGACATCGTTTCTACTTTCAATGTCATTAGGTAGATCTAAGCCAGACAAAACGACATTTACGACACCCATCCCTTTTGTCATGAACCAAGATTCCATTTTACCTTCGAGCGAAGGAATCAGATGGGGATGGAATTTTGCAGTAGGTGGCATCTTTATCATACCATTTACCTTTAATTCTGCCAAATCAGCAGGTGTGTGACCACTCAACTCACAATGGAAGGCCGAGTCTGGAAAATATGACCAGCATTCTACTCCAGAATCTGCTAGATTTTCTGTCCAATCAGTTGGAATCGGGTATTCTCTGGTAAGCATCCAGAATCCATCGTAAGGTATCTGCGGCATCTGGTCTAGTGGAACCGCTTCTATGTCTCCATTAAGCAAACCAATAGTCTCTCCCACACTGGTTTTATGCTGTATAGCAGCAACATTAGAAAACGAGGATAAAATCAGCACCGCAACCAGAGCAACTGCACGCATGTTAGACCCTTATCCGCAGAAGGGGATGAATGTTATGATATTACAATCCTTCATATTCTAAGCGTGCTCCGGGTGTTTATGGGAGCAGGTAATCCAAGGTCTATTCAATACGACCATCTCGCTCCCGAGGAGCTAAACGAGAATAAAGTGGACGTTTTAGGAAAGCAAATTTGGAGAATTGTTCCTTACGGGCTTCAGTATAAAAAACGTGCAATAACGGGCATATTGGCAAACGGAATGGCTCGCTTCGCAGACCTTCTGCCATTTGTGTTCATTGGATTTGCAGTGGATTATTACGCCGGAAACAAAACAGAAGGCTTTTTTGGTGGAATGAGAGATGTGCTTGACGAGACTATCTTTCCACTAGTAACCGACAATTTAGCGGTAGGTTATGGACTACTGATTTTCTTAGGATTTGCAAGCCTCGCTGTTTTCCAAGGCATAAGCGAGTATTGCTGGCAGACATTGGGTTACAAAGTTCAACACGACCTTAGGTTAGACGCTACAAGGGCGCTAATCGATATGGAAGCATCTTACTATGACTCTAGACAAACCGGACAACTAATGAGCGTACTGTCTGCAGATGTTAACCAATTAGAGGATGTGATAAGCGATGCTTCGACATCAATAATCAGAATTGTTGTCACACTGGGTACTGCGTTATTGATCCTATTTTTGATGAGTTGGAAATTATCTGCTGTGCTATTTGCACCGCTTCTACTAATAATCCCGCTTGTCTATTTATTTTCGACCAGAGTACAAAGAAAATATCGGCAGCAAAGGGAATCCACAGGCGACATTACTGCGGTACTTGAGAACGTAATATCTGGAATTTCTGTTGTACAAGCCTACAACGCACAGAATTGGGAAGCTAATCGCGTCGATATGGAATCCACAGCATACAGAGACCAAGCAATCGGTGCAAGTCAAGACAGGAATCGGTACCTTCCTGGTTTGTATGGAATTGCTGGTATAGCATTTGGTCTATTGGTCACTGTTGGCGGATACCTTACAAAATCTGGAGATATTACAACCGGGCAGTTGGTTACATTCCTACTAATATCTACTAGGATGACTATGCCAATGTTCATTTTTGGTATGCTAGTGAATCAGTTGCAGAAAGGAGAGGCAAGCGCTCGCAGAGTGTTTGCTCTGGTCGATCTAGAACCAACCATTACCGACAAAGAGGGTGCTCTAGAACTGGATGGTCCAATAAAGTCAATTGAATTCGATGACGTTCACTTCACTTATCCAGGTACCACCACCAAGGTGCTGACTGGAATTTCATTCAAGGTCAGCGCTGGTGATTTTTTGGGTGTCATGGGCCACACAGGCGCAGGAAAAACCACCATTCTAAAATTGCTGATGCGGTATTATGAGCCACAAGAAGGGCGTGTTTTGGTTAATGGGGTGAATGTCCAAGATTTAACACTCGAATCTGTACGGGCAGCAATGGGTTTTGTCAGCCAAGAACCATTCCTTTTCTTCGGAACCTTGAAACAAAACGTTGCCTACAATCGTGAATCTAATGATGACGAAATAATGAAGGCGCTTGAATTGGCAGGAGCTGCAAACTTTGTTACCGATTTCGAAAATGGTCTAGATACGATGGTAGGAGACCGAGGAACGATGCTATCCGGTGGGCAGAGAGCGCGTGTATCACTCGCTAGGGCACTATTGAAAAGCCCCAGTTTACTAGTCCTTGATGAAGCATCCAGTGCTTTGGACGCTGAAACCGAAAAGAGGATTCAGGAAAATCTAATCGCCAGTGGTGGAAGTCGAACAACCATTGCTGTGGCTCATAGATTGTCTACGATAAGAAGCGCTGACGAGATTATTTGCATGGTGGACGGCACAATATTTGAGAGAGGCGAGCACGATGATTTAATCTCGAATAATGCCGTATATGCCAGCCAATGGCAAATACAAACAGGAGAACTCTAATCATCTACTATCTTCGATATGCTTTCTTCGCTTTTCCTCGAGGTCGGGAGCAAATCTCTTGTCACCTTGGATGATCACCATCGATAACAGAAGGAAAAGTGGAAAACCAATCACAATAGCCCACACCGACAATGAAAAATTCAGCAGTGTGGCTTCTTCAAAGATTTCTGCTACTATGATTATACCTATGACTAAGATTATTCTGAAAATAGTCAACCAACTTCTGATTAGCAACCAAATTTCTCTTGCATCATTATTATCATCTGGCGCATTGATTCTCTCTCGGAATGTCTGCGCCATATCTACTCCTAATTCAGGAACGACATAAAATTAGTCAAGCGGTTCGAATCCTATCGTCAATCTGTTCACCGACACCAGCGCTTCCGCCAGTCTTTCGAATTTCCTTCCATGCTTTGTTAACTCCTGCACCATAAGCCCAATGTGCGAGGAAAACAAATAGAGGTGCTAAGAAAACGGTTCCTAAGTTGCGATGAGGGCTTGTTCCAATTGCGGCACCTAACCAGCAGATTCCAATGTAAATTCCCGCTAATCCCGCAGGAATGTGGAATGCTATTCTTGAGAGATTCCAATCTCCGGAAAGTGTGAACCAAGTGTCGGCTGCTGCTCCACCTGTTAGAGCCCCAAAGGCGATACTAATCACAGCCCCAACCACTAGCCATGGGAAGAAACCGATCGCAGTGTGGGACCATTCTGCTATTTCCGGCCATCTTTTGTTAGCGACCATGCGCGTGTAGCCGTAGTTTCTCATTTGTTTCATGTATGGCTTGAACGGCCTGCGTCTACGATGAGGCATCACGTTTTCTGGGTCTATGAATAATTTATGTCCTGCCCTCTGAATTTTAGCGTCAAGTACCACATCCTCTGCGCCAATGCACCCATCCTCGAAGAATCCCACCTGCCTTAGGTTGACCATTCTATGAGCACAATTGACACCAGGATTGTGGGTTATTGGTACCAACTTACCCTTTGGCTGAGCTCCATACCTTGTCCCAGCGGTCATGAATTTGGTACAGAAAGCCACGTCTGCACATTTTGCACCAAACGGGTCTTCATCGGGTGCGAAATTTGGCCCACCAACACCTCCAACTTCGGGGTCTTTGAACCAGCGAACAAGTTTCTCAACCCAGTCTAGCGGTGGGATAGTATCATCATCAGTGAATAGGACTAGGTCGTGGTCCATTTGCTCTAAAGCATAATTGCAAGCATTAGCCCGATTGCGAGAAGGGTCATCAATCCATGTTGCTCCATACTTCTCGCAGATTTCTTTTGTATTGTCTTTCGACTTTGAATCGGAGATTACAACTTCAAAATCTGGATAAGTCTGTTTCGATAACCTTTCCAATACGATTTCCAATTCGTAGGCGTTGTTTATTGTAGGAATCAAAATACCTACTTTGTATGGTTCGCCGTTCTCCTTGAGCAGGGGCTTCACATCTGCCATGCATTGTCCACTTGAAACACCTTGATGAAACCATCTCAGTAATATGCGAAATTGATTTTTTACCCCAAAGGCGCGCGTTTTTACGGTTTTACAATTAGAAGGTTCATAAGCCTCCCAATTCGCAAATGGTGTATAGGGGTGCTCTCATGTTGAACGTCACAGCCCGACAAGAACTCATGCGAACTATTGTTGAAACACTCGGAGTAGTAGTTGAGGAGGCAAGACTGGACTTTGGAGAAGATGGACTATCTGTAAGGGTTGTAGACCCTTCACATGTTGCCATGATAAAGATGGACGTAGATAGTGCCGCGTTCGATACTTGGGAAGTTGATGAGACCAAACTTGGACTAGAAATGAGAAAAATGCATCAATTCCTTTCGGTTGCAGGTGCAGGCGATATGGTGGAACTAGCATACAACCCGGAATCTGGCCAAGCTACGATTCATATCGGCAGAATTGACCTAAACCTTAGGCCTCTTGATAATTCAACCCTCAACCCTCCAAACGTTCCCTCTCTTGAGCTTCCCTGCGGAGTAACTATTGGAGGATCTGAACTAGCGCAGGCACTCAAAGCAGCAAAATTAGTCGGAGATTTAGTCAACCTATCACTGACAGAGGACACCTTCACAGTCAACGTCAAAGGTTCTACAGATTCGGTTAATCTTGACTTCTCCAAGGACGATTTGACAGCGATTGATTGTGACTCTGC
>CEPA01063664.1_pt1 | contig 11482 bp, 10 predicted proteins | sample 356241 | NCBI WGS metagenome assembly CEPA01 (sample SAMEA2620542, study PRJEB7988) | marine metagenome | biome: marine biome (ENVO:00000447); feature: surface water layer (ENVO:00002042); material: "saline water (ENVO:00002010), including plankton (ENVO:xxxxxxxx)" | depth 5 m
TTAAATATTTCAGCAATTAGACAAAGTGATGCTCAAAATAACGCTTATGTTTTATTATTAAATGAAACTGTTGGTGAGAGACAATTACCAGTAGTAATTGGTTGGTGTGAAGCAAGAGCAATTGCCGTTGCATTGGACAGTAAAGAAAAGCCAGAAAGACCATTAACTCATGATCTTTTTAAGGCATTTGGAGAAAAGTTCAATATTTCTGTCAGTAAAATGGTAATACATAAATTAATTGAAGGAGTTTTTCACTCAACTCTTTATTGTAAAAATTTAATCACCAATGAAGAAATTGAAATTGACTCAAGAACATCGGACGCTATAGCCATTGCAATAAGATTCTCATGTCCTATTTTTACCTACGAGGATATTTTATCAAGAGCTTCAATACTTACAATTAGCTCATACGATAAAGACAGAAAATCTAAAGTTATTGATAAACAAAAAAAAATTAATAGATATACATTAAAGGAATTAGAGGAGTCTCTGAAACAAGCAATAAAAGTTGAAAACTACGAAAAAGCATCTGTTTTGAGAGATGAAATAAAAAGAAGAACCTCATGAAAAGATTACTTTTCATCTTAATTTTTCATTCCTTAACTTTTTCATGTTTCGCAGAGGATGATCCTCAAGTGTGGCTGAATTATTCCTCTAAATGGTTTTTTTCAGAAATAAAGTCTATAAATCAAAGTAACACCGATTTTAACGATCTAGATTACTTAGAAATTAATAATGACCAAACATTTGAGTACAAAATTTCTAAAAAAAGTTTATTTGCAAAGGGAACATGGACTACTGATAGAGACAATATTATTCTTAAATATACTCTCCCAACAGATACAATAAGAGAATATTTGTTAGATTATAGTGAGGATAAATTAATATTAACAGAAAATAATATCGATTATGTTTTTACTAATAAACCACTAGTATTTTCTAAAAATAAATCTTTTACAAATAAATTACTGAGAGGCCTTCTTGGTCTAATATCGCTAATTATTTTGGCGTTTGTTTTTAGCAGAAATAAAAGAAACATTAATTGGTCTCTTGTTGTTAAGGGCTTACTAATTCAACTTTTACTCGCAATTTTAATTTTAAAAGTGCCCATTGTTCAAAATCTTTTTGAATGGATAAGTTCAGTCTTTGTAACAGTTTTACAATTCTCAAAGCAAGGAGCTTTATTTTTATTTGGTGAAACTTTAGTTAATAGCAATGAATTTGGTGCCATTTTTGCATTTCAAATTTTACCAACAATAATATTTTTTTCTGCACTGACTAGCCTACTTTTTTACTTGGGCATTTTACAAAAAGTGGTTTATTTCTTCGCATATTTGATGAAAAAAACTCTAAAACTTTCAGGTGCTGAAAGTCTATCTGCTGCAGGAAATATCTTCTTGGGGCAGACAGAATCCCCATTACTTGTGAAGCCTTACATTGAAAAAATGACAACTTCAGAGCTTCTTTGTTTGATGTCTGGAGGTATGGCAACAATCGCTGGAGGTGTACTGGCTGCCTATATTGGCTTTCTTGGGGGAAGTGACCCTGAACAACAACTGTTCTTTGCTAAACATTTATTGACTGCTTCAGTAATGTCAGCACCAGCTGCAGTTGTTTTATCAAAAATTTTATTACCAGAAACAGAGAACATTAATGAAGATATGACTATATCAAATGAAAAGTTAGGCTGTAATTCATTTGAAGCTATAAGTATTGGTACAACGCAAGGAATTAAATTAGCAGTAAACGTTGGTGCTATGATTTTAGTGTTTATTGCTTTTATAAGTTTGGTGAATTATTTCCTTAATGACTTTATCGGGGCTAATACTCAGTTAAACAATCAAATCAAAGAAATAACTAATGGACAATATACAGGTCTCACTCTTGAATTTATTCTTGGTTATATTTTAGCTCCATTAACGTGGCTAATGGGAGTTTGTAAAGAAGATATGGTTTTGGTTGGTCAATTGTTAGGTGAGAAAACAATTCTAAATGAATTTGTTGCTTATATTTCATTATCTGAACTAAAAGAAAGTGGCAAATTTTTTGAAGAAAAGTCGATCATTATTTCCACTTATATTTTGTGTGGATTTGCTAATTTTTTATCCATTGGGATTCAAATCGGAGGTATAGGATCCATCGCACCAAGCAGAACAGGTGATCTTTCAAAATTAGGAATATTAGCGCTAATCGCTGGAACATTAGCATCGTTATTAACTGCTGTAATAGTTGGCACAATTCTTTAAAACATGAAACAATATCTTGATTTAATGTCACACGTAATGAAAAACGGTACGCTTAAAACTGATAGAACTGGAACTGGAACTAAAAGTGTGTTTGGATATCAGATGAGATTTAATTTAGCAGATGGATTTCCTTGTGTTACAACAAAAAAACTTCATTTAAAATCAATAATTCATGAGCTTCTTTGGTTTTTAAAAGGAGATACTAATATCAAATATTTAAAAGAGAATGGAGTAAGAATTTGGGATGAATGGGCTGATGAAAATGGAGATTTAGGTCATGTATATGGCTATCAATGGAGAAGTTGGCCCACACCAGAGGGTAAACATATTGATCAAATAAAGCAAGTATTAAATCAATTAAAAGACAACCCAAATAGCAGGAGAATAATAGTAAGTGCATGGAATGTAGGTGAAATAAAAAATATGGCATTACCTCCATGTCATACTTTCTTTCAGTTTTATGTATCAGAAAATAAATTATCCTGTCAACTTTATCAAAGAAGTGCAGATATTTTTTTAGGGGTTCCATTTAATATTGCATCTTATGCGCTTCTTACTATGATGGTTGCACAAGTTTGTAACTTTCAACTCGGAGATTTTGTTCATACTCTTGGTGATGCACACATTTACACTAACCATTTTGAACAAACAAATCTTCAATTATCAAGAGATCCAAAAAAATTACCTAAAATGCTCATCAATAAAAAAGTAAAAGATATTTTTGAATTTAAGTATGATGATTTTGAATTAATAGATTACGATTATCACCCACATATTAAAGGTAAAGTTGCTGTTTAGAAAATATAAATCATGAAAAAAATAGTAGTTCTTGGAGCTGGATTAGTTGGAGGTGTTATGGCCTTAGATTTATCTAAAAAACATGACGTTACATCTGTTGATATTTCAGAAAAAAATCTTGATAAAGTATCATCAAAAAAAATAAAAAAAATATGTCTTGATGTTTCAGACACTAAATCTCTTCAAAACTTAATTAGTGATTTTGACTTAGTGATAGGTGCAGTACCGGGATTTATGGGCTATAAGATGATGAAAGATGTTATTGAAGCTAAAAAAGATATAGTTGATATTTCTTTTTATCCTGAAGATCCCTTTGGTCTTGATGAAATAGCAAAAAAAAATAATGTAGTTGCAGTTATGGACTGTGGTGTTGCTCCTGGAATGGGTAATATAATTTTTGGTCATCACGATATTAGTATGAAAATAACTGACTATGAGTGCCTTGTTGGTGGACTTCCTGTCAAAAGAGAGTGGCCATACGAATATCAAGCTGTTTTTTCTCCAATCGATGTAATTGAAGAATACATAAGACCAGCAAGATATGTTCAACATAAACAAATAATTGTGAAAGAGGCTCTTTCAGATACTGAACTTATAGAGTTTGAAGAAATTGGCACATTAGAGAGTTGGAATTCTGATGGTTTAAGAAGTTTAATCAAGACTATGGCTCATGTTCCAAATATGATTGAAAAAACTTTGAGATATCCAGGATGTGTTGAATATTTAAAAGTATTAAGGTCAACAGGTTTTTTCTCATATGAAGAAGTAGAAATTAATGGCAATAAAATTAGGCCTATTGATCTTACTTCAAAACTCCTTTTTCCAAAGTGGGAAATGAAAAAAGGAGATGAAGATTTTACTGTTATGAGAATAATTATTGAAGGAACTGAAAATGAAAAAAAAGTAAAATATCAATATAATCTTCTGGACAGATTTCAAGACAATACCATCTCAATGGCAAGGACTACTGGATTTACTTGTACCGCAGTTGCCAATCTAGTTTTAGAGAAAAAATATCAGCAAGTTGGAATTTCTCCTCCTGAATACCTAGGTTCTCATTTCAAGTATATTAGAAATTACTTAAGCGACAGAAATGTAATTTATAAATCAAAAAAAATACTATGATCACATCCATAATTGTTGCAGCTTGTGAAAATAACGTTATTGGAAAAAACAATGATTTAATTTGGCATCTTCCTGTCGATATGAAATTTTTTAAAGATAAAACTGCAGGTCATCATGTAATAATGGGAAGAAAAAATTTTGAGTCTATACCTCACAAATTTCGTCCACTTCCCAATAGGGTAAATATAGTTGTTACAAGAAATAAAGATTACACTGCTGCAGATTGTGTTGTAAAAAATAATTTGACTGAAGCTTTAGAAGTCTCAAGAACAGATAATGAAAAAGAAGCATTTATTATTGGTGGTGGAGAAATATACAAGCTTGCATTAGAACAAAACTTGATTGATAGAATCTATTTAACAAGAATTCATCACAAATTTCAGGGAGATACTTTTTTTCCAGAAATTGATGAAAAAAAATGGAAAGTAGTCAGCAAATTATTTTACAAGAAAGATGAAAAACATAAATATGACTTTACCTTTTTAACATATGAAAAAAATACCTAGACCAGCTAAATTTATTAATATACTATTAGCATCAGCAATACTAATTTTTTCTTGCAAAGATGAAAATACATTAGAAAATTTAAATCAAAGAAATTTACAAGCAAGCCAAGATTATCTGCTAATTGAAAAAACAATTGTTGACATCGAAAGAGAGATAGAACATGCTTTCATTTCAACTCAAACAACCAAAGACTTACCTAACTACATAAGTTTAAATAACGATACTTCCAACCAAGATACGCTAATTATAAATTTTGGAGACGAAAATTTCTTACATCTTGGCCATATAAAACGAGGAGAAATAAATATAATTTACAATCAGTTTTTATATAACTCTGGCGCAATAATTAATACCACCTTTACAGACTTTTATATAAATAATAATTTAGTACAAGGAACTATAACTCTAGAAAATAATGGTTTTAATGAAAATAGTAATTTGGAATTTAAATTATCGGTAAATAATTTAAGCTTAAACACAGAAAACGGAATTATAAATTTGACAGGTGAATATTCAAAAGAGTTAAAAAATGGATATTCAACACAATACGATTATATTGATAACTTATATCATGTAATTGGAAGTGCCGAAGGAAATTCTGTAAATAATAATTCATTTTCTGTTGTTATCACAGATCCACTAAAATATGATCTGTCTTGTTTTGAATCCTCCAGCTGCATAATTTCACAAGGGATAGTATCTATTAGTCCAAGCATATACAGTGAAAGAACCTTAGATTATGGTGAGGGAGGTTGTAATTGCGATATTTCGGTGAGCGCAGGAGATGAAACTTATCCTTTGATAATTAATTAAGCTACTTTTAGTTTATTTAGTACTAACTTATTTAGCTTTGTTTTGACATATGCTGATGAAATAATAAGCTCTTTTTTGGTTTTTTGAGATGGTAACTCATACATTGCATCGAGCATAACTGATTCACAAATTGATCTTAAACCCCTAGCTCCTAACTCATACTCTAAAGCTTTTTCAACAATTAAATCAATAGCTTTTTTATCAAAACTTAGCTTAATGCCATCGATTTCAAAAAGCTTAATATATTGCTTTGTTAATGCATTTTTAGGCTGAGTTAAAATTAACTTGAGAGCATTTTTATCTAATGGATTTAAATGAGTGACTACTGGCATTCTTCCAATTAGTTCTGGAATCAACCCAAAAGATTTTAGATCTTGAGGAGCAACATGCTGCAAAATATTTTCTTTATTATATTGATTTTCTTTATTTGTTTTATAACCAATTGCTCTTGTATTTAATCTTGAAGCAATATGCTTTTCAACACCATCAAAAGCACCACCACTAATAAATAAGATATTTTTAGTGTCTAATGCTATCATTTTTTGATCGGGATGTTTTCTTCCACCTTGAGGGGGTACATTAACAACTGTCCCTTCCAAAAGTTTAAGCATTGCTTGCTGAACTCCTTCTCCACTTACATCCCTAGTAATAGAAGGGTTATCTTTTTTTCTTGCAATTTTGTCTATTTCGTCGATAAAAACTATACCTATTTTAGCTTTGTCAACATCATAATCTGCAGCTTGTAAAAGCCTTGAAAGAATACTCTCAACATCTTCACCAACATAACCAGCTTCAGTTAATACCGTTGCATCAGCAATACAAAATGGTACATTCAAAAGTTTTGCAACTGATTTTGCCAGAAGAGTTTTGCCTGTACCTGTTTTACCAACCATAATAATATTAGACTTCTCGATCTCAATATCATTGTCATCTAATGATATTTGTGAAATTCTCTTATAATGATTGTATACCGCAACTGAAATAATTTTTTTTGCGTGATCTTGACCAACAACATAGTCATCTAAATGAGACTTTATTTCAATTGGCTTTAAAAGTAAAAATTCATCAGTTTTTTTTAATGTATTCTCTGATGATTTAGCATCTTGTTCAACAATTTGAAAGGCCTGTTCAATACATGAGTTACAAATATGAGCATTTGCTCCTGCAATTAAGATTTCAGTATCCTGTTTGTTTCTACTGCAAAAAGAACATTGAATTTGATGATGATCTGACATTATTTCTTTTTTAACACCTCATCTATCATACCGTAATCTTTGGCCTCAGAAGAAGTCATCCAAAAATCTCGATCACTATCTTTCCAAACTTCGTCAAATGATTTTCCAGTGTGCTCAGAAATTATTGTATATAATTCGTTTTTTAATTTTTTAATTTCATTTGCTGTAATTTCAATATCTGAAGCTTGACCATGTGCCCCTCCAATTGGCTGATGAATCATAATTCTTGAGTGTTGTAAAGCAGTTCTCTTACCTTTAGCTCCTGCACATAATAAAACAGCACCCATTGAGGCTGCCATTCCTGTGCAAATCGTAGAAACATCTGGATTGATATATTGCATAGTGTCATATATACCTAAGCCTGCATAAACACCACCACCAGGAGAGTTAAGATATATTAAAATATCTTTTTTTGAATCAACGGACTCAAGGAAAAGCAGCTGAGCCTGAATAATGTTTGCTACGTAATCATTAATGGGAACTCCTAAAAAAATAATTCTGTCCATCATAAGTCTAGAAAAAACATCCATACTTGCAACATTCATTTGACGTTCCTCAATAATTGTAGGTGAGATATAATTACCATGCATTGAGGTAAATTGGTCAATATATAAACTATTTATTCCTTTATGTTTTGAAGCAAAATTTTTAAATTCTTTTCCGTAGTCCATAATTTTTATTTTTCAGTTGCTAATTTAACAAAATCATCATAAGAAATAGATTTTTGATTCAATTTGAACAGTTCCTTATAAATTACAAGTGTTTTTTCATCAAATAATTGATTAGAGATTCGCTTTCTTTCATCTTCGTTCTTTAATATATTTTCAGCAATATCTGCAATCTGTTTGTCGTCACTTATAGCTTGACCATACTGTTGCATTTGTTTTTTTACTATTTCCTTAGTAAAATTTATTAAATCATCATTATCCACTTTTACTTTATGTTCTTCTAAAATTTTATTTTCTATAAGCTGCCATTTTAAACTTTTTGAATACTGCGGATAATCTTGCTTGACTTGGTCTATAGTAAGTGGTTTTTCAGAAGATTTTACAAGCCACTTCATTAGAAATTCATCAGGCAAATCAAATTTTATTTTGTCAACAAGATATAAAACTACATCATTCTTCAACATACGATCACTCTCAACTTCGAATGATTTTTCTGCTTCTTCCTTAATTTTATTCTTAAACTCCTTAAAGTTCTTTATTTTTCCATCTGGATAAACCTTATTAAATAATTCATTATCAAAGACAGCCGGGGCTAATCTATTAATCCTAATAATAGTAAATTCAAACAAGTCATTGCTAAGGTTTTCTAACTCTCCTTGACTAATTTTTAGCATTGCTGATAAATCAGATTTGTTAGAAAATACTTTTTTAACATTTAAGTTAAACTTGACATCTGGCTCAACACCAATAAACATTTTTTGATATTTTTTTTCTTTTATGGTATCAATAGAAACTGTAGCTTCATTAGAAATACCACTTGAGTCAATATTCCCATTTGAATCCAACTGTTGGATTAAACAATATACTAAATCACCTGCAATTGATTTAGATGGATTGCTCATTTTACCATATCTCTTTGCTATATCATTACAATAATTATCAACTAATTTTTTGTCAGCTTCTATCTTATAAAAATCTAACTTGTCTTTTTTGGAAATTTTTACATCAAATTCAGGCGCCAAACCAACTTCATATTCAAAAATAAAATCACTATTGTTTTTCCAGTCTATTTCATTATCAGATAATGGCATTGGACTACCTAGTACCTTTACTTTATTTTCTGTTATATGCTTATATAAACTGTCTTGAAGTAACTTATTAACCTCATCAACAACTACAGATGTTTTATATTGCTTTTCTATTATTGACATTGGTGTCTTTCCCTTGCGGAATCCAGGCACAACGGCGTCTTTTCTATACCTTTTTAAAATATCAGTAACTTTTTCAGAATAATCACTTTCTGTAACCTCAATTTTAATTGTGGTCATCATATTTTTAGCCTTGCCTTGTGTTATTTTCATAAATCAAATTTATTAGTCGGCAAAAATACATTTATTTATCAATTTTTTGAGAGATAAAAAACTAAAAAACCCCAACTTCATGTTGAGGTTTTTGTGCGGGTAAAGGGAGTCGAACCCCCACGCCTTGCGGCACTAGATCCTAAGTCTAGCGCGTCTACCAATTCCGCCATACCCGCAAAGGCCCACAAATATATTATTTTTTAACATTTTATCATAAATGCATTTTCTAAAGATTTTTTTATTGGTTTTTATTTAAATTTGTTTTAATAAAAATATCAATTATGAGTTTAACATTAAGAGGAAAACTAAGCAGAAAATTAAGTGTTGAAAGTGGAACTTCAAAGGCGGGCAAAGATTGGCAAAAACAATCTTTTTTAGTCGACACTGGTTCACAATATAATCCAGAAGTTTGCTTTCAATTATTTGGAGAGGAAAAAATCCAAATGTTATCTCATCACAATGAAGGGGATCAAATAGAAGTTTCTTTTAATCTTTCATCAAGAGAATATAATGGCAGATATTTTCACAATGTTGATGCCTGGAGAATTGAAAGTTTAGGAACAGCTAGTAATGATACTCCAGAGCCTGATATTCCATCTTTTGAGGAGAGTGATGGCTCAGATGACGACTTACCCTTCTAAAAATGTCCATCTCTAACAAATTTGGAGATTTCATAAAAAATAATTTACCTGCTCCCTTCACTATAGCGGTGATTCTTTCTTTCATCACTTTCTTATTGGCTTATTTTATTGCTGAGGAACAGTCGAATAGTTTCTTCAAAATACTTACTTTCTGGGAAAAGGGATTATGGGACAATCAATTAATGGTTTTCGCAATGCAAATGATGCTAATGCTTGTTCTTGGTCATTGCTTAGCTCTATCTAATCCAGTTGAGAAAATAATTAATAGAGTAACATCAATTTGTAATAATACCTCTACAGCCGCAGCATTAGTTACATTATCAACATTAATAGTATCTCTTTTTAATTGGGGGCTTGGCTTAATATTTGGAGCAATATTTGCAAGAAAGGTTGGAGAACACGCTAGCAAAAATAATATAAAACTTAACTATCCCTTAATTGGTGCTGCTGGTTACTCTGGCCTAATGGTCTGGCATGGTGGTATTTCAGGATCTGCGCCAATAAAAATTGCTGAAAAAGGACATTTTTTAGAAAGTAAAATGGGAGTTATTTCTCAATCTCAAACTGTTTTCTCTTCAATGAATTTAACAATTTCCATTTTCTTAATTATTATCCTGCCTTCTTTAATGTATTTTCTAGGAAAAAAAACTGAATCAAAAAAAATAAGCTTAAGTTCAGAGAAAAAAGTATCACCAGAAAATGTTATTGGTGCGGAAAAGCTGGACCATAGTAAAACTTTAGCTCGAATTTTTGGTTCAATAATTTTAATTTATTGCTTTTACAAAGCACTTATTTTACCCGATAAAATATCTTTAAACTTTATAAATCCAAACTTTATTAATCTTTTTCTTTTGGGCTTGTGTATTTTTTTACACAATAACTTTTTTAGTTTTATTAACTCTGTTAACAGTGCAATCAAAGGTGCCTCAGGAATATTAATTCAATTCCCATTATATTTTGGAATAATGGGAATTATGAAATATTCAGGCATGATTGAAATAATGTCAGATCTGTTTATCTTGATATCTAATCAATTTACTTTCCCAATTTTTACTTTTTTAAGCGCGGGTATAGTAAATATTTTTGTTCCTAGTGGAGGTGGGCAATGGGCAGTTCAAGGACCGATAATAGTTGAAGCAGCAATGAAGATTGGATATTCTATTCCTAAATCAGTTATGGCTCTTGCATATGGTGATCAAATAACCAACATGCTTCAACCTTTTTGGGCCTTACCATTACTTGGGATCACAGGGCTTAAAGCCAAAGATATTCTTCCATACACTCTAATCCTTATGATGGTAGGTACAATTATTTTTATATCGGGTCTTTTATTATTTTAAATTCTCACGTCAAAAGAATCTCTCAAACGATTACCCAAAGTCATGAAAGACAAAACAACTAGCATTATTGCTAGGCCAGGGATAACAGCTAAGTATGCTTTGTCCATAATAATATATGAATAATGATCTTTAATTATACTACCCCATGACGGAATAGGAGGTTGTGCCCCAAGTCCTAAAAAAGACAAACCAGCTTCAATTAAAATAGCTGCAGCAAAATTAGCAGCCGATATCACAATAACAGGGCCAATTACGTTTGGAAGAATATGCTTTGTTATTATTCGTAAAGGAGAATAAGCCAAAACTTTACTGGCCTGAATATACTCTAATTCTCTGATAGCAAGAACTTGTCCTCTCACAATACGAGCAACTTCAACCCACATGGTCAGACCAACAGCAACAAAAACCTGCCAAAAACCTTTTCCCAATGCTAATGTAATGGCTATTACCATTAATAAGGTAGGTATTGACCAAATAACATTTACAAACCACATAACAATATCATCAACAGTTCCTCTATAAAATCCTGCAATTAGCCCTAATGTTATGCCGATTATAAGTGATATTAACACTGCGATACAACCCACCGCCATTGAAACTCTAACTCCATAAATTATCCTACTTAATAAATCTCTTCCAAATCTATCTGTTCCGAACCAAAAGGTTTGTTGTTTTACTCTGTAATTACCAATATATTCCTGTACAATATTAGTTGAAATAGGTGTATAAATAATCTTATTTTTTTCAG
>CEPA01105422.1_pt1 | contig 11479 bp, 11 predicted proteins | sample 356241 | NCBI WGS metagenome assembly CEPA01 (sample SAMEA2620542, study PRJEB7988) | marine metagenome | biome: marine biome (ENVO:00000447); feature: surface water layer (ENVO:00002042); material: "saline water (ENVO:00002010), including plankton (ENVO:xxxxxxxx)" | depth 5 m
TTGGAATTAATTTGGAACAATGTCCTTGGCCCTATACCAGATGCTCCAGGTCTCGAGGACTTAGATTCTATACATCCGGTAGAAGAGATGATTGAAATTGAAGAAGACGAAGAATTACTACCTGCTCCAATACCAATTTCTGTTACACCTCTACCTGTTAACAGTCAAGTAATTCCCCAAAAGAAAAAATCATCTAAGCGTAAGCGTTTAGCTATTGTAACACTGATATTTTCCCTAATTATAGGAGCGGCGGCTTATCTATACCAGTCTCAATTACTGGATTTCTAACATCACTTGGAACACTATTTGCAGGGATTAATGCTATACTACCATCTGGTAGTTGTTGTCTAATGTAACCCCCCTCAATATTTGGGATAGAATAATGATTTACGTTTTCAACTCTACTGCCGGCAGGAGCCTTTACAATTTCATTTATTTTGTAGTTAGTTGATGATAATAAACTCATATCACCGTTTTCAATTCTGCTATCTAGAATTCTATCATTATTCCAAAAATAGTATGTCAGCCACACAATTGCAGCTATTATTGGAAGACCCACAATCCATCCAATAATACCACTCATACTACCCTCTCTAACAAAGCATTCCAAGATTTCTCAGCATATGCTTTTGCAGCTTCCTTTGGATTGTCGGATTTGTGTATTCCACTTCCAACAATTATACAATCGGAACCGGCCAATACTGCCTCTCTTGGATTACCATATCTTTGACCCATTTCTCCATCTCCAGTTGAGATGTTTACACCTGGTGTCCAGATCATTTTACTCGGGCCAACTTTCTCCCTAAGAGATTTGATTTCTTCCGGTCTAGATCCATTACCGATAAATCCGAACACACCATCATGAACCTTACCTAAATCTACAACTTTATTGGTGTAATTTGGATCTAATAAATTTCCTCTACTTGACATTTGAGCTAGAAGCAACACTCCACCAATTCTTCCTTCATCATTCCAGGCAGCCTGAATTCCATCAACTATGTCTGGGCCACTTATTAGGTGAGCAGTAACAAGGTCACTCCAACCTTTGATGTCGTATATTCCCCCCATCTGATTTTTTGTTATCTTTCCAATATCTGCAAATTTCCTGTCTTCGAATATTAGTACGTTTTTTTCTCTAGCAAGGCTGCAAAAGTCAGCCCAGTATTCTGGACTCCAATCATCAACAAGGTCTACATGAGTCTTCAAGGCAGCGATATAGTCTCCTACTTCTTCAACTAATTGAAACAGACCAGACATTGTATTTCTGTCAGCAGCTAGGCAAACCAAGCTATTTTTAGCAGCCGAAACCTCCATGTATATACGAGAAATTTCTGAGTCTGAACACAACCATCGCTCTCCCCAAAACTGCTCTGCCATGTAATCTGCCAAATATTCGCTATGTGTCAATCTTGCGCTCTTATTGACATTATGGAATCCTCTAGTGTGTTAATAATTTCATAATTTGGTAAAGATAAGGTGTTGAATGAATCACTAACATCATAATTTACATATCTGCCTAAAGCGGATCTTAACATCTTAATCGATAACTTAGGGTGAAAGAATGCCAGAGTATAAGCGATTAAGTTAGGCAATCTCATTGTGGCGAAACCACGTCCCATTTTTGAATTCAAAACTTCCCCAATTTCCTTCATCCACATCCCTGTTTTATGAATTAAAAATCTGTCTCCATTGTTTGCCAGGTCTAAAGCATTGACATGGGCTATTGCAACATCTCTTACATCAACGAAGTTAATGTGTATGTCTAAAACAAATTTCGATTTCCTCGAGAAATGTTTCAGGTAGGACATTGAACCGTCCATGTGCTTTTTGTGAAGTATTGGTCCAAAAACTATTGATGGGTTGATTGTAACTAACTTCACACCATTCTTCTGCGACCAATCTCTAACAAAAATCTCAGCCTCAGACTTCGCATAACCATATGGATTCGAGTTAGGACTGGCATCTCGACACCAATCCTTGCTACTGAATGTTTGACCATTTTGGTAATTAGTCGGCCTGATAGCAGCCACTGACGATGTGTGCACTATCCTATCAACACCTCCCATTACGCTGCATAAATTTTGTATCCCCTTTATTGACGGCTCTAAAACATCTTTGCGCACATTTTTTGTTCCGATGTGCAGGGATGCAGCACAATGAACAACATCATTGCAACCCAATATTGCATTTTTTAACGAAGCAACATCCAATAAATCAGCTTTCACGAATTCTAATCTTTCATTTTCTTCAAACATACTTGAATAGGAAAGGTCTCGCATCATAGCCCTAACCGAATAGCCCCTTCGCAGCAACTCCAAAACCACGTGAGAACCAATAAATCCGCTAGCGCCAGTGACTAATACCGTCATGCACCTGCGAATTCAAACAGGGTCATCTTCTTGCCGGATGAGCGTTACGGACCGTTTGATGCGCATCTCAATTATGCTGGCAGCACTTGTCCTGTTGGTTCCAATAACAGGATGCTTTTCTAGTCAGGACATTATTCAAAACAATAATGAAAAAAGTGATCATTATCCAAATATCTACGATAGAAAGGACTTGTCCTGGGAGTGGAATGGGTCATATTCAATAGTTCTAGAAAAGGGACCACACACTGCACTGGATGTTCAAGAGGCATTTATTGAGGTGGACACATCAGACATATGGGAAACTGGACCACCCACATCGAATGTTCACCTATCATATTGGCTACCTTCGAACACAGAAATGGGCGAGAAGGTACCTGTGATTGCAATTGTAAGTCCTTACTACTCATATGGTCAACCAGGATCGGAATCCGGAGCAACAAACGTTGTTGCCGCAGGCCGAGGGGAATTTATCTACGAAAATTACGTACCACACGGATACGCATTAGCACAAGTTTCAGTATTTGGAACAGAAGAATCGTCTGGATGCTTTGATTACAGAGGCGCAGGAGAAGGATTAGGCATTCATCATGCAGTGGAATGGCTAGGAAAGCAGAATTGGTCAAATGGAAACGTTGGACTGTATGGAAAATCGTATGAGGGGGCGACCCAATGGGAAGCTGCAGCCCTGGGAAGCGAACACCTCAAGACAATAGTTCCGATTTCAGGTACAACGGCATTACATCCTTTACTTTACAAAAACGGAAGCGCTGAAGCAAGGAGCCAAATAATGCATATGAACTATTTTGGAAGTACCGTTGACTATAATGGAGATGACTTGGACAACATTTGTCCTGATATTGTTGAAGGCATTTTCGCAGGGCCTGTGACCTATGGATTAGGCGAATTAGACCCGTACATGGAAAATTACTACGAGGAAAGAAGCCACATCGACAAAGCATTCCTTAATTGGAATGGGTCGATTTACTGGGTGCAGGGAATGCAAGATTGGAATGTAGATCCGCATCAAGTATTCGGCGGACCTTCAGGAACAAACTGGTATCTCGATTACAGCGCAGCTGGCTATGATGTTCGAGGAATGTTGGGCCAATGGGAGCACAATTACCCAGATCAATGGACTAAGCATAACGCACAAGATTCAGGATATGGTGGGGAAGCAATTCACAACATGACTAGGTGGGATTGGGCACAGGATTTGTTTGAGTGGTTTGAATATTATCTGAAAGGTGTTGGACCAAAACCCGCAAATCATGCCCAGATTCAAAGAAATGACGGACAATGGAGGATTGAAGAAATTTGGCCTCCTCAGGACGCAACTTTGGAGGAAATAAATCTTGATTCTTGTGAACAGGAAGGGAGCAATGTAGGAGGAATCTCTGTTATTGGTGGAGGCATACAGAGTGTTACAATAACATGTCCAGGATTCTCTGAAAATATACACATAGCCGGATTACCAACCCTTCACTTAGAGGTCACAGCGTCAATGGATGGAGGCCAGATATTTGCTGAAATGCAAGATGCAGTAACAGGCCTTAGGCTTGGACACGCAACAATGGACATAAGATACCACGCAGGAGGCTATGAACCTCAGACAGTGTTACCAGGGCAGAGCCTAGTTATGCTCATGGAGTTTCAAGGACTTGATGTTATACTCCCTGCAGGAAACGGAATCAAATTAATCCTGACAGAGACAGGAGAAGACTATCTTTCACCAGCTTGTGGAAATTCTTGCCCAGTAAGTGTCAATGGTGGAGTACTATCATTACCTCACATAATCCGTGATGGCGAGAATATTTTGATAACTCCTCAGAGTAATGAAGCTGCAAATAATTAAAACGATAAAATTACTCATTTGTCTAAAAAATCAACAAAAAAAGCAAAACATAACAACAAAAAAATAACAAAATGAATTGATAATATTCATTTGAACAAAATAAAATAAGTTTTATTTTATATTTTCAAAATAATTGTATCAAAAAATGAGCGATTGTATAATATACTCTATGCATTCTGGATATTCTGATACACATGTGGTCAAAATTAGAATACATATGGCTTGACGGTGGCGAGCCAACACAGAGCATGAGAAGCAAGACAATGATCAGAAGAGATTTTACAGGAACCTTGGAGGAATGTCCTTTTTGGAATTTCGATGGTTCATCCACAAATCAAGCAGAAGGAGGATCATCTGATTGCGTATTGAAACCTGTCGCAATATTTCCAGATCCAGACCGCACGTCTGGTTATTTAGTGATGTGCGAAGTCCTAAACGCAGACGGAACCCCTCATGCAACAAATGGCCGTGCGACCATTGAAGAAGACGACGATGATTTTTGGTTTGGCTTTGAGCAAGAATACTTCCTATGGGATCCTGAAACGAATTTGCCATATGGTTTCCCAAGGGATCAGACCCCACAGGGGCAATTCTATTGTTCAGTTGGTGCTAAAAATGCCTTTGGAAGAGAAGTAATAGAAGACCATCTTGACCAGTGTCTCGAAGCAGGCCTGAACGTTGAGGGAATTAACGCAGAAGTCGCAGTCGGCCAATGGGAATACCAAATCTTTGCAAAAGGTGCAAAGGAAGCTGGCGACCAAATTTGGGTTTCGCGTTACCTAGCTGAGAGAAATGCAGAGAAATATGGATTGCACATAGATTGGCATCCTAAACCATTAGGAGCAACTGACTGGAATGGTAGTGGAATGCACGCTAATTTCTCCGACAGTAAGATGAGGAATGAAGGCGGAGAGGAATTAATGACTAAAATATGTGAAGCATTTGGTAAAAATATCAAGAAACATATCGATGTTTATGGAGCATACAACGATCAGAGATTGACTGGACTCCATGAGACACAATCAATCCATGAATTCTCATACGGAGTCTCTGATAGGGGCGCATCAATAAGAATTCCAGTTACAACGAAGGATGACGGATATGTAGGCCGCCTTGAGGATAGGAGGCCAGCTTCGAATGGAGATCCTTACAAAATTGCAGCAGCGATTATCACAACAACAAAATCCGCTTACTGAGACAAATCAATACCCCGGAGTCGAACAACTCCGATGATTATTGAGAGGATTATTGCTAATGTCAATACATTGGCAACTATCATGGCCAGGGATTGTATCAGAATTCCATATACTAGCCACAGTGCAAGCGCTACCATTACAATACCAAAGGTTTCTACTGAGATACCTTCGTGTTTTTTGTATACCCACACCTCTCTTATCTGAGGTATCCAGGCTAATATGCCAAGAACGCCAGCAGTCAGGCCAATCGCTTCTATCCACATAGCAGGCATGGTTGGCCGACTAACGCAACATGTTTGAAGTTGTGCTGCTAATTTGATTAAAAGAAATACGCACAAGCATTTTTATGCATATCGCTTTAGTAAATATGCGAATAACATAAACGACAGACTGAAAACAATTAACCCCATGATTTACGAGGATTGCTAAACTCAATTCGAGATATATGGGCAAACGGAATCACCCTCGCTCCTTCTTCGCCAACAACCGAAATAAATGGCCCAGATTGGTCTTTTACTACTTCTCCTGTTGATAGAGTGCTTTTTGGGCCTGTTAGAAGTCCGAGAAGACCTGAGTTTTCAACAGTACAGTCCCTTTTTTCAAATGGATATCTGATAATATCACCGTGAACCGTTTTACCTCCATTTAGGTGCACTGTGTCCCATGTGCCAAACCCTAGAAGTGTTTCTTTTAACTCGGAGGATGGCTCGCCCTTCTCCATTCTATCTACCATGTTAACGAAACCCATCTCATCATAAGCTTCTGCCCCTGCACCATCTGGCAATGGATCCCATTCTAGATTCTTATTAGAGAAAACAAGGACGACTTTTCCTGGAGGAGCATCCAAACCGGTTCTTTTCCTATGCACATCGCATAAAATATCTCCTTTCCTTGCCGTCCATGCGATTATATCTTTGTGGAGCAACGTTCCACCATTCTTTCTTAATTGGTAAAATCTTCCATCTTCTCGTATCGTAAAGGAACCAGACCAGTGTTTTTGCTCAACAAAAATAATCTCATTTTTAGTTGCAATGACCATATCGATTTCCCTTCTCCCGCCTTCGTCAGGATCTGGAATTCTTACTCCCTCTAGGATTAATGCATCTTTTCCAACAGCTCTAGTGAGTTTTAGCAATCGAAATTCTGCAACTCTACCCGAAACCACATGCCCTTCTGGATCGAATTTCTTTCTGCGCGAAAAGAACTCCTCTAATCGGCCCAATTTTCCACCCCTACATCAACTCATTAACCGAGGCTACAACAACATCAACATTTTTTCCTGAGTTGTTTAAATCATCCATTGTAGCCTCACCAGACAAAACTAGCACAGACACACAATTTGCTCGAATTGCCATTTCCATGTCTGTGTACAGCCGATCTCCGACCATAGCACATTCAGAAGGCTTCAATCCCAATTCCTCAATTTTGTGTAGTATCATACCAGGGTTAGGCTTGCCACATATGTGAACGGGATCAACCCCAGTAGTGGCTTTTAGCATTGACAGGTAAGCGCCCACATCTGGTAGGCCGCCATGTGGAGAGGGACACACCATATCTGGATGGCTTGCCACTAGGGGAATTCCATTGTGCAAGTGTATAGAGCCTGTTGATATTTTCTCATAGTTAATCTCAGTGTCATATCCAAGAACAACATATTCCGGATTTTGGTCTGCAGTCGTGATTCCTATACTCTCCATCATTTGGCACATTCCCTTTGTAGCAATAGCCCACGTCCTTTTCACTCCTTTACTCGTTAGCCATGCCAATAAATCGTGCGTTGATAACAGAACGTCGTCATGCTCGCATGGTATCCCCATAGCATGTAATTTCCTGACATACTCATCTACTGATCTTGAAGAATTGTTTGAAAGAAAGAAACGTTTAATCCCTTTCTCTTCTGCTCTAGATAAAAAGTCTAAAGCCCCAGGAATCAAGTTGTTTCCCAAGTATATTGTGCCATCTAAGTCGAGAAATATAGCCTTGATATGCTCTAATTTTTTATCCATTAAATCCCTCAAAACAATAGTGTCTTTACTAAAAACCACTTAGAGTGTAAATTTTCTTGCGCTTCTTTACTTGCAATCATTTCGGTCATCATTTCTTGAATTACCGGCTTTTTACTAGCCTTTTTTACGAACCAGTTTAGTAACCATTTTCTCTGACTCATCTTTTGCATTTTGAATGAATTTGAAAGCTCAGGCCCAAGAGCATTCCACAACTCGTTCTGATATTCTTGACCACCTTTATTTTCAATCACATGGCGCGCTGCAATCTCTCCACTAACGAGTGCATTACCCACACCCTCGCCTGAGAAAGGATCAACTAAACTAGCAGCGTCACCAATCAATAGTGCGCCACTAGCATACGCTTTTCTAGGCTGATTTTTCCTACCTTTTCTTGGACTGCCAAATGGCAATTGCCACCCTTTACCCGATCCTTTAATCATTTTAGCGTCTGCAAATCTTTCTTTGAATGCCGGATGATTGGCGATGACATCTGCTTGCAGTGCTTTCAATTTCTTTTTCTTTTTATCCATAAGGCCGAAAACCAGTCCACTACCTACATTCACCTTTCCACCACCAAGAGGGAAGAGCCAGAAATAACCAGGAATAATACCTTCAACGAAGTGAATCTCTATGTTTCCAGAATCACCTTCACAACCTTTCACACCATCCCAATACTCCCTATATCCTCCACAGTAGTGCATTTTCTCAATAAGTTCCTGCCCAGCCATTTCTTTGACTATCTTACGAGCAACAGGACACCTATCTCCTCCCGCACCGATAGTCCAAGGAGCGTAGAAATTCATTTTCTCCCCTCTCTTACCGCCTATTCCTACTTGAATTCCAGTAATCTTGCTACCCTCACTGTAAACTTCAGTAACCGTTGTGCCCTGCATTACAGATCCACCATTCTCTATCACTAGCTCTGTTGCTCGATCAAATAGTAACCAGTCAAACTGTTGTCTTGGTAGAGAATAACCTGCCTCAAGTCTTGCAACATCTTCTTCAGGTAGAGGCACCGTAACTTCGCTTCCATTAGGTGATGAGAAAACGATTCCTGTAACTCTAAAATGAGGCGTAGACTCTAGCCTGGCTTTAACACCCAAAGCGCTGACATGGCTTAGGGACTTACCCCCAACCGCATCGCCACATATTTTGTCTCGCGGCCAGACCCCCTTCTCAACTAGCAGCACTTTTTTTCCTTGGATTGCAAGATATGATGCAGCAGCAGAACCCCCTGGACCACCACCGACGACAATGCAATCAAATTCTGAATCGGGTTCTGGGATTGGGCCTGTATTGATGGGCAATTCCCAGAATTCAGCCTCCGGCATGTAACATACGCAAGGCTTCAAACAAAAGAGGGTTAGTGTCACCTGTTAGAAATTGAACTCCAACCTTTAATGATACAATATCATCAAAAGCGAGTATATTTGCCCGGGGTTATGGCGATGGACAGAAGGAAAGCTGCAATAGGGCTTTTCTCTGTTACCTTCCTTTGGGGGGGAACTTTTGTATGGATGAAACAAGCGTTAGGCGCTCTTGACGATGAACTAATTCATTATTCATCTGCTGGCGTTGTCGGCGTTATTGTAGCATCAAGATTCTTCATTGCTTTAGCAGTTTTACTTCCGGTTTCCAGTAAAGCAAGAGCAGGATTAACATCAAAAGAAAACTGGATAGGAGGAGGGATTCTTGGGTCACTAATGTTGGTTGGTTTTGTATTACAAATGATCGGGATAGAGTCTGTAAGTCCATCAGTATCAGCATTCCTAACATCCTTGTATGTCGTCTTTACAGCAATTCTATCCGTCAAGATAAGTGATAGGAAACCGACTAGGATGATGATTGCAGGAGTAGCGCTTGCAACCCTTGGAGCAGGTTTCATTGATGGGCAGCCACATATTGTTTGGGGGATAGGCGAAGTGCTAACTGTAATCAGTGCCTTCTTCTTTGCTTTACACATTATTTACACTGATAGAATCACCAAACAACTTGATCCAATAGCCGTTACATCCACATCTTTTGCTGTGCTAATAATAGGAGCGGGAATAATAGCGATTTTTACTACTGGCGGCTTTGAAGTATTTGAGATATCATGGAAAAAAGGAGTAATACTCCCACTAATCTTGTTGGGGTTACTAGGATCACTTGCGTGTATACTTATGCTGAATGCTTGCCAACGTCACTTAAATCCAACACATGCCGCTATTATCTATTCATTTGAACCTGTATGGGCTACACTTTACGGATATTACGAGGGAATGGTGGCTCTATCCCCGTGGTTGCTAATGGGGTTACTACTACTAATTGGTAACATAATTGTCGAAATAGATGAATCATCTGAAAACGACAATATTGAACAAAGTCATACTCAGCAAGAATGAAAACTGATTAAAATAAGTCATTCTGAAAGATGTTAGTGTAAATTGTTTAGATTATCGCATGGATGTCGCTGGGCCAGCATATTCGTAAAAAGATACCATAGTTTGAGTACTAGCTATACCTCCAACTTTAGACAAACCATCGAGAATTGCATCACCTAAGGAGTCCATTGATTCACTCAAAACTTCAATAATAAGATCCCAATCCCCAGCAATAACATTACATCTAACTACATATGGCAAATTACAAATTTTTTGAGCAACATCTCTCCTATCAACATCACCTCTTTCACATCTAGCAAAGATGAACGCCTTTAATTCATATCCCCACGCTTTAGCATCTACATCTATCGTGTATCTCTGTATAACGCCTTCTTTTTGCAATCTAACCATTCGGTCGTGAGCTGTTACTCGCGCCATTCCAGCAATTTCAGCTATTGAAGTTACGGAGGCTCTAGCATCGTTTTTTAGCAACTCTATGAGTCTTAGGTCGTTTTCATCCAATTTCATAAAAAAACCTCATAGGGACGTTCACTGTATATTCCGTCATTATGTCGGATATAATTGGTAAATATGAATGTTTTACCGTCATATTCAAAAATAAACATACGAATTGTTCATCAATATAACAAATTATGGGAATAATGAGGAGAACTATGTCCGACAAAAAGAGGTTTTCAACAAACGCTGTTCACGCAGGAACACAACATATCGAAGGGGCAGTAAACACCCCGATTTTTCAATCTTCAACTTACCAATTAACTGATGAGAGATATGCCGGCTGGGCAGCAGGCGCTCAGCATACATTGCTGTATGCTAGATTATCAAGTGTAAATTCAGAGGCAGTGGTTGAGAAAATATGCGCCTTAGAGGGAGCCGAAGATGGCGAATTATTTGCAAGCGGAATGGCTGCAATTTCAACTACATTGATGGGATTATTATCGCAGGGAGATCATATTGTTGCAAGTTCAGATGTTTACGGAGGAACATATGGGCTAATGACTGAAGAACTTCCGCGTTTTGGTATTGAAACAACTATGGCTGATATGCAAGACCCATCATCATATGAAGCCGCCATACAAGAAAACACGAGAATGTTATACATAGAGACAATCACAAACCCCGTGATAAAAATATGCGATATTGAAGCTATGTCTTCTATTGCGAAAAAGCACGGACTAATGCTTGTAATTGACAATACCTTTGCATCACCATGGGGCTGCCAACCAATTAAATTTGGAGCCGATTTAGTTATTCATTCTACTACAAAATATCTAGGAGGGCACTCTGATATAATCGGGGGAGCAGTTGTGGGTAAGGCAGATTTGATTCAAGAGATGTTCATAAAAAAGGTACACTTTGGAGGTTCACCAGATCCTCATAATTGTTACCTACTGGAGAGAGGCATGAGGACTTTAGCAGCCAGAATGCCAATTCATTGCTCCAATGCAGCAGAGATTGCTAAGAGACTTGAAGCGAATGAGATGATCGAAATTGTTCATCACCCATCACTAGCATCCCATAGAGACTATGAGTTAGCAAAAAAAATTATTCCAAAGGGCACTGGAATGATTGCATTCACAGTAAGAGGAGGCGATCAAGCGGCTTTGAAATTCATGCGAGGCCTTGACATAATCTTCGAAGCAACTAGTTTAGGTGGGGTGGAAAGTTTGGT
>CEPA01025181.1_pt1 | contig 11456 bp, 10 predicted proteins | sample 356241 | NCBI WGS metagenome assembly CEPA01 (sample SAMEA2620542, study PRJEB7988) | marine metagenome | biome: marine biome (ENVO:00000447); feature: surface water layer (ENVO:00002042); material: "saline water (ENVO:00002010), including plankton (ENVO:xxxxxxxx)" | depth 5 m
TCGGTAGCAAGCATGTCCGTACGGTAGAAGAGTACAATTCCTGTAATAGTAAGAATTTTAATGAATATCTCGAGAAATTTTATGGGGTATAATGCCTTTGTTCCACGAAATATGTGAAGCAGTGTGAAGTAGGCAAAAGCTAACAAAACAGCTACCCGCACCGATTGCCAACGGTGGTAGGGAATTGATTCAGCATTTGAGACATGAAATGGAAAATATATTGTTATACCAGCAAAAGCTCCCAGAGCGGCTAACACTGAGTAAACCGCTAGGAACAATAATAGAACTGTCGAAACAATACGGAGTATTCCCATTGTTAGCACGTAACTTATTTATGTTTTTAGTTCTGTCCTCTAGTAACATAATTATGTGTTAAGTGCAAATTACGAAACTTTAATAAAGCCTGAGCAAATTCAAAGTTATATTACCATTGGAAAATTTCTCTCGAATAAATCAAATGTTATTGAGGGAAAAAAAAATCTACGGTATAAATTAATGTGTTTCATTAACACTCTTGGTGAATGAGTTTCATGCTTCAGAGTAGCGGTAAAGGTATAGTTTTTTAGTTTTGGGGGGATTAGCGGATGAGTGTCAATGGGGCGTCTAGCTGCAGTCAGAATAAAAATAAACAGTTAGACTACGATGTTATTATTATCGGCGCCGGTGTTGCAGGTCTTTATCAGTTACACTGTATGCGCGAGTTGGGATTAAGAGTAAAATCCTACGAAGCTGGAAGCGGTGTTGGCGGCACTTGGTATTGGAACCGCTATCCTGGTGCAAGGTTTGACTCGGAAAGTTGGACCTATGGATATTCATTTTCAGAGGAGCTTATGAACGAATGGGATTGGCAAGAGCATTTTTCCTCGCAACCAGAAAACGAGCGTTATCTCAATTACGTAGCAGATAAATTTAGTCTGAGGGAGGATATTCAATTCAATACTACCGTCACGGCTGCAAAATATCGGGAAGCTGAGGGCTCTTGGGATATTTTTTTGGACACGAAGGAGAAAGTCACTACACGATTTTTGATAACGGCGATAGGAATATTGTCAGCGCCCGTTATGCCTAACATTGATGGTATTTCTCAATTTAAAGGCCAGTCTTTCCATACCTATCACTGGCCAAAAGAAAAAATAGATTTCACCGGTAAGAATATAGCAATAATAGGAACTGGAGCAACAGCTATACAGGCAATACAGGAGATAGCCAAGGATGCTGGCCGGTTATCTGTCTATCAGAGAAATCCCAATTGGTGTGCACCTCTCAATAACGGAAAAATTTCCAAAGAAGAGATGCAAGATATACGCGAACGTTATCCTGAAATTTTAGAACGTTGCAGAGAAACTCCAGGGTGTTATATTCATTCAACTGACCCTAGAAAAACTTTGGAAACTTCTCCAGAGGACAGAAAGGAATTTTGGGAAAAACTGTATGCAAGTCCAGGCTTTGGTATTTGGCAAGGTAATTTTGACGATATGCTGGTGGATAGAGAAGCAAATGGTTTGGCGAGTGAGTTTATCGCAAGTAAAATCAGAGAACGTGTAAACGACCCAGTGACAGCAGAAAAACTCATCCCAAAAAACCATGGATTTGGAACGCGGCGTGTTCCTTTGGAAACCTACTACTACGAAGTTTATAACCAAGATAACGTTGAGCTTGTCGATATAAATGATACGCCGATTGAGCGCGTTACAGAAAATGGGATTTTGACGAGCGATCAGGAGCGTCAATTTGACATAATCATCTATGCGACTGGCTTCGACGCAATCACAGGTACCTTCGAAAGAATAAATATCGAAGGTGAGCAAGGAATTAAGCTGAAGGAAGTTTGGAAAGATGGACCTCAAACATATTTGGGCTTCTTGGTTCAAGGGTTTCCCAATATGTTTATGGCGATGGGACCACATTCGGGTCTCGGTAATTACACGCGAACGGCAGAATATAGTGTCGAGTGGATCACAGGAGTTATCAGACACGCTATTCAGAAAGACTTTACTCGGGTGGCTGCTACCTCGGAGGGTGTCCGCGATTGGACGGATTATGTTTTAGGTTTAGGAGAAGACCTGTTGATGAACGAAATCGGGTCTTGGATGACTGGTGTCAACAATAATGTGGAGGGGAAAAAGGTGCCTCGCATTATGCGTTATAGTGGCGGTCATCCTGCATTTAGAGAACACTGTAACAAAATAGCCGAAGGTGGCTACAAGACCCTAAGTTGCAAATAGCGTTAGAATTAATGCAATTATAAATGTTTTAACCCAAAAAATAACGGCAGTTTTCCTCCTTTGGGAATTACAAACGTTTTTTATAAGAGTACCTAACCAATTACCTCATATAATTGTCGCCGAATTGTGGCTTCATATAAGGAGAGTAGTTCGGCTTGTGACTTAGCTCTCGCAAATAGAATGCCAATGCTACCATCCGGGCTTGGCTCGATCTGATCGCCTACAGAGCTCAATGCAACCCAACTTTCTAGAAATAGACTTTCCTTGAAGCTGATATGACTAAAATTTTGTGTTTTTGAAACGGACACGGTGTGGCGCATTATTGGCACAAGAGTATCGTCTTCTTCTACATCCTTGTATGGCATACCTAAAAATGGCCGGACATAGTTTTCAGCGTATGGATATCCTGTGCTTAATTCTATCAAGCGACTGTATAGGTCTCCGGGAATCCTTCTATTTCGATCAATTAGATGTATGGTGACGCCATCCCAAATAAATTGCGAGTGTATCAAACCATCCTTGAGTTTAAGATAATTGGCTAATTTTTCGACGGCGTTAATAGTCTGTCGTCGCATCTCTGGTGGTGGATTGCAAATTACCCTGCTCGTATCAACGACAAAACTGTTAGCAGTTGAGTCTTCTTTGACAAAAAAATTTTTAACAGGAGTTTGATTTTTTAAAAAGGCACTGTGACTGTATAAATCACCATCGATGAATCTTTCCACGATATATTCTTTTGTTAGGGATGTTTTTTTGGCAAGTTCAATGGCGTTATCAAATGTTTGTTGGTTATGGCTTCTTAACACAGTGATACCTTTTCCACTGTAGGAATCAACCGGTTTTATAATAACTGGATAATCCAATCTATTGTTGTTAATGTTTTGCGTTTCTGGTATCGGAAGGTTCAGTTTTTCCGCGATCGTCCTAAATTTTTGTTTATTATGTATCTCGTCTTCTATAGCTGGAGTTTCAATACCGGGAAAACGTCCACGATTGACAAAAGCACAAGATTTATAAGAACGATCCGTGCAACCCGGAACTAGATAGTCGAAGTTCTCTCTTTCTATTAAATCGTAAAGGGCCGTTGTGTCAGAGTAATCTATATTCCAAAAATTATTTGCAGATTTAGCAAGAGCATCAATTGGATTGCTGCCAACTACATGCACATCATGTCCAAGGTCTTGTAGCACAGAGTAAATTGGCGCTGACGAAAAGTTTGTGTCAACTAATAGTACTTTGGCCATGATAATATTTATCCTTTGGCATAAATTAATTTCCAAAACTCAAAAAAATGATTCCGTGTTAGGTCTAATTAAAGTCTGTTTGAGCGCAAGATAGAATCGTATTGATAATATGCTCTTGGTCCTCTTTTTCTAGCTCCGGATAGATTGGTAAACACAAAACATTATTGGCACTCGTGTTTGCTACTGGGAGATTATCTTTTCTGGCGGAAGCGTGCTCTCGATACATCGGAAAGTCTGTAATCAGCGGATAAAAATATCGACGTGCGTTGATCCCATTCGTTTTCAACTTTTTGTATAAATTATCCCGGTTTAAAGCAAAACTGTTGTTAACAAGAATAGGGAAGTAGGAATAGTTAGACTTAGCAGCTATCTGTGGAATATAGGTAATGCCAACTATGGAGCTTAAGGCATCAATATATCTTTCAAATATAAGCTTGCGTTTATTGATAGCATCATCGACGTGTTTGAGTTGTAGTAATCCAAGTGCTGCATTAAATTCGCTCATTTTGGCATTTATGCCGGCTACTTCAACGGTTGTTTCATCTACAAAACCAAAGTTTTTAAGGTTATCAATGCGTCGTTTCATGTTTTTATCATGACAGATAATGGCGCCACCTTCGAATGTATTGAACACCTTGGTTGCATGGAAGCTGAGTATAGAAATATCTCCATAGTTTAGTATGCTTCTTTTTTTATCTTTGACGCCAAAGGCATGTGCAGCGTCATAAATTATCTTTAAATTATTTATGTCGGCAATGCGTTTGATTTCTCCGACAGAGCATGGATTTCCATAACAATGCACAGGTAAGATTGCTGTCGTCTGAGGCGTTATGGCCGCTTCTATTTTTTCTGGGTTGATATTTAGAGTGTGAGGTTCAATGTCGACAAAAACGGGCCGTATACTATTCCATAGTAACGAATGCGAAGTGGCTACAAATGAATAGGGAGTGGTAATTACCTCGCCAGAAATTCTGAGCGCTTGCAGAGCTGATACCAAGGCTAGTGTTCCATTTGAAAATAAAGATACGTACGGAACGTCCAAGTAACTTGCTAAAGCGGACTCTAGTTGAGTGTGAAAAGGGCCATTGTTTGTTAGAGATTTGTTTTCCCAAATCTTTTCAAGGTATGGCAGAAATTCCTCAAGCTCAGGCAGATATGGTCGGGTAACCTCTATTGATCTATTTTTCAATTCCGTTTCCATTTTGCAAACCTGAACTTATGTAATTGTCGCAGAAAATTAATGGCAAGTCACCCCAACAGCAGTCAGTTTACCAAACTTTGTGATCTTTGGTTTACTGCATTTATTCTGTCTTTACGATGTTTCCATGCAAGCGCTTTAATTAAGCTTTTTACGTTATCTTTGAACTTTGGAAATTGATTGAAGATAGAGTAAGCTATTTGTTGGCGAGTGGGTTTATCCAACTCTAAATGACAAGTGATTAATCCAAGAATTTCCGCATAGTTATCCGCCAGGTATTCCGAAGGCAAAAGACTTGCTACGTCGCCATAATTAATGGAAAAAACCGGTGTCCCATGTCCGATTGCGGTTGCAGCTGCACCACCACCACCCAATCGTTTTGTATTGATAAGAAAATCAATCATGCTCAGGAACGTTTTTATTTCGACTATCGGTCCAAGACATTCCGCCCGCGGTCCACACATCTGACCTATCTTTGTAACGAGCTTATCTTCGCAACGACCAACAAGAAGAAATTTTATTCTTGGGTCTATTTGGAGTGTTTTATTTATGAATTCAATTTCATCAGGCCCAATCTCCCAATCTAAGCGATTACTCACAACAGCTAATAAAATTTCCTCCGCTTTGTATCCAAATTCGGATTTGCTAGTTGTTTTTTTACCTAATAAACTATCAACTTGTGCCGCTTGACTTACCATTTTTTTATATTTTTTTGGATCGATTTGTGCGTCTTCCAGTGCCTTGATTTGGGCCGAAGAAAGTTTTTCAAATACACTCACGAGTGAAGAAAAAGGCGAGGGAACGAGCATAGATGAAGTCGTGTAGATAAGTGATGGTATATAGCTCGCTATAAATTCTTGGAAAACATTGTAACCCCCGACATTAATCATAAAGCCAGGTTTTATTTTTTCTAGGGTTTCTAAAAAGTCCTCTAGTGAACTTTTTTTGAAATGATTTGCGGCTAAATTGTATACTGGGATCTCTTTTCCATCAAATTCCCAGATTCGAAGCCCTTCTGGAGTGTCAAGATAATTCCCTTTGATGGGCTCTATCACTGGCAATATATACTCGGGTGGATAGCACTGAATTTGCGCTATCAGTACCTCAAAGCCTAATTCTATAAGGGTTTCGTAAAGTTCTAATAAAAGAAATGTTGGTGAATGATTCGCGCTGAGAATTTGGCTTGAAACAAGTAAAATTGTTTTTTTATTCTGATTAACGTCGTACTTCAGAGTTAAGTCGGAATACTCATCTTTGAACTGCATAACAAAGGAATTGAATATTTTCGCTAACGGCTTATCGAAAGATATGTTTTTCCGAAACCCTATTGTGACTAAGTTATATATAAACGCGTTTTTATTTTTTAACCCTGAGATTTTATTAAAAACTTTGTGGATATAGTGGTCAATTTGTTCGTCGTGAAGATAGGATGCATAAATACTTAAGTTAAAAATACTTAATGGGAGTTGTTGCTCTAAATTGTTCTCATGCGTCAGAAAGTTTTTAATCTGGTCTCGCACATAGGTCTTATTTGCTTGGGAAAGGTTTGCGATTCCATTCCGATTTTCAGCAATAGCTTGGCAATGATTATCTAGATCACCCTCTAATCGGAAAAGTGTATTGAAAGCTGATAATAAAATATCCGACATTAAATTTCCCATTTTTGACGAACGTTACTTAACGCCTGTTTTGGTAGCAAGATATATGCCATTATTAACCAAGTTTTACATGTATTGGTTAGTAGTTGATGGAAGACTTTCGTAAGGGTTTAATCTCTTGTGACAATACGTTGGAAGTTTCTTAAGGCAAATATAACTATGATTTGCTATCAAAATAAGTTGTTTCAGCTGTTGAGTTGGAAGGCGCAAATCGCTTATTCCCATCTCGTTGTATCGATCCGTTGCGACTCGTATTTCTAGCGACTATTGAGTTTTTTAAAGGTGCTAAAATGACTGAGAAATTAATTCAAAAGTTTCTTGATAGCTATGATAGTGGCATAGTGGAAATCAAGTTGAGAGATCTTCTGCACTTGAAGGAAAAGGTATCCACGGACCCACATATTCAGACTTTATTCCCACCGACAGAAATTGGAAGCATTACGCTGGTCGATCAGATAGTAATCCTTTGCCTCCTGAAAATTCTAAAACCATCTGTTATTTTAGAAATAGGAACATATCTCGGTTATACAACCTCATTATTAGCGATCAATACATCAGCCGCAAAAATTCTTTCGATAGACCTTCCCAATGATCACAACTCACGTACACTGAATATAGATGAATCCCAAATATTGGTTGATCCAGAGGTAAATGATAACTTTTTAAGGCATAAACAGGCTAATGAGGGAGAAAAATACCTTGAATATCTGAGGGATTCAGATAAAGCAAAGATCAAGTTGATTAAAAATGACTCGACTGAATTAGATTTCCCAACGGAGATTGGAACAATAGATTTTGCGTTCATTGATGGTGGGCATACGGAAGAGATAGTGGCAAGTGACACGAAGGGTGTTTTTTCCTGCATGAAAAAAGGTGTTATAGTGTGGCATGATTATAAATCTGGGATACATTCTGGCGTAACTAAATATTTACAAAAGCAAAGTGCATTAAAAATTTTCCACGTAAAAAATTCTCTCTGCGCTTTTTCTATAATCGGATTTTAAGGTCTTTTAAATGGAGCAGCGATTAAAAAGAATTTTGGACAAGTCGACATTTAATAACTTAATGCGACTTGATAATCGTTTGGCTTTTCTTCACCTCGCTGTCAGAATTTTTGTCGAGATTGGTCTAGTCGTTGGTTTAGCGCTCTCTTCCTCGAACTACACTATCATTGCTATTCTGATTTTGGCGATTGGATTTTGGCACAGTTTTTGGGGATATGCAGGTTACGCCCATGAGCTTTTTCATGGGCGGGTGTTCTCCTCTAAACGACTTAATAGAGCCTTGTTTGTATTTTCCACAGCTATCACCTTCAATAATAGGGCTTTCTTTATGAAGAGCCATTCCAGACATCACAATCAAACCTTTCATGAAAGTGATGAAGAGACATTCTCAATTCAACAATGGGATAGGTTGCATGTAATTCTATACTGCTTGGTGGATTTTCGATTAATATTTCGAAAGTTGGCATATACTTTTACAAATGCCGCCGGTTTTGTTCCTGATGAATATAAAATGATTAAAAGTTCAATTATTCGATCAGCACTCGAAATATTGACAATCAACACCCTGCTTTATGTCTTGATTTGGTTTTTAAGCGGCGAAATATTTATTGCCTTTTATTTTTTTGTGGCGCAGTTCTCGTGTCAACTTCCAGCAAAAATGCTAGCCCAAGCCCAGCATTTAGGGTTGAAAAGTAGGGCTAAAGAAGGCCCATTTGGTCATTCCCGCACAATAATTCTCCCTCGTATACTGTCTTTTTTATATTCTAATATGAATTACCACTGTGAACATCACCTCTTGCCGGCTGTATCATATTACAATTTGCCGGCGGTTAACAAATTACTCAAAGATTCAGAAATACCATTCAATGAATGTGATGTTAGTTATTTTTTTGGAGACTTTTGGCATGATCTGGAAGCAAATGAGAACCGAATTTAGCCGCCGCTCGTCTAGGACGTATTAATTTCAAGATAGCATAAAAATTTTTTCGTAAGGAATGAATTTTAAATATGGTCGACCGATGTATGATATGTGGTGAGACAACCGCATATTTTTTTTCAAAGTCATATACGGCAAATAGATATTGGGATGCGTTGGATGTAAGTTACAATCGATGTGGCAACTGTGGATTCACTTTTTCTATAACACACCAACACTTGTCGGATGAAGAATGGGAACACATAAACGCGCGAGCGCATCATGCTGACGAAATTGACATAAAAACAAAAAGTATAGATATTAAGTCTTTAAGTTCGAATAAACCGCCTTATGGTCCTATGGCGTTTGCTCTTAATCTTTTAGTCAAAAACTCAATAATTTCATTAGAAAGTTCACTTGATTATGCATCGGGGTATGGAACCTTAGCTAAGCTTTTAAAGAAATATTATAATACAGAGATTCGTTGTTTTGATCCCTTCGTGCATGAGCCTGAACCACTTGTAGAATACATTTTATCTGGCGATCTGCGGCAGTATGGATTGGTTATCAATTCCGCTATGTTTGAGCATGTTAGAAAGCGAGAAGAACTTGAAAGGGTAAACGACCTTGTCGCAAAAAGTGGCATTCTAATGATACATACGGTTGTTTGTGAAAATATTCCAAAGGATCCAAATTGGTTTTATCTCACACCTATCGTCCACACAGCATTTCATACAAATAAAAGTATGAGTATATTGATGAAGCAGTGGGGTTATTCCAGCTCAATTTACTCACCCTTGGCCAAAAGCTGGTTTTCATTTAGAAAAGATTATGACCTTTTGTCCGCTTTACCATCACTAGTTCAAGATATAAATACTGAACTTCAAACAGAATTCTTTCTTCATAGAAATGGTTTTGTTGATTATTGGAAGGGTTTTTGAGGCAAAATGGTTGATGTTTTCTAGAAAAATTAACTTGCTAGGAGAAATTTGCTAGTGAAGCTGACAGATTTGATTAGTTCTGAACTAGAGTACTTTAGACCAATGCTTGAGCGGGATAAGCAATCGAGCTTCGAACAGAGAGAAATATGGCGAGAAGAGACAATTCGACAAAGACAAAAGAGGATCTCTCTTGAACTTTTCAAAATGCTTAATGGTACAGTAAAATATGGTCCCTTTAAGGGGCTTCGTTTAACACACAACCCTTGGTGGGGACAGTTAGACTTAGGATCGCAGTGTTTGGGGTTGTACGAAAAGGAAATATTAAAATTTATTGAAAATATAGAGGATGGCCAATTTACAAACTTTATCGATATAGGTGCGGCAGACGGTTACTATGCCGTTGGCTTACTCTCGACTGGTAAGATACAGCGCTCCATATGCTTTGAAAAAACAGATAAGGGAAGGGAAGCTATTTTTACCAATTGGAAAAATAATGGCGCTATCGGTCAGCTAGTTGTCAAGGCGAAGGCAAACTTTGAGAGTATAGCGACGTTGACAGAGCATGACTTAGAAAGATCACTTATTTTGATTGATATAGAGGGTGGTGAATTCGAGCTATTGAATAATGATACTATCCACAAATTTAGATATTCAAAGATTCTTCTAGAAATTCACAATTGGGTGACTGATTTCGAAGAAAAATATAAAAATTTATTAATAAGTTTGGATGAATTTTTCTGTATAAAAATTATCAAACGCGTAGACCGACAAGTTGATAACTATATGGAATTGAGAGACTTTACTGATGACAATAGACTTTTGCTGATTTCTGAGAGAAGACCATGCTTGATGCGATTTTTGGAATTGACGCCAAAGAGTAGACTTTAGAGATTTTGATCAGGAAGTTTATCTAATTAAGTAGGCACGGTGCATTGTGATCAAGACGGGGCCCTCAGAAAAAAGGCCTGAGAATATTGACTGGGCAAGTTTTTAAATAGGGGCCAGAGGGGTAGAAAGATGAAAGTTTATATAGCAGCCTATTTAGGTGCTTTTTTTACTTTTTGTTTGATGGACGGTATATGGCTCGGGATTATTGCGACAGAGTTTTATTTTGGAGCTATAGGGGACTTGTTACTCGAAAAGCCTAAGTGGTCTATGGCTGCCATTTTCTACATTGGATACATTTTGGGAATAGTATACTTCGCTGTTAGGCCTGCACTAAAAACGAGGAACTTCGGACAGGTCCTTCGGGATGGCGCACTATTGGGTTTATTGGCTTACGCAACCTACGATATGACAAACATGGCAACTTTAAAGGGTTGGTCGCTGACAGTGTCTATCGTTGACATGATATGGGGCATGGTAATAACAGGCACTTCAGCTGCCGGTGGCTACATTGCTGCTCGACGTTTTGTCTAAGATGGCTTTTTGCGGTGCGATAATTAGGAAAATTGGAAGAGAATCGATGTCCAAACGTGTAGTTGGTTTTTTATCATGCTTTATTCTAATTTTACTAGGCGGATGCAAAGCAGAGCTGATTGAAACCAAGATTAAAACAAGTGATATAAAACGCGCAATTTTGCAAGGAATGACGACTGTTCCTTTTGAGACAAAGATAACGATCATGGGGGACTCCCAAGATACGCGGCAACAGATCAAGTCATTTGAAGAAATAATCGAACAATATGTTGAATTAGATGACGTTGAGATAGAAAAATCAATGATGGGAATGGATCTCCTCATAGAGGGGAATATCCCGCTGGTTCACGGTGAAGAATTACCAAGAAATAGAACTGATCCTTGGGCTCTATTTATTAAGAAAAATAAAGTAAAGGGTCTATCAGGATCTTACCCTTATAGTTTGACCCTTTTGCCAACCCGCAATTTTGGGAGTTTTAAAAATAAATTTTCAGAACTCAATATCCTTCTAACACCGAGCGCATCGCAGCCAGCATCATTCAAAATGCGGAATAATGATAAGTCAAAATTTAATGTATTTTCTGGTGGCGCATTGGTTAATGGCGAAGCTCATGCAATTTATACAGCCAACGTCAAAAGAAAGCTTTCATTAACCATGAAGGATGGGGTTTACGATGCAGCCTATCCAGTTATCTTCTTTCGATTAGATTAATTGAATGTTTTCTTCCCTTCGCAGTAGTTTGATATGGAAAAGTAATGAAGAATATAAACCACTTGTTGCCAGGGTTTGAATTTCCAGAAACAGTCATTCAAGTTTCTGAAGAAGAACAAAGACATAAGCTCGGTTGCTG
>CEPA01070735.1_pt1 | contig 11417 bp, 14 predicted proteins | sample 356241 | NCBI WGS metagenome assembly CEPA01 (sample SAMEA2620542, study PRJEB7988) | marine metagenome | biome: marine biome (ENVO:00000447); feature: surface water layer (ENVO:00002042); material: "saline water (ENVO:00002010), including plankton (ENVO:xxxxxxxx)" | depth 5 m
CCGATAAATTCCTCATCGTCTGAGGAGGTCTTGACAGGCCCAGATAGTTCTGTTATGATCTCACCGCTTCCTCGACCCAGTCCAGAATCACCTTGAACGACGACAACACCCCAGCCAGCAGAGGTTGAAGCATCCACATTTTGATTGCCATCACATGAACCATCAACGTACAATGTGAGTCGAGTAGGTTCAGTCAATCTTTCACTCGCCCAACATGCTTCGATAAGCATCTGCAGACATGAGAGTCGAAACATCATCAGGGTTGCTGAGTTTCATTTTGACAATCCACCCTTCTCCATAAGGACTGGAGTTCATGAGTTCAGGAGTGTCTTCAAGATCCATATTGACCTCGACAATTTCTCCGGCCAGAGGAGCGAAAATTGGTGATGCAGACTTAACCGACTCAACAATAGCAAACTCACCCATGTCATCGAGCATTTCTCCACCTTCAGGTAGTTCGATGTAAACAATATCGGTTAGTGCATCTTGTGCATGGTCTGTGATGCCGATGGTTGCGATATCACCATCCATTCGAATCCATTCGTGTTCTTTTGTGTAAAACAATTCTGCAGGTATTTCACTCACCCTCTCACCACCTACAGGCAAGCGGAGCAAGGGTATGAATCAACCGCTTCAAGCACATCTCATTCTGCCTCGTGAATTTCGGTCTGTAAGACGTGCTGTTCAAGGGACGCCCAAGCCTTGCCCACGTTCTTTTCACGTTCGTTCTGATCAACATCGTTTTTCACGCGACGGGTCATCTCTTCATCGGATTCGTCAGGGAATTGTCGACCTAAAGTGGTGCGCATAAATCCGATTCCAATCAGCAACAAGCCAATGAGAGGGAACATCCAACCAAGTTGCAAATCCATAGAATAACGTCCAGAATCTAGGCCAATAGCGAAAACAAGCATCAGACACATTCCAGTCCCGATGAGAATTTTTCTCGCCCTATCAGCAGGAGTCATCAAAAGTGCCTGCATGATGTGCGGTATCAAACCACCGTTATCAGTACGTTTCTCGCATCAGTTTGTGAATCTTGTAAGGCAAAAGCGCCCGGTTAACTGGGGTGACTTCCAAAATTCGTCCATCATCGCGACGACGTATGTCTTGCAACAAGGGGTGGCGACTTTTCTTGTGGAGGGTCAAAAGCGTCGGCTTGTCGATTTCAAGTGCGTTTCTGACAGCATTGACAAAAGCTTCGGATTCAACTGCAAATTTCCCGATTTCATCAATAACGATTACCTCGCAATTCTCGATTGCATGTTCAATTGCTGGAATTGCAACACGTTCCAATTCGGCTGTGTTGAGCCCATAACCAAGAACTCGCAGTCGCGAATCGATACTTTTGTGAGCGATTTCACCTTCCTCTCCTGTAACAAGGTTACGGACTTTATATCCCAACCGTTCCCCGTTTTCAAGAATCGGTTCCGTGCAAATACCGCCAATAATTTCTGTATCTCCCAAATTTCGTGCAGACAATTCACGGACGCGCTCTTCTTTGAGCATTGAGAGGACTTTTTCCATGACGGCAGATTTCCCGCTTCGGGGCAGTCCCGTGATGCCAATTTTTGGATGAATGCCCATTTCCTGAATCCTCCAATTGACAAATACTGTGTTTAACTATCACGGGTTTGAATATAAAATATCGTATTCAATGTATTGTGATGAAGCCATTCTTGAATCAGTTGATGGCCTCTTCAACCGTCGTTTCAACCCCGAGTTGAAGCGGAAGCATTTCGAGTTCGTAATTGTTGACGTTGTTGTTGGCAGACCATGCCTTTGCCCAATCGTCCAAATCTCGTGCGTTGAGCTGCTTACACATCCATTCCAGCGCTTTTTGGAGATCGCCTTTTGTCGTTGTAAGGCGATTTAGAATCGCTTGGTTCATCTCAATATGGTTCACGCTGTTACCAAGAATGCAACCTTTGGGTATGACTGCCCAACGAAGCCTTCGCTCTTGGTGTGCGTTGACAATTGCTTGGCATGCTAGACGAGGCCCGTATGTTTGGACTTCGGTTTTTCCAGACCACATTGCCAATTGACGTTCACTGGCACGGGAGGGGATGTCTTTTCTGAATGCGGGATGGCGGATGTAGACATTGCCTGCCTCGTCTTCCGTGAAGTGAACTCCACGTATGAACGGACGCGATGACTTTGTTTTGTCCCAACTTGATATGTTGCTCGAATGGGCAGTTTGATCGATTTCACCAACTCGGACTTTCACCGTCTGCTCTTGGGTTGCGAGCCAGTGTTCTCGATCGCCAAGCCTTGGTAGTTGAGACATGTTATCAAGAATCTTGAGGATGTTTTTGCGTTCAATCTGATCTCGTGGAAGCCGCGGAACAGCCCAAGTGTTCCGTGCCCATTGGACCCATTGATCTCGATTAAGGGTAAACGATGGCACTCTGGACGAAAGCCCGTTACCGACACGTCGCAAATCTGATCTTGTAACTGGACCTATGATATTGAGAGACGCGGTACCATTCGGGGTTGATGAAATTCCAAGAATAGCAACACCTTGAGTCATTCCAGGGAACAAGAGGTTGGCTTCTTCGATCGCCCAAACTTCGTTCCAAGTGTGCTTTTCGACGAGCAACTTGCGCAGCGGGTGAGAGGATTGTTCACGAAGGAGACTGTCTGGGGCGACAATGCGCATCTTTCCTTCGGTTGAGAGGACTTGCATTCCTCGCTCAATGAACAATCGATACAGGTTCACATTTCCGCGCATGGTTGAGAATCGAGGGCCGTCCTCATTTGCAATACTTCGGAGTTTTTCACTCAAATCTTTGCGCCGTTGCGAACCGTCTTCCATACCGCGAAATCGATCTTTGATCCGCAACCACGGAGGGTTGGAAATGATTAGGCGCGGGTCTTCCTTCCACGGCCAATCCTCTTGTAATGTATCGCAGCACACAACGTTTTGTTCGAGAATCTCTTCAGCGAGTGTTCGGGATAATTTTCCTTCCTCATCACCAGACAATGCAACGAGGTTGAGGCGAATCGATTCAAGCAACAAGCGCTTTCGAGTTGACTGAACGACAAGTTCATCCACATCAACTAGCTGAAAACCACGAAACAATCGCTCCGTATCTTCCTTACGTAATTCGGAACTTTGACCCTCAAACAACTCGCTGTGTTTTCGTAACATGCGAGCATGGAAAATACCTCCGCCACATGACATGTCGGAAAATGGAAGAGGAATGCCGCTGCTGGTTCGTTGGTTGTTTTTTACAGCCCTCAACGCATCCTCATCAAGGGTAACCTCATCTTCGCTTGGTGGAAAATTGAGTTGTTTGATGTGTTTATGAAATCCAGGAGGAAGGTCTGCAAGATGCATGTTTGTTGTTTGCTTCTTGACTTTTGGTTGGATGGTCGTCTCAAGCATTTCGGATGAAATAATAGAATCTGCCAGACGAGGTGGAGTTGGGTGGGCTCCGCGCGGTGAGCGACCGTCGGATTCCGCATCGTGCCGTGCAAGCAGATGGTCGAGAACATGACCTGGGTCGGTCAAAAGATTTGCAGGGAGTGTAGGCCACTCATCAGGTAAAAGAGCAGCAATTGGTTGATGGGTTCGAAGAGAGTTTTCCCAAGCATCGAGCCACATTTCGATTTGTGTTTGTCTGTTGTCTAAGCATCGATCTAATCTTGCATACCAGCCGCTAACCCCGTTTTGCATAGTCCGCCCCAACCAGTGGGTATTCAATCATGGTTTGAATGTGCCTGTTGAAATCATGAAATGATTCATTCTGAGAGCGAATCGTTTTGAGCGGGTAATTTTGTGAGATGAATCCCGTTTGCATGCCACTCCCACCCACTTGAAACCCAGTCGAACAAGTCTTTTAGCTCCGCTTCACTCAGTCCCGCAGCGGTTGCGATTTTCTTCAGTATCCTCAATTCTCGCCGATCATAATCACCGTCTGCAGCAGCGACAAGAGCACCATCACGAAGTGCGTAACGCAATGTTCTGGTCTCAGCATTCTTGAGTAAATTTGCAAGACGAGTCGTATCAAACAAACCCCGCCGAATTGAGGTCCTTGCCTCTGGATGAACCATGGCTCTCCCCATGAAACCTTCCAGCACTTGGATTTCTTCTCGAACAAGCTCTCCGTCTGCGGCCGCAATCAGTACAAGTAAGTCCGCATATCGCGTACGCTCAGATGGCTCCAAATCAGCGACTCCGTCGCAAAACATAGGACTTCAGCCTTGAAGGGTATTGAGCAAATCATATCCGTCTTGCATCCAAGCATACCCAATCTTTGTCCAATCAATCAGTTGCTGGATGGCATCTGGAACAAGGCCAATATGTTCTGCAATTTCTTTCAGAACCTCAAGTTCGTCATCATCAACAGTGCCATCAGAGGCCGCCATGAGAACCGCATCCCGGAGTGCCAGTTTACCAGCCTCTGGCCCAAGCCCATCCAAGCATTCCTCCAAAGTTGGTGGACTTTTTAGCGATCTTCGCAACACTTCTCGCTGATTCGGTGATAGGAGTGCTTTTCCGAGTTGTTGTTCGAACATGGCAAGTTCGTCAACCGTAATTTCCTCATCGACGCGAGCCATGTAAGCGAGCAAACGAGCATAGGCGTATCGTTCATCGCGAGGTAAGTTCTGGAGAATGTCGGGTAGCATATGATGGCCTCTAATGCTTCTCCATCAAGAACCTCTCGCCTCCAATCGAGGCAAAACCCTTGTTTTGCAGCGAACTCCATGCTTCCACACGATGATTCATAGGGAAGCGCTTTTTCGTTGAGGTATGCATCCATCCGTTAACGTCCTTGGAACCGAATTGAAAACATGCTCATCCGAGCCGCTTACAGGTTGGTATCGTGATGGTTGTTGCAACACAGATGCAAACGACCGAGGTTCTCACACAGTGTGTTGTGTCGTGACTCAAGATTTTCTTGAGTATGCAAAATCACAAGGGAACGATTTGATGACACCAGCCCCACATTTTTCATTCCCTGGATTGAAGCCAGGTGATTCATGGTGTGTTTGCGCACGAACATGGCTCGCAGCCGTTCATGCAGGTTCTGCTTGTCCAGTCGATCTCGAAGCAACCCATGAAGAAGCACTGAAGATTATTCCGTTTGACCTGCTTGAGACGCATGCGGTTTAGACGGTGAGAATTGGAATACAAAAATCCGCATCGTCAACCAAATGAGAATGCCCCAACACAGCATGTTGGGGACCCCCAACCATTCTATTTGTGTGGGGTATTTTTCCGACAGCCATCCAATGGTTACACTAGACCCAAGCAAACTGCCAACATAAACAGGAATTGCAGTTGGCAAGGTCCAGTTGAGTGGTTTGTGGTTGTCAAAGGTGTAATGCCGATGCACAAAGTGTGCCATAAGGCCGGTAAGGCCCCAAAATGTGCCCCACAAAATCTCGACATCAACCCCTGGTAACAAGAACATCGAAAAGGTCCAAGAGACGTAAAAAACAGCGCTGTTAAACGCCCCAGCGAGTGCGAACCGCCCCAAAGATCCACGGGGAGCCAACCGCTCATGTAGCATTACAGCTTCAGTCGTCATTGGTGACCACATCGCTTGATTTCCCAGTTAGAATGCGCCGTAAACGTTCGTTGTCTTCTTGCATTGCATCCATCCACTCGTATTTGACACCGAGTTGTTCGGCCAGGACACCCAATGCGAGTGAATCTTTTGGCAAACACTTGCCTCCAAAACCTCGATACAATCCGAAGATTGGGTCGAGGTGTGAAGGGCCAATTGGCTGTGCCTGCTCAGCAGTTATGATCTCACGGATGGTATACCAATCTTCATCCAGTTGTTGGCAAACATCGTACAATTGGTTTGCAAAGATGACCTTTAGTGCATAAAAGGTATTTTTTGTGTACTTGACCAATTCGGCTTGTGTTGGCGTTACATGGAACGTCTGCTCTTTTCGCAGTACGCCAGCTTGTCGATGCTGTTCAAACACGCGTTCTGCAACATCTGCATGATGCGTGCCGCAGACCAAGATGTCCTGATTGGCAAAGTCCTCCAGTCGTTGTCGTTCAACAAGAAATTCTGGCGAATAGGCGATTTTGAGATGAGGGTACTTTTCATGGAAGTGTTGGGTTGTGCCAGGAACGATTGTACTCTTAATCACCGCAGTAAATCCGTCTGGCAGAGCCTCGAGAGTTGCCTCAACAATGCTTGTGTCGCATGCACCTGTCTCTGGATGTTGCGGTGTTGGGACTGCAATGTAAGCAAAGTCAACATTATCGATAACGACGGATAAGGTGGTTCCGCGCGCTGGGTCATGGACATACAAATCATGAGTGTTTTGAAAGCAATGCTCAATTGCCCCTCCTACCATTCCTGCACCAATAATGCCTATTTTCATACCATCACCTTTCCCGATATGGCCTCGGGTTAAGTTTTCCGTCTCGTGCCATAATGCTTGCTTGAAGAAGTGTTTCGGGCGTACCACAATCAACCCAGGTTTCACTTCCAACTGAAACAAGAGTCGCCTTACCTTCAGCGATGTACATCCGATTGATATCGGAGATTGAAAAAGCATCCTGTTTCTGCTTGACAGCGCTGTCAAGCTTATCCCAGAACGTTTCGTCAAACAGGTAAATGCCTCCGATGGCGAGATTCGAGGGAGGATTTTCGGGCTTCTCAACGACATCGATAATTGAACCACTTTCATCCAAAACAGCCACTCCGAATGCTTGTGGATGCTCCTCCTCCCTTGCTAGGAGGACGCAACCAGGGGGGGCTTCTGCTTCCGAAAAATCATGCACTAACTTATCGAATTCAACCGTGGTGATGTTATCAGAGAAATAGACCAACAGACGGCAATTTTCATTGTGCGGGCGAGCCAGCAAGAGTGCTTGAGCAACCCCTAACGGTTCTTCCTCAAGCACGTAGTGAAGTTGCTCGTGTTCTAGACTCTGTCCAACATGCTTTGCGATGTGACCGATGTGTTCGTTTGACACGATCGTTGTACGCGAGATTCCACTTCTTCGTATGGTACCAAGCGCATAATCGATAACAGGACGGTCATAAAGTGGCAACAATGTCTTCTGAGTGTAGCGTGTAAACGGATACAAACGCGAACCTTTTCCTCCAGCAACAAGGATGGCTCTTGTCTTCATCGAGTTACCTCAACAAGTTTGCATTGAAGTTCTTTGCCCTTTTAATCGACTGAACCATCTCATTACGTAGAGCCTTGTTGGTTCAGGAAATTATTTCCTCAAAGATCTGAGTTTTTCCAACATTGCGCTTCTTGCAGCATCGCTTTCTTGCTGCATTGGCTGGGTGAGTCTTCGCTGGAAAAGTTTCTTTTCCCAAACGTAGACCTGTCCGCTGTCGCAACCCAATGCTACGCGATGCAAATTTGACGTCATGTCATGAACTCTTGGGCCGTCGAGACTTGCTAGAACCGCACCATCGATTATGCTGTGAACCAAAACTTCACCTTCCGAGCCTTTCCAACGAGCAACCCAGCAGGATGGATTTCCTTGGACATCAAACCCTGCACAGAGGTTGCCAATCTCGTCCCCTTTGCATTCCCACTGAACTCCCTCCTTGTAAAATTCAAGATAGCCTCTGTCGTCAGACAGGAGCAAACCTCCTGACTGTTGTATGATGTTGCTAACAGCAGCGTCCATTGTTTTCAACAGTGCCCCATCAATTGAGTAAACACAACCGTTGGCAAGACCGAACAGAGGCGTTGAACCCTTTGTCGAACAGATTGTGGGACTTTCCCATTCGGTATTTTGTTCAACAATTCCTCCCTTTTGGTCGAGAATCAAATACCCGTTCATCGGTCTTCCAAGTCCCGCTATTGCACCGTGTTTGTAGCTGTGAAACGTCCACGGGCGCTCGTCCATACGGTGTGTTTCAAGCACGTTTCCATCGAAGGATATGGCCCATACAGCGGATTCAATGAAATCGTTGTGCTCGATATCATACACGGAGGATGAGGCTAGCAAGCATTCATCGGTAGCAACAACAGCATCTGCAGAACCTTCGAGGGCGATTTCCCAAACGATCTCGCCCGAATCATGCGTCATGCAAACGAGGTGTAAGCCGGAGGTTGTGTAAACAAAGTTATCCTTGACGATTATTGAGGAAACCCGATTTGGTGTTTGGCTCTCCCAAATCAAATCTCCTTCATCCGACCAACATTTGACTTTCCCATCCCATCCGCCAACAAGGATTGAATTGTCATCGAGAAGATGCACACAACTCACGGCTTCTCCCAATTCTCGAACCATCCACGTACAACTGCTCAGGTCCATGGTTCCCGATGCTTTTGCCCTCATAAGGAAGATTGCATGTTTGCATCAAAAGCATCATGATTCAATGTCTTACTTCGTTTAGGGATGGCGAAGGTAAGCAAAAATGCAGTTAATCCAAGAATGCACGCTGCGTAGTAGTGACCTACGCCAAAGAAAGCGAATACGGTACTCATTCTGAGAACCGCAACGGAACCACTTCGAAGCGCCCACACAACAAAACCAATCGAGATAATTGAGACCCCCATGAATCCATAGCCAAGCATGATGTAGATTCCTGCTGCGCTGGGGTCCATTCGCGGGTTCTCTTTTTGTTCTTCGTTGCGGTCAATCAACCGTTTCGTACATTCCTCTTGACCATACGGGCAAGGTTCATTCTCAAAAGTATCAGGAGAGGGCATAATGAACTCGAGTCGAGTAAAACCATAGGGCTCTATCAATGCAGGAGGTGATAGTAAAACTCGTTCAACCAATGTGTCGGAATAATTGTCTCTCTCAATCGTTATGTCGATTCGAGCAAGTCCAGGCTTTACGTACTCAAAGGAAAATGTCCCGTTTCCGTCGGTTTGGGTAACGCTTGAGTTGAACCACCCCGGTTTTTCTTCCCACTCAAGTTTGATTTCGATTCCTTCCAACGGATCGCCTTGGTGATCGTAGACCGTACCATCAAACATGGCAGAATTTGGGGGCGCTGACTGCGACAAACGATACACAAATTCATCGGGCTGAACCAATCCTGAATCAGGAGAAGCGTAATCAAGTCCGTTAAGGAAACCAGAAGCTGCAATGAACAACACAAAAACAGCAATCGACTTTGTGATGGGGTGAAGCGTTGTATCTGGAATGGTGAATGTTGCGTTCGACGTCGCAAACAATGCTGAAGATTCCGTTTCAGGAAGGCCTTCTAGGCCAGTCCAACCCGATTCATCTTCCCTCATGTAAAGCCCATCCATTCGGTCTACTTGAGTTGAATCCGTCCGTCGTGATTCGCACTTAGCATTGAAATTGTTTCATCGGTTGCACTGATTTGGACTTCAATACCGTTTGGCAATTCGATGTGTTCATGAACATATACAGCGTCGTAAATCCTTGAAAGGATGGCTTTCGATGCCATCTCTTGGGATTGCCCATCGAGTATGACAAGTGTTTTTTTGGGCCCCAAAAGAGTATTCAAAATCATTGACTTGAGCTCATCCAAACCTTCCCCTGTGTGCGATGAAACCACCAATGGGTTTGACAAACCGTATTCAGAAAGCATGGGCTGCACAGCATCAAGAGATTTGGAAACGACCGCATCTGCCTTTGTTAACACAGGTTGCATTCGCTCCATGATGGAAGTATCATCAGCGTCGAGCGCACGTTCTGTCAATTCACGAATGGACGTCCTAATTTTTCGCTCCATTTCTGTTATGTTGTCACTAAGATCGATAAGCAACAACAACAGATCGCACTCAATTGCTTCAGCAAGCGTAGCGCGAAATGCTTCTAGGGTTGCGTTTGGAAGTCCATCAATAAATCCAATGGTATCGGCTAAAAGAATGCGCGGGCTCGACTCCAATCGGCCAAGCGTTGATTCTAATGTTGAAAACAGTCGGTCCTCAACAAGAACCTCTTTGCCCGACAATCGACGAAACAGGCTTGATTTGCCTGCATTGGTGTAGCCGGCAAGTCCGATTGTCATGGCGTGTTGTTTTCGTTGTCTCCGTCGTTCTGTAGCTGATTTTACTTGTTTTCTTTGCCGTTTCCTTAATGCGGTAAGTTCGCGATTAACGTTGGTTAGAATGGAACCGGCAGCAGTTTGTCCAGCACCACCGTAACCAGCACGTTCACCTGTCGTTTGCAATTTTACAATTTCACGAAGGACCGTACGATCGGACTGCAAACGAGCGATTCGCACTTGGGTGCGTGCCTCAACACTTGAAGCATGAGCAGTAAACAATGCCAGAAGCAAGCGTACGCGATCCCAGACTTCGACACCAATCGCATCATTGACACCAACCAATTGACGAGGGGTTGCATTGGTGTGGAGCAACAGCAAGTCGACTCCATTCCATGGATGCCCTTCAGAAGATGACCGAAGATCCTCGACAATGTCCTGCAATTTCCCTCGTCCCATAAACCACTTTGAATCGGATTTCCCTCGTTGATCAATACGTTCCACGATGTGTATCCCCATCGTATGAGCGAGCGCAACAAATTCGGAACAATCCTCATTGTTTCGAACCAACAACAGGGCTTTTCGACCGTTGTGATCGGATTGCGCATCATCCAAGAGCAAACCACCTGCACCAGCAAGGAGGTCGACGTCTGAATCTGCCATAAGCATCGCAGGGCCAATTCCCATTTCATTGCATGCATTGGGTACAACAACAAAATGCAGACAATGGATTTGAGCGATGTGTTCGCTTTGGTCTTTTCCAGAGGCGTACAAGCGAACACTCCATTGGTTTGGATTGCATTATTCTCATATGTACCCGCCGTGAGGGACGTTTATGTCGAACGGACATCATGTCGTCGTAACGTGGTCAGGAACCGATTCCGATTCACAACCAATCGTTCAATTACTTCAACTGCAGAACGTTCCTTATGTTGTTGAAATTGAAAACGGTTTGACTCAACTCGAAATTACGGTTCAGGCGGAATCGCTGCGAGCACTGCGCGATTCCGTCGATGCGTTACTGGTTCAACTGTCGTCCTTGGAAGATTGACGATCCATCAAATTCGATACTGCATTCGCATCGTGATTCTTCTCAAAGTAGTCTGTTGTGACAAGGTCGCCTAAACGTTCGACTCCTGCTTCAATCAGGTCGGGGTCGTTGCGCTCCGATTCTTCCCATCGACGCTGAGCATGTTCGGCATACCTTTGATCAGCCTCCGCCCTGACTTGCTGCGCGACGGTGAGTTCTTCCTCAATCCCTTCGTACTCCTCGCGTTCGTGAGCAGACGCGTACTGTTTGTCTGAATCGAGTTCGGATTCGGCAATCCCTGATGTAAAGCCACGTGCGTCCTTCCCCCTTGTCATCAGAACGTTGGAACGTTCTTTTTTCATCTGGATTTCCCATTGTTCAAGCACAAACGAAGGCGTAAGCGTCCCCTTTGACGAATCGATATCAATGTGCAAATCACTCAACATTTCCTCAATCCAAACATCGGTTGCTTTTCT
>CEPA01028183.1_pt1 | contig 11411 bp, 5 predicted proteins | sample 356241 | NCBI WGS metagenome assembly CEPA01 (sample SAMEA2620542, study PRJEB7988) | marine metagenome | biome: marine biome (ENVO:00000447); feature: surface water layer (ENVO:00002042); material: "saline water (ENVO:00002010), including plankton (ENVO:xxxxxxxx)" | depth 5 m
ATCAACAACAAATACTACTAATGGTTCAGCATCTACAATTACAGCTACAGGTGATTATAGAAATAGTAAATTTATTATTGGTGAACCTTATGAAATGCACTATAGATTTAGTGAACAAAGAATAAGAGATGGACAAGGAGGTTCAAATTCTGGAGAAATACTTGGTGGTCGTTTGCAACTACATCATTTCTATATCAAATTTGAAGATACAGGTTTTTTTAAAGTAGAAGTTACACCAGAACATAGAGATACATCTACTCATAAATTTACTGGTAAACTTTTAGGTGCAGCTAGTAGTACTATTGGATCAATTAATTTAGAGTCAGGGTCATTTAAAGTTCCTGTGATGAGCAGAGCAGATAGAGTTAATATTGATGTAAAGAACAATACATTTCTACCTACAACATTGGCTAGTGCAGAATATGAGGCTATGTTCCATATGAGGAGTAGACGTATTTAATGGGTCATTTACGAAAAGCAAATTTAGAAGACTTAAAACATGTTGCTAAAAACATGAGGGAGATGGATAAATTAGAAGCCTTCTATCAATCAGGACAAGAACCACAACAGGCTCTTCAATTGTCTTATATATGCAGCAGTATAAACATGGCAATAGCTGATGATAATGATGCTCCTATAGGTCTTTGTGGAGTTGTACAGGGTGGTGTTATATGGATGGTTGCTACTGATGAACTGTTTAGTAATAAAAAATATAAAATACAACTAATAAGAAAAGGTCGAGAATGGGTCGATAGCCTGTTGAAAAATTACAAAATCCTATATAATTTTGTATATGCAGAGAATGATTCTGCTATCAAATGGTTAAAGTCTCTTGGGTTTACTTTTATCCAATATCACGAACATTACGGTATGCAAGGTAAACCATTTTACGAATTTCTGAGGATCGCATAGATGTGTGTTGCAGCATTTCCAGCTATAGGAGGACTAGCAGCAGGTGCGCAATCTGCTTTGTTTGCAGCAGGTTTAGGTCTTAACTTAGTAAGTGGTCTTGCACAGAGATCAGCAGCAAAAGCAGCAGCAGAGCAGACATATAGAAGCACTTTAATATCAAATGAATCTTTAGAGAGATCATCTGCATTACAACAAGAAGCTTTAGCTGCTGAATTAAAAGAAACTAGAGCATCAAAAGCACAAGAAAAATTAGCAAAAACAATTCAAGGATTAGAAGCTAAAGGTCGTATAAGAGCAGGTGAGCAAACTGGCATTACAACACAACTTCTTTTACAGAATGAAGAAAGGCAAACAGCAAATGAAAGAGAAGCTATTAATCAAACATTAGAATCTGTAGGCAGACAATATGTAAGAAATCGTGAAGGTCTTATTGCTCAAAGAGATAATAGACGTAATCAATTACAAAGTAATATAAATCAAGCTTACAATCAGATTCCTTCACTTGGATCAGTTCTACTTAATGTAGCTTCACAAGGTTTATCCACCTATGGTCAATTAACAGCTTTAAGTTAAATGTCATCTAGTTTTCAAAGCACAGCATTTCAATCAGCAGCAAGACCTGTTGATACTTTTGTAGCAGAACCCTCTGTTTTACCAAAAACAGATGCAGAAGAATTAGCAACAGTTTTACAGACTGTTAACCCTAACTTACAAAAATACATTGGAACTCGCCTTGAAAAAACTGTAGAAGAAGAAAAAGATAAAGCTTTTAAAATGGCTCTCGATACTGTTTTAGCTGATGGAACTATAGGAAAAGTTGCAGATGCGACTAGAAAACAAGATGGAGATGAAGCTGCTAGGCAATTAATAGGTGGTAATATTTTTATTGATAGATTTTATAAACAATATATAGGTGAGTTATATGGTTCTCAATTAGACAGTAATGCTAAAGAAGCTTATCGTGACGCTGAAATAGATACATTTAATGCGCAAGGAGAACCTATAAAAAGATCAATTAGATCATTTGCTCCAACTGATCCTGAGTTTATAGATTGGAGACAAAATTATTTTAAAGATCAAACGCAGAAAATACTTGATTTAGGTGGTGAAATTGATTCAGCTAATTTTATTACTAATCTACAAACTTCAGTTGTTAACTTAAACAAACTTGCAAGAAAAGAAAACAATGAATATAAAGTAGAAAAAGTAAAAGATTTAAGTAATGATTATTTTAATAAAACAGCGAAAGATTGGCTAAGTGGCAATAGAGAAGATGCACGACTTCACATTACAAATTTTATAAATGACACAAGAAAGCTTGGTTTGACAGGTGGTGATGCCAGAGAAGTTTATACAGGACTTGTTGAAAACATTGCTAATATTGGTCAATATTATGTAACTACTGCTGATGTAAATGATTTAGATGAAGTCGATGATCTTATCATAGGCATTGGTCTATCTATACCTTATGGCAATAATGGTGGTAATTTAACACAACACCCAGAGTGGCAAGAAAAGATAGAACCAATATTAGAAAATTTAGAAGATGAACTTAATGAAGAGCTTACACAAGGACCAAAGATAGATAAAGCTAGAAGAAGAATTAAATTAGAAAACAAGTTAGTTGAAGTAAATAAATTACCTATTGATACAGAAGAACAACGAGCTATATATAAACAAAAAATAATTGAATTAAAAAATGACAGACAATTTAGTGATCTTAATGAGGTTTTTAAAACTAATAATTATCCATATATAGAAGATTTTTCTGCTGAAATTTTTAATATAAGAACAAATATGAGACTTAGAAATTATGAAGATAATGAAAGCCCTTTAGATCAGTTAGGACTAATAAAAAATAAGATTGTTGATCTAGGTATAACTGATGACGGAATATTAACAGATTTAAATCAAGCAGTACAAATAGCGGAACAATATAAATCAATTTATCAGATTTTTGATGTAAAATCAAAACCACTATTTGATGATATAGATGCTTTTTATAGATCACAAGCTGGCTCGAAAGGTGTTTTTGGAAACATAAATCTTACTGGTGGAGTAAGCGTAAATCTTGGTGGTCTTGATAATGATTTGTATATAGAAAAATATAAGAACGAACAACAAATTGATAATAATTTTGAAACTTGGATTAAAGAAAATTACTATCAAATGAAAGATGGGAAAAAGGTTGGAGGACCATCAGAAGCAGATATAAAAAAATGGCTAACTGATGAAAGAGAAAGAGTAGAAAAAGAAGTATTTAAATTTAAAACAGAAAGTCAGAAAATCATTGATGAGATTAGTAACAGGCCAGTAAATCAAAGAAGAGGGTTTGGTTTTGGAAATGAAGATGATGATTTTAGGGAGAGTGTTCTACAACTAGAAACACCAGCTTTTGGTAATAAAAAGTTTGAGGTTGAACCTGGTGCGTTCAGTGAGGGTGGGGTGACAACAGTTGATGTAAGTTCTGGTGATACGTTATCTGGTTTTGCAAATGATTTAGATACCTCTGTAGAAGCTATAAAAAAAGCAAATGGAATGACAAGTGATGCAATTCAAATAGGAGATGTCTTAGTTATTCCAGAAGGTATTACTGACCCTAATAAGGTCGATGCTCCTAAGTTTGACATGAATAAACTGATTACAAGTAAAGACCACCCATTTAATCCTGTCAGAGAAAAACATAACTTCCAGGTTATTTATAATATTGCTAAAGAAATAGGTATAAAATATCCCGAACTTGTAGCTGCACAAGCTATGGAAGAAACAGGTTTTGGTAAAAATCAATCAGCAAAAAATAATTTCTTAGGTCTTCAAGCTACACCTTCAGAAGTTGCAAGAGGTGAATCTGAAAGAAAAATGACTACTGAATTTAGAGGTCAAGGTAGACAACCAGAAGAAGCAGACTTTAAAACATTTGAGAATATTAAAGCAATGATGATGCAATACAAAAAACAATGGAATGATAATTTCTTGAGTAGAAAAGGTATCGTAAATGCAAACAGTATTCAAGAAGCAATAAAAATGCTACAAGCTGAAGATTATGCAACTAATCCAGATTATGATAAAAATGTATTAAGAATTATTGATCGTGCTATTAAAGAAGGTTGGTTTTAAACTATGACAGACTCTAATCTACAAAACACAGTGCCAGAAGGAGCTTTTGGTATAGGATCTAAAAAAACTGATGACTTTACAAAAAACGAAGAGTTAAGAAATACAGGCATACAAGACATACCAAATATGCTGATTAATGCTCTTACAAAACAATCAGGCGGTATTGTTATGCCAAGTCAAATCACAGAGCAAGCAGTTACTAACTTTCAAGAAGGTGTAGAAAATGTACCACTTCTTGGAAAAAAAGACGAACAAACTGTAAGGGCTGGTTTAGCTGCTGGTTTTGATTTAACTGAAAATGCTATCAACTTTGCTGGTCGTGCAATCGGTGGTTTAAGTGGTAACAAATATACAGCTAAAGACTTTTTTGATAATGAAAAGTTAGGTGTCTATATACCTGAAGAAGATGAAAATAGTCTTAGTTACAACTTGACAAAACTAGGAGTGCAATATGGAATACCATATACAGCAGCCTTTAAATTTTTAGGTTCTATAGGTTTATCAAATTTTGTTTGGAAAGATGTATTAGCAGGTGGTACTACTGCATCAGTTTTCTTTGACACATTTGATAAAAATCTTTCTAATTATTTAGTTGATACTCCTTTAATCGGACCAGTAGCAAAATTACTTGCAGCAGAATCAGAAGAAGAATCTAACGTAGCAAAAGAAACTATCAAGAAATTTATTGAAGGTGGTGTAACTGCAAAGATAGTAAATAAAACTTTTGACGCAGCTTTAAATCCTAAAAAAGTTGCAGATGCTTTTATAAATGTTGTTGACTTTTTTAAAAAATCACCACAAACTACAAAAAGATTAATTTTTAATTTACAACAATCAAAATTTAATAAGTTTTCTAATGTAAGAAAATACAACTCAATGGATGAAGTCCTTAGAAATGGCGATGACTTAGTAGATGTAGCACCAGTAACAGATGATGCAGTAACAAAAACCTCAACACGATTAGAGTTACCTGATACCAGAGGACAAAACGAGTTTTATCATGGTGCTGCTAGTGAAATAAACCTTGTAGAAGGTGGTGAATTTGGCAAAGCTGTAGAAAATTTATATGGAGATGGTTTTTATGTGACAGAGGATTTAGTAACTGCTGCTAAATACCAAAAGAAAAACAGAGTAAAAGGTAAAAAGCCTACTGGTGTTGTTTACAAAGTTACTGAAAAACAACCTGTAAAGTTTTTTGATTTAGACGCACCTGCGACACCAGAGAAAATAGATCAACTCCGTAACATTTTTGATGTTGATGCTTATGACGAAGTTGATATTATTGATAGAGCTTTAGATAATGTTGGTTCAAATGCTAGTATTGCTCAAATTTATGATGAAATAAAATTAATTTCAAATGCTAATGATCTTAGTGCTAATACTACAGCAGACTTATTTTCTTCTTTTACTGAAGAATTACAAAGAGAAGGTTTTGGTGGTTTAACACATCAAGGAGGAAAGAAAGCAGGTAAGAATAAAAGACTACATCAAGTAAGAATATATTTTGATCCAGCTAATTCATTAGAAATAAACAAAGTTGACTTAGATCAATTAGGAACAGTTGCTAGTGATAGTGAATTAGTTACCAGAAAAAAAATAAGAAGTCAAAAAGGCAAGCAAAAGTTTCAAACAACTGATACACCTGTAGGTTTTGAAGGCAGAAATATGAATCTCTTTAGTGATGATCCTAAAGAAGTTGCAAAAATAAAAGCTGCCTACGAACAAGAATTAAATGAATATTATCCAAAATATAAAAATATAGTTACTGATGATATGTTGATTGAAGATGCAGATGATTTTTTAGAACAAGAGGTAATACAAGAATTAAAACAATTTTCAGATAAGTATGGATTTAAATTACCTGTTTTGATGGCTGCTTCTGTTAGACGTATTTCTGGTCTTGCTGAAAATTTAAGTGATGGTGCTAAATTATTGAAAACGCTACCCACTGGATCAGAAGAAGCAAAGATTTTAAAAAGTAAACTTGCAATACAAACAGTTAACTTTTATAGATTAATAACTGGTGATAGTAGGGCTGGAACTGTTGTAGGTAGAGCTTTAAGAGCAAGACAAACAGCAAAAGCACCTAACCCAGTAACAGGTAAAACACCAGGTCAAATAACAGAAAGCAACATACAGGTAAAAAGAGCCGAAGAAGTAAAAGGTGGTGGATCAGAAGTTATACGAGATATAGCTAAAGATATTGATGATACCTTTCAGAATTTAGGTTTTACTCAAGACGATTTACTAAAAGCTTTAGAAGAAGATAATTTTGAAGGATTTGCTGATTTTGCAAGTAAACTAGCTGCTGCACATGGAGATCCGTTTGTTTTACAAAAATTTGTTAAAGAAAGTTTTGCAGGTAAATTATTAAAAATAAGTAACGAACAGTTTATAAATGGTATTCTTTCTAACCCTGCTACTCATGTTAGAAATACTATTGGTACTATGATTAATGTAATTAAAGGGCCAGCAGATTTATTAGCAGGTTCAATATCAAGAGAAGGTTTAGACCCTATTTTATTTAGAAGAGCAATGGCTGAGTTCGCCATGTTTAAACAAGCTCAAAGTGATGCCTTGAAATTAGCAGGTCAAGCTTTTAAAGATGAAAGAAATATTTTAGATAAATCAAGAATGATCGTTGACTCTGGTAACGACCCTACACAAAGATTTGCTATAGCAACACTTAAAAAAGGTCTTGTACCAGATTTGTATAATGCTTTTGGAACTGCTACAAGAAGTCCTACAAGAGCTTTATTGGCAGAAGATGAATATAACAAACAGCTATCTTTTAGAATGTTTTTAAAGGGATCATTAGTTGAAGATGGTTTAAGAAGAGGTTTAGATGGTAAAGCTTTAGATGATTATGTTGATACAAGTTTTGAACTTGGTACAAGTTGGATTGCTAAAAAAGGAGAAGAACTAGACCTTGCTCTTAAAGGTATTTCTGAGTCTAAAGCTTTTATCGGATCAGAAGGAGAAGCAGTTGCAATAGGAGAAGATTTGTTTTTAAAAATAAGAGATGCTCTTGATTATGCTGCTGATCGTACATTTACTACCAGAATTGATAATAAATTTGTTAACGCATTTAAACATCCTGGATGGAAACCTTTAATACCTTTTATAAATACACCTTTGAATTTACAACAAACTTTGTTGAAAAATACCCCAATGGCAACCAAGCTAACAAACAATCCTTTATTGAAGGGAATGTTAGATACTCATAGAAAACAACTACAAAGTGCTGATCCATCTGTTGCTGCAAGAGCTAGAGGTACGACTAGAGTAGGTGGTGGTATATGGGCTACTGCTATTGGTTTAAGTTTGCTTGCTGGTGATAAATTTGCAAAGATTGCTTTAGTTGATGGTAATGATCCTGATTGGAAAGAAGATAAATTAAGAAAGTATGCTGGCGATATTGGATATGCTTTAAGATTTTTAATAACTAATCCACTAACAAAAGAGCCAGAACTTGGTCCAGATGGTCAACCTAAATACTATTTTTTTGATGTCGGTAGAATTGGTCTTGATCCAGTAAGTTCTATATTTAGGGCAGCAGGTTGGTGGGGTACTTATAGTAAATATTTAAGTGATGATGATCAAAAAAATGCAGCTTTAATAATGACAACTGCTTTGGCAAGAGATATTTTAAATATTCCGATGCTTGAAAACATACAAACACTTTTTGACATTATTGAAAATAGACCTGATGCTTTACCAAACTTTATAGCAAACTATGGTAATTCTGCTCTTATACCTTTTGTATCTGCAAGAAGAGGTCTTTCAAAAAGAGAATATACAATTATTGATCCAAGATCAGGTAAAAAGTTAAAAGGATTTTTTAAACATGATAAATCAATTCAAAAAGGTGATTATATAAAAGAAGAAGTTAGAACAACTTTTGATGATGGAACTCCAATACCAGAGGATCACCCTGCGTATGGAACTTTAAAAAGACAAAAAGAAAAATTTCCTTTTGAATTTTTTACAAAGAAAGTAGTATTAAAAATGTTTAAAGAAATTGAAGCAAGTAATCCATTTAAAACAGATATACAACCAGAAAGACATTGGTTAACACATCAGTTTTTAGAATACCCAAAAAATCTTGGTCCTAACAGTGGTTTAAATCCTACTTATCATGGCACTTCTATGAATGATCCTGTTATAAGTTTAATGAGAAGAAGCAGATCAAAGATAAGTAAACCTTTAGCACATTTATTTAGAAAATCACCAGAAGGAGGTATTTTATTAAATTCAACTCAATATAGAACTTTTACAGATTTGATTGGATCAATTAAATTAAATGAAAATGGTATTGAAAGTGAAAAAGGTAAAACTGTTTATCAGAGATTATATCCGTTAGCAACAAATAAAAACATTTTAAAATTACTTGATTTTATTGATGAAGGAGAAGTTGATGAAGATTTTACTATTGACACAACAGCTTTACTAACAGATAGAATAAACACATCAAAAGATTTAAGAAGTGTGTTAAACAAGGTAATCAAACCATATATAGGTGCAGCAAAATTAAAACTGTTTCAGCTTGAAGATAATCAAGGAGGAGCTAAATCTTTACTACCTGCATACCTTAAAGAAAAAAGAAGACAAGGGTTGCAGATACAAAATCGTAATTTAAGGTAAACTTACAATAACAAGGTAAAATCATGGCTACTAACACTGCTGCAACTTTTACAAATTTATCTGGTAATAACACTGCTGGACCATTCAACATTTCTTTTCCCTATCTATCAGAAGCTGAAGTAGATGTTACTGTCGGTGGTTTTTTAAAAACTCTTGGCACTCATTATACTTTCACCAGTGCTTCACAAATAACATTTACCAGTGGTAATGAACCTGCTAATGGTGTTGCTATTAAGTTTCAAAGAAATACAAACATTAGTTCAAGGAAAGTAGATTTTGAAGATGGCAGTGTTTTAACAGAAATAGATTTAGATACTAATTCAAATCAATTAATACATGCACTACAGGAAATTACTGATGGGGTAATTAGCCAACCTACTGTGGCAACAAGCGATACATCTACTAGCGTTATTAATCCACCTGCAAATCCTTCTAATGGTGATCTTTGGTGGAATAACGAAGATGGTGACTTACATATTTATTACGATGATGGAAATTCTCAACAATGGGTTAGTGTTACGGGTGCTGGTTCTGGCTCTGGTTCAAGTACTGGTACTCAATATTATACCCCTAGTTTTACAAACGCTGTTAATAGACTTATAAATACAAGATTAGAAGATACTGTTAATGCCAATGATTTTGGTGCAAAAGGAGATGGAACAACAGATGATACTGCTGCTTTACAAAATGCAATTAGTTATTGTATTGCAAGTGGTGGAAGAGAGCTTGTTATAAATGCTGGTGTTTATTTAATTACTACCGAAATTACAGCTACAATAGATGCACAATTAGAACAGTTACATATTAGGGGTGCTGGAAATGTAATATTAAAATGCGTACCAGCAGCAACTTTAACTGCTTTTCTAAATATTAGTATTACATCAAATCATTATGCTTCTGGCTACTCAACAGGCGCACCAAGATGTTCTATAAAAAATATTGAATTTGCTTATGCAAATGAAACAACAACAGCCTTAAGTTCTGCTTTAACTATTTCTGGCAGTAATATAACAGGTCTTCATACACAGATGTTTGTAATTGAAGACTGTCAATTTGTTCCTTGGACAAATACTCCTAACAGCACCTTATTTGATACGTTTTTTAGTATTGCCGTAGTAATAGATCAATTGCATGAAGTGTCATTTAGAAATTGTACTTTCTATGGAGAACACGATCAAAATGCAGTAGGAACACTTGGTCAACAAGGTTATTTAGTATCCATAGTCAATGGAACACCAGATGCAAGCCATCATGTAACCGATTACTATTTTGACTCTTGTACTTTTTTATATGGCATGATAGGGCTTTTTGCTGGCCCTTATGTACAGGGAATTAATGTAAATAATTGCACATTTATGCAAAGTCATTACGGTATTTATATAGAAGGTCAAATGGCAGGTGAAGATCCTACAGATTACCTATCAGGTGGATTGCGAGTTACAAATTCTGTATTTGATAACGAGATCAAACAATTAGAACCTAGTACCGCTACTGATACAATGAACTCTGATTATAATATATTTGTAAATGGTTATTTAGATATTAAATTAAGTAATAATTATTTTTCATCTGGTAGAGATTTAGCGTCTAATCCTCCTGGAGCAAGAGTTAGGGGATGTATATACATTAACAACGGTGGAAGGTTTAATATAAATGGCAATAATTTTGCTTCAAAAGGAAAAGGTGCTAACAATTCAGATATTTATCAATATTCAAATTATTATAATACAGCTATCACTATTGAAAACACTAATCTCTCTAGTACAAATGTAGATAGTCAAATACAAGCTAACAACTTTTATGATTTTGCAGGTAGTCGAGGTGCTGTTTATTTAGCTGCAAGCAGTAAAGAAATACAATGTTATCAGGAATTAAATGTTTTTCAAAAAAGTTCTGGCAGTGTAAATATTTTAAATCAAGGAACTAATAATATTACAACTTTAATAGGTGTAAGTGGTATAAATTCTGACTACAGAATTAAAAAAGATATAACAACTCAAACAGAATCAGGTATTAGTAAGGTTAAACAATTAAGACCAGTAAATTATAAATTTAAAGATAATGTTGAATTAAATTTTATTGGGAAAGAAGACAACACTAATAGAGAAGGTTTTATAGCCCATGAAATTGCTGAAGTTATTCCTAGTGGAGTACAAGGAAATAAAGATGCTTTAAATAAAATACAAACAATTAATGTTGACGCTGTACTATCAGTTTTAACAAAAGCATTGCAAGAAGCTATAAGTAAAATTGAAATATTAGAATCAGAGATAGCGTCTTTAAAGGATTCATAATAAGATGGAAGCATTACATAAAATACAGAACTTATAACAATGGCTGCTTTCGATTTTCCAAATAATCCAAATACTAATGATACTTATAGTGCTAATGGCATTTCATATGTTTACAATGGTAATGTTTGGAAAAGAGTTGGTAGTGGTGATATAGCTACCATTACAAATGCAATAATCAATAGTGACCTTGATGGTAAAGGTGAATTATTAGTTGGAGATGGAGTGGGCGATCCTACGGCTTTACCTGTAGGTCAAGATGGTTATATATTAAAAGCTAATAGCAGTACTGCAACAGGTCTTGAATGGGTGCTTGCTAGTAGTGCGAATGCTCCTATTAGTGGTACTGAACAAGTTAATTGGGATGTTGATCATAACTGGTACGACATAGACGGTGTTGATACTTTAAATGTTCGCCTAATAAAATTTATAGGTGCTTCACAAGCG
>CEPA01169499.1_pt1 | contig 11380 bp, 7 predicted proteins | sample 356241 | NCBI WGS metagenome assembly CEPA01 (sample SAMEA2620542, study PRJEB7988) | marine metagenome | biome: marine biome (ENVO:00000447); feature: surface water layer (ENVO:00002042); material: "saline water (ENVO:00002010), including plankton (ENVO:xxxxxxxx)" | depth 5 m
AATAATGCAAAATTACACTCAAGTGGACTCATTAATGAGTATGAAAAATGAACTAAAAGAATCTTTATGTAATCACTTAGCAGTTGCAGGGGTTGAAAATGTAATAAGTAGAGATGCAACTGAAATTTGGACATTATTAGATTTACCAGAACCTGAAAATTATAATTATGAGGCAGATTCACATACGGATATTATTGAAAAAGCGACTACTCAGATCAGTAAAGATTTAATTAATAAGATTAATATTGGTTTTAAACCCTTTATAGAATTTGTAGAAGAAAATGATGGATTTCATCAGTTTTGGAATCAATTTTCCCTTTTACCTCTAATCCTTCTCCCAACAAAAATTGATGAATTTAATAATTTAATGCAAAAAATTTTAGAGGGACTTGAAAATTAATTTTTAATAATCAAAATGTAAGAATTTTCCATAACTTATTTTATTGAAACTTAATTTCGATATTAAATATAACTTCATTATTTTTCTTAAAATATGTCGCTGAATAAAAAACAGATAATTTAAGATAAAAGTAAAAAAAGCTCGCTATGAAGCAGCAGGCATAAAAGTTTCGAGATAAAAATTATTACTTGAAGGGTCAATTTGTAGATAAATTAACCTTTATAGTATGGTTTTAGTATCAATTTTAAATAAGATTTGAACATAATTAGTTTAAATATTTTTTTTGATAAAAAATAAAAAAATGAAACTTACAAAATTCAAATTTATAATAAATATTAATCATGAAATTAAAAAATGAATCAAGATATAAAAAGACTTCAATCAAAAATTTCAAGTTTTTGTGAAGAAAGAGATTGGGATGAATTTCATACTCCAAAGAATTTAGCTATTTCTATTTGTCTTGAAGCAGCTGAACTTTTAGAAAATTTCCAATGGGCTAAAGAAGATTTAACATTTAATAAAGACAATGTTGTAAGAATCTCGGATGAGATTGCTGATGTTTTAATCTACTCAATTAGGCTTTGTGAGATTATGGGATTAGATCCAATCGATATCGCAAATAAAAAAATCGAAAAAAATGGTGTTAAATATCCTGTAACACTCTCTAAGGGAAAAAGTAAAAAATATACTGATTTAAAATGACTCAAATTTTTATTTTTACTGCTGGAAATTCCACTGCCAGATCTCATTTAGATGATTCAATTATAAATCCTATAGATTTTAAAAAAGTTGAAATTTCTTTAGATAAAATACAAATTGAAAAATTACTTATATCAAACAATGAAAAAAATATTTTTTGCTGGGGAGCTATGCCTGGTAAAAATAATCTTAGAAATTGGAACCTTATGCAAAAAGGTGATTACGTCATATGTGTTTATTCAAGCCATTATAGGTTCATTTCTAGATGTACAGGGAAAATTCATAGTTATAATCTAGCCAATAATATATGGGGATCTTTAGATGATAAGACTTGGGAATATATTTATTTTTTATCTAGACCATTACCAATAGATATAAATTTAAATAAACTAGATATAGGTTCATCACCTATAAAGAGTTTTGGTGGATTTTCGAGAATTTCAGATGAAAGGATAAATTATATTAAAAATAAATTTTCAAGTATTGATAATTTTGCTAAGCAAACTTTTAACTACAATTTTTCTTCAAATAATAATAGAAGATTGGATTTAGATATTTATAGAGAAAATATTAATGACCAAGATTTCTTTAATGTAAAAGGTATTTTAGATTCAAGGAATAGGATACTTGCATCTATTTGTAGGCGACAAGGTCAAGAAAATTTTAGAAGAAAATTATTAAAGGCTTATGAAAGAAAATGTGCAGTTACTAATTCAAGTATTACTGAAACTCTTGAAGCAGCACATATAATTCCTTATAAAGGATCTTCAACCAATCATGTTCAAAATGGTATTCTTCTTAGAGCAGATATACATACATTATTTGATTTGGATTTGTTGAGAATTGATAAAAATTATCGTATACATATAGATGAATCTATTGAAGATAAAGAGTACACAAAATTTGATAGTAAATATTTAAGATTACCTGCTAATCAAGAATTTCATCCATCTAAAGACGCGCTAAAAAAAAGATTCGAATATGAAATTTGAATTTACTTAATAGATTAAAAAAATTGACAAATATTTTTTAGTGTTTTTATAAAAGAATTAATTTAATAATTGATTTTCTTTTTGATTAAATACTTGAGAAATTAATTCTTTTAAATCTTGATCTTCTAGTAAATCTAAAGATTGTACTTTTCCATAAGCGGTTAAGTCCTTGGTTGATTCTCTATAAATTAAAGTCTGAATTTGCTTGCTTTTGTCTTCATGCCTTTTTCGCATTAAAAGAAATTCATCAGCTAATGCAATTGCAATCTTTGGATTACAACCTATACTAGTTCTTTCTAAAATGGCGCTAAAATCATCTTCCATTAATTCTTTTATTAAATTGAATCGTTGGGGATGATTTTCTCCTCTATCAAAACTTAATACTCTTCTAAATATTCTTTGGAAGGTATTTCTTGTTCCTCCCATAATTCTTCCATTCCATGCAGTACTTAGATCGCCTTCTTTAGGCATTGGCCATCTCCAAACTGCTAAATCAGGAAATATAACAATTGTTAAGTAAGTCCAAAAGTTATTTCTCAAAGCTTCCCCAGTAGGTAATGAGTTGTTCCAAAGAAAGTTGCAATTGCTAAGAGAAATAGCTACATCATATTCGAATTCCCTAAATCGATTTGGATTCCCATTACCAAATCCATTTTTTTTGGCTAGATCCACAATATTATTTCGGAGCAAATGTAACTCTAGAGTTTTTACTTTTCTATTTTCAGAAGATGTATAAATTAAACCATCATATTCTTTAAAAATATCTGATTCATCAATTTTTCCTTTTTTAATAAAATTAAAAATTGCTTCTTGGCCAATATCTTTTTTGAGTTGTGGTAATAAATACATTTTTTTTATTCTTAATCAAAATCAGAACAGAAAAGATTCTGGCATTTTCTTTTCACAATATTTTGATTATATGTAATTTCAAATTTGAATTTTTCTAAGTTAGTTTTAGATTCTATACCAAAATCTTTTAACCATTCTTTAATTTGAAAACCTAATGAACTCTCTGGGTAATCTTCATCCAAATCAATATCTAAATCTTCATTAAGAAGAGTGGAGCACATAATTGTAATTACAAAATCTGTTTTCAGTGCGTCTTTAAGATGTATACTTCGCCGTATTTGATCTTCAAGGTTTTTCTTATTACTGTTTAAAAAAAGGGTATAAGTTTCATTAAAGGTTTGATATAAATTCTTAGGATCAAATCTTACAAACCACATAGCATTTTCATTATTGAAATCTTTGAAGTCCCATCTTTGCAAAGATATCCTTGCACGTTCTCCTTCAAGCACCAAGGTTGAAATTTCATCATATAAAATGCTTCCTTTCTTATATTTAAATCTATTTAACTCACAATTTTCTGTATAAATAATAAGACGAAATTGAATATTACTTGAATTATTTAAAGAATTAATTTTTAAGATTATTTGGTCTGGTAATTTTTTAAAATCTATAAGCGGATAATCAAAAATTTTTTTTCTACTTGAGCATATTTGCCCCGGAGAGGATATTTCTATTATCGCTATTTTAGAATAATTAATGATTGTAAGAAGATTAGCTTGCTCAAAAATATCTCTTATATCCCAAGTTAATTTGCATTTTATTTCAAGAGAAGCATTATAATCCCAATTACTTAATGGCTCCTTAAATTCCTTGTGTCCCTCACCATCTACCGAATATGACCAAAGGCATTTACTTTCAATATAAGGAAATAAATTAGGATAAGGATAAGCAAGTGTTGCCATATTTATAAATTATTAATTAAGTTAGCAATTAATGTAATAACTACGTTATCTGGAATCTCAACACTAACTTCAATATTTATTTGATTTTTCTGTAATACAAAGGGCAAACTAAATATACCTTCCCCACTTTGATTTATTTGTTTTTGAATTTGTTCTTCATTTTTATCATAAAGGTCTGATGATTTTAATTTGATTATTTTAGGCTTTAAACCATTTGGTGCCGATTCTACCTTCCCTTCTTCGGTTAAAATCCAAGGTTTAAAATCGATCTGAACATTTTTACCTTCTTTACCAGAAAGAGACATTTTGAATTCAGCCACTATTTTTTCATTAATAAAGCTTGTTTTAAAATAAGTTGGCTTGGTTAATTTCGTTGTAATTTTATTTTTACTTTTTTTCTTGCCTGGTTTCTTTGATCCATCAGCACCTCCAATTCCTCTGCCAATAATTGAAGATCCAATATCATCCATTAACCAAGCAATAGAATTTTTATCGGTTTCAGAGTTTAGATCGAATTCCAAATCAGATGTTTGTTCGCCAGATAATTTTTTTACTTCTTTATTTATTTGCCTTAAAGCACTTCCAACTAATTTTTTTTGATCTTTGGAAAGATCATGAGATGAACTTGGCTTCCAGTCGTCGTGTGTAGGGGGCTCGGACTTTGCAAAACCTCTCTCGATATCTTCTTCCTCACTGCATATAAAGACGCCTGCCCATTGCTGTTGACGATCATCCAAAATACTGCCCGTCACATACTTTACTACCAGTTCTGCCGGCCTAAGCAAGGCAAAATGTCCCAATTTTTCAGGAATAAGTGCTTTTTCTAAAACATTTCTAAATCTTGAATCACTATATAGATCTCCTTTAGATTCATCAACATAGGTACCAATATGTCCTAACTTTCTTCTGGGCCTAGATGAGTAAATAGGATTTTTTTTATCTCTAGCTTCTCTTAAAGCGTTAGCAAAAAAACTCAATGGTAATAATCTCTCTGGAGCTGGAATCTCTTCTCTATCTCCAAAAACAGATATATGACAATTCATTGGCCTTTCATTATTACTCATAAGAGTGAATTTTGGCCATGCCCACCAAAGTAATATTTCTTGGAATCTTAAGTTAATTTTTTTTTGAATTTTGGGTATCAATTCAGGAGAGAAATTCTCATCAAGATCATCTAAATTTGGATCAAGAATTACTAATGAAGTACCCTTATCCTTTTCATGATTTCTTACTTTTAGTCCAAGATCCTTAGAAATCATTCTTGCTTCCTCATCCAAAAGGGGATCTACTACTTTGTGATCATTAGGATAGTTTCCTTTTGAGCCCCACCAATGTCTACCTGTAAATCTTTTGTACTTTTTCTCATGATCTTCCCATGCATCGTAAGAGGTACCTAAAGAATATCCAATAAAGCGGTTTTGAAGTCTTTTTTTGTAAGAAGTTAATGAATCTATAAGTATAGTTTTACATTTACTCATATTAAATAGAGATGATTTTCCGAAACCATAAGTTCCTCCTCCATTTCTTTGATCTCTATGACTGCCAATATTCTTTACAAAATTCACAAAATCATAATCTTCTTCTGTGCTAATTGCTTCTGCTGCTGAAAATGGTCCACCAAGTCCTTTAGTTCCGGAATCACAAATTTCTAAAATTAATTGGTACTTTTTATTTAAAAAATTTTCTAAAACTAATCTCTCTTTTGAATCGATGGGAGGGAGCTCAAAGAAAAATTTTTTTAGTGCGATCGATTCATTTACTTTTAAAAGCCTCAAATTAATCTCAAAAGATGGCTTAGAGTTTTGTTCTATTGAGGCATCCCAACTGTTTTGAAGTGTTTCTCTTAGTAGAATTTCTAAAGGGGTTAATGATAGACCAAGTAACTTAGTTGCTCCTTCTCCAGGCATGGCACCGCTATTTGGGAAAGGTTCACTATATATATTCACGCTTGTTTTCTGTTTATTCACTTTGATAAATTAAATCAATTAAAGATTTATTTTCTATTTTAAATTTACTTAGCTTGTTGAGTTCAATATCATATCTTATTTTTGAAATACTATCTGGGATTGAAGAATTAATAAAAGAGTTTTGATTTATTCTTGGGAAATCATTTGTAACTTTATAGGATGATTTTTCTATCATAGAAAATCTAAATGAATCCCACATATCTTCATGTTCTGTCGAATACCCAGCAGCAAATAAAGTATTGTTGAAATCATCTTTATCATCAATTTTATCTATTATTTTTTTTATTAATCTGGGCACTGATATATCTCCATTAGGATTTTTTACAAGCGTTGAATGAAATAAAAATAAGGATCTTCCTACCACTGGTTCAAGTTGATTTAAGTTGTTAACTGTTATTGATGGTTCTCCTGATTGTAGTGATGCTTTTAACTCAACATCAATATTACTTAGGGTATAGTCTTTAGATGCTTTAAATGGTCCATTCCACCCTTTCCATAAATTTTGTTTTTGCTCCACTAATGAGAAAAGAAAAATCAATTCTCCAGTAAGGCCTATAATTTCTTCTTCTTTAGGTAGGGGACCTTTAGAACGAGAAAGAAGCTTTCTTAACTCATTTACAGAATCCATAGTTGCACCTGAAGGTGATGAGCCTTCAATAAGTAATTGAATAATTCTGCTTACAAGCATTGAAAAAGCATGATTAAGAGATTCATCTAAACAAGTTACATTTATATACTTATTTTCAATACCTTCAATAGAAATATTTTGACGTATTATTTCAAGCCGCGAACAACCGTGTTTAGGTAATTTAGTCTCAAGATTATCATCCTTTAATAAAATTCCTTTTTGACTCTTATCGTTTATGAAAAATAAAACTGAATTAGGTTTTATTTTTTCTGAGACTTCAAAAGGACATATCTCAAACTGTTCTTTTGATAATTTGCGAATGGGTTCAAGAATTTCCCATGTATTTTTGATCGTCTCTAACATAAATAAAAAAGAAACTTATAAAATTTAAAAATTTTGAAATTGTAAATGTACACTTCTTTCATTTCTAATAAGTTTGAACTCTTAGCGCTTTTTCTATGAAAACTCTTTTCCCAGGCGTACTTGGTAAAGAAATAACAATTCCAAATATATCATGTTTTTCATAGGTTGGTTCTATATTTTCAAAAAGAGCTTTTCTGTTTATATTATTATTCTTTGGTTTGGAATCTTTGCTTATAGGATAAATGATTAAGAGAGGCCTTTCGCCATGTATTTTTTTTCTATAAATTCTAGTAAGTTCTCTTTCCTGCTTATTATTTTCAGAATTTTCTGCTTTAAAATCTTTGAATTTTTCTCTATCCACATCAATCAAAAGATCTGGTGGGCCCATAAGCGCCTTTATGTAAATTTCTTTATTATTTGAATTAGCATCATAAACCTTATTTCTTATACAAGTTCTTATATCCCTAAGAGAACTAATATTAATTAATCTCTCTCCTTTGCCTTCCATAATACCAATATTCCATTTTCTTAAAGAACTATTAGGATCACTTTTATTTTCTGATTCTATAAATTTATTCAAACCTCCAAAACTCTCTTTTTCATAAAAATAAAAATTATCAATAAAATTTAGTATGTGGGTATAGTCAACATTTTTAATAACATTACGACCATTTATTTTTTCAAAATTGTATTTAGAGTCTTCAATTAAATCATCAATTAATTTTTCTACAGTCTGTTTATTTTGTTTATGTTTATTTTGATTCAATGGGAAGCGTAATGTCCAAAGTTCACGTTCATAAAACATTCCGTTTGATGTTTCAATTCTTCTCGAAATTTTACCTTTAGCCGTTGCCCTGCGACCTTTAGATATAGCAACTTCTGGAGGAAATTCTATTGGTGATCTCTCTTGTTCTCGCATAGTTGTTATTCTTCTTCTCATATATTCTTCTTTTTCAATGAACTTGCTAAAGTCGTATTCAACAGAATATGTCATCCAAATCCTAGGTAAATCTTCATAGCCTTTTCTATAGCCAAACCATCTCCCCATTTGCATTAAAGTATCATCTTGACTTGATTCTCTTAGAAAGAAGCTACATAATAATCCTTCAATTGTTAAACCTCTTGATAAAACATCACCACCAATCACAATCGCGTGAATTGTTTCTTTCTCAAAATCAAGTCTATCCTCCTCATTTTCGTTATTTGAATTTTCTCTCAAAACTTCAATGGTTAAAGCTTGAGATAATAAGTGCGGTTTCAAATCATCAAATTTTTCAGGTTTTTCAGGACAATTGAGATTTAACCTGGTTGAATCCTCCAATATTGAAATTTCTTTTTCCCATAGTGATTGAAGCCTTTTTAAAGTTCTGTTTTTATTTTCTTTGAGATCTCTTATAATCGGTTGCAACCATTCACCTTTGATGAGTGGTAAAAAAGCATCATGCATTTCTGTATATCTTGATGTATGAATCATCATGCAGCAATGCTCTAAATTTTGTTTCCTGCAAGCTCTTGCTGATAAAGCGAGGAGAAAATAGTCACATGCTTTAACCAAATTAATTGTTAATTTAGGTTTAAAATTGAATCTTGCTTTTTGAGAAGGAGGTTGAAGAAATGGAACTTCTTCCTCTTCAATTCTTCTGATAAAAGGTAACTCATATTCACCATCATTGTTTTCTTCATTCTGGAAAAGTTTGTTTACACCAAAATAATTTTTTGGCTCTTTTAATGGAACTATAAAATCTTTTGGGAATAGATTATCTGTGCCATCTGCAGATTGCGGACTTGTTAAAAATGGGGCATTAGGAGTTGCAGTATAACCTACGTATGAAACCTTTTTTAAGGTATAAAGTGTATCTTTAATTAATTTATTTGTACCAGATATATCACCAGCAATATCTCTATTTTCCCTTGTGTTCAAGGAAGCTTGATCACACTCATCATCTATTATTAAAGTAGTCATTTTTCTAACTCTAGACGACGTAAGTTGATTAATTTTTTCAAGTAATCTTTGCAAGATATTTACATTCTTTTTTATTACGCAGATTTTGGTTACTTTGTTAGCTGTATCTGGCAAAGGTTGGGGACTTGCTATGAAATCATCATTTTGATCAGTTAGCCAATGCCATCTCTCTTTAGAATGATTAGTTATATCGTTCTCGATTCTGATTTGAGTTTGTCTTCTTAATGCATCAGTAAGGCCTGCAAAAATTATTATAAATTTATAACCACTATCTGCTGCTTTAGCTATGATACCAGCCATATTAGAAGTTTTTCCTGATTGTACATAGCCTAAAACTAAGCCTTGAATTCTTCCATCATTTTCGCTTATGGGATTTAATAATTCATTAAGGATTGATGTTGATTCCATATCAAGTTGATCAATATTCTCTTTTTCCCATTTTTTATTTTCAATAAGGAAAGTTTTATAGTTTGACCAAATTTCATCTCCTTGACCGGGTAAGTACCAATAATCTTTTTTCCTTGAGTTTAATACTGCGGTGGCAGTTTTAATTTTTGATTGTTTTCTCATTAAAGTAAGTTGAGCTTCTTCGAGAAAGCCTTTCATCTCATCATTTGTACAAAATATTTTTAAATTGTCGCAAGCCTCATCTATTGAAACTTGACGTGCTTTAATTTGGTCTGTAATTTGATTTATATATTCCTGTATTACCTTTTCTTTAGACATAGTATTTTTTTTAAAAAATTTTAGAATATTTTGTAAAATAAATTTCTCATCATAATAGTAAAAAAACTATCAAATAGAGCATTATTTTATATATCAAGAGCAATTTTTAATATAATGATTTTCTTTTAAATCTTTTGGCAACTTCTTCCCAACTTAAAACTTCTTGTTTTGTAAATGCTGCAAATGCTGAATAAACTTTTTTATCATGATATTTAGTTATCGTAGTTTGTTTAAAGAAATCAACGAATTCTGACTTTTCAGGCATTATTGATAAATCTTGTATTAAAAACTTATTAACGTCATCAATTAATTCTTCTAGTCTCTCATCGGTCCAATAAACTCTACCTCCATCGGGATTTACAAGTTGACCTTGATATTTCAAACCAATTAAAGAAGCGACCTTACTTTGACCCCCATGCCTTGTTACAACTCCACCTACTGCACGAGGTAAAGATGTCTGCTTGGGCATAAGATCAGGTTCACCTAATTTATGAGCATGTCTAAATAGGAATTCTTTTAGATTCTCAATTTTTAACCAATATCCATTTCCTGCAATACCATTTAAGTGAGTAATATATTCATAATGAAAGTCATATTCTGAAGCAGGAATTTCAAATTTAAATTTTTCATATATGTCAATTCTTTCTTTAAGATTTAATTTAAGGAAATTATCTATATTATCCCAATTATTTTTTTCACTAAATTTATCTAATTTATGAGGAATTCTCCCAAATTTTTTAATGATTCCTAAGAAAGCAGAATATTCCTCTTTAAAGAGAATTTTTTCTTTTAAATTAACGCATATGTTTGTTGACTCTGAGGCAGAAGTTCCAATATATTTTGAAATTTTCAATTCTATTTGTCTAATCCTTTCTCTTGATACATTCCTTTCTCTTCCTATTTCTGCGAGCGTTTTCCCTGAAATCCTTTGGAGGTAGATAATAACACTATTGTTATTTCCTTCAATAACATTTCTGAAATTTCTTATCCAAGTTAGTGCATCTAAAGTAGTGTTTGAATTAAGGAATTTTTTAAAAATAAGATATTTATATAGTGAATATTCAAGAGTTGATTTTTTTATTGAAGAATCATTGAACTTTTCACATGCTTCGTCACTAATTAGGTAAATCATTTCTAGTGTTTTTAAATTATTATTTTTTTCATAAGCTTCTTGGAAAAACAACTCCAACAAGTTGTCTATATTTTCAATATCTGAATCATTAGTTTGAGTTCTTATATTTTTAAACTTTTCTTGTATAAAATTCCAAAATTCGTTTGAATAATCATTATCTTTATCATTACATAATATTCCATCATTATTAATTCCATTTTTAAAATTTATTTTAGTAGAGTAATTCTTCTCATAAATTTTTAAATTTTGTTTAAGGTTAGCCCAACATATAGGACCAAATCCATTTATGTTTTTAATCTCAAATTCAGTAAATCTAGAAAGATCTGAAATATTTATTATTCCTTTCCGCTTAAGTAAATGAAGCACATTTGAATTGGTATTCAACTTTTCAATTCGATTATCTTTTGGGATTTTAATTTTGAATTGATCATTAATATTATTATCATCATCATATTTTTGGTGGAAATTTATAATTGCAGATATTAATTCTTCACATGATTTGTATCCTAGGTTTTTTAATTTTAATAAGTCATTTTTACTCAACTGAGAAAGTTGATGTAAAAATCTAATATCGTTTCTTCTAAGAGAATTAAAAGTTTTAATTGTTAAATCTAAATCATGAATCTTAATGTTATTCTTTTCATTAAATAATGATGGTTTAAATCTATCTTTATCTTTATTCGCATTAAATAAAATAATCGAAATTATTGAAGAATTATCATCAATATCTTTAATCTGACTTTCATCATTATCTAAAAT
>CEPA01088793.1_pt1 | contig 11338 bp, 7 predicted proteins | sample 356241 | NCBI WGS metagenome assembly CEPA01 (sample SAMEA2620542, study PRJEB7988) | marine metagenome | biome: marine biome (ENVO:00000447); feature: surface water layer (ENVO:00002042); material: "saline water (ENVO:00002010), including plankton (ENVO:xxxxxxxx)" | depth 5 m
GACCAAGTACGGAATCTCTATTTTCCCCATCTTCGGAATTCGCTTGAGGCCAATCATTGAAATGATCCAAAAGTCGGCTTTTTCCAGTACCCTGAAGCCTCCGGTTGGCAAAATCTGCATAGGACAGGAAGGGGCCACGCAATTTTATTTGCTCGACAAGACAGTGGGCAAGTAAGGTAATTTCTTCTTTGTCAAGCACCCGAATTTCGTGCCATGAACTCGAAGATTGTCCGGTTTTATGAGCTTCATCAGGGTATCGAACAAACCTCGGAAAAGGAATTTCCGGATCATCTTCATCATCGGAGATGTCATGAATCCCTCCATCTATTTTTGGGATATCCAAGCCGGCCAGGGAAGAAAGCTGGCTAATCCATGCATCCACTGAGGTTGAGTTAACATTGAACATACCCTCGGCCAACAAATCACCGGCCAAGGTCTGGTATCTTTGTGCTTCCGCTCTGTCCGTGGCGTCCCATTCACGATCTCGGAAATAGGGAACTAAGCGATTGTTTCGAAATGGACGTGTTCGCCCATCCGTTTCGGATTCCTCATTCAGAATTAAGGCATCACCACTTCCTAAACCTGACATAAAAAATCCGTCCAGTAAGGCAAGATTGTTAAAATAAGAGTGATCCAAAATCGTATTTTGGTTATCTTTGCCTACGGCTGCATCGCGCATCGGCACGCTCACTCCATATTCGGGCCCATAATCGTATATCTCCAACCAACGGTAAAAAGGATTTGTAATTCCATGGGGGCCATAAATGGTATTGAAGTGTTCCGCCATGGTTAGATTATGTAGGGTATTAAATGTTGTAACATCCTTTGGCTGTTTTGATATCCCTCTCAATCTAGACCATGGCTTTTCCCGGCTTACTTGAGAGGTTGCATAAGAATTACCTAACGCATACGCGGGTCCATGCAGATAGTTGTTCAAATTCGCGTGCCGCAGTTGAAGAATGGATAACATGGGTGCATTAGGAATTTCGAACATTACCGCATTGGAAGAGAGTTCCATCGGACCATGACGCTCGCTTTCATCGTGAAAGTCACCAATCCCCCCTCCCCCATTGGGTGAAATTCTAGGAACCACTGGCCACATAAGATTTTGTCTTTTACTCAGAGCATTTGGATCATACTGAGGAGTTGTGGGCGTAAGCAAATCCTCGATACCCAAGTTGCTGTCTTCGGGTATAATCGTCGGCATATCATAAAAATCAACAAAAGCATTTGGCTCGGAACCAGCGGGAATATCATGGCCCGGAATAAAGGTAATCGTGCGTCCATTAGGGTTTTGGTTTTCTATGGTATAACGACGGTTGGGGTCAGCAGGTTTGGTAAAAACATCAACGATTTGGCCATTTGCTCCAAGAGCAATGAATTTCTCAAGTTTCCAACTATCCCCAAATCCTTCCTGGTATCCGTGATTGAGGGCACGGGGATTGAACTGCTCGAAAACAACGGATTTGGCAAGCCCGGGTAATTCCAACCGTATCCTGAAACCGTTTCCCGGCATCAAATCATCTAGCCATTGATTCGAGTCTGAGGTTGAAGCTAAATCTGTTAAAGGATTCAGGATGCTTAAATATTGATCTCTGGTGTTCCACATATTGCGACCACCTTGTCTCGTCTCATTCAACCATAAGTGACTATCAAATCTTCTGTTTATGCGTTGAATGACCGATGTTTCCTCTGGGGATATTGCATCCACTTCGATAGCGGTGCCTGTGTAAGGTTTTTGCGAATAGAGTGTTATGCCTCGGAGATAAGGGAGCTTGGATGGATTCTTAGTTTTCGCTCCTGATCCACCTCTAAAGTGGGTTTCGATTGGCTTGGAACCTCGAATTCTACTAATCTTATATTTCAAATATAACGGTGATGAGGAGACCGGATAGTCCGTGACGCAAAGAAAGGGATCTTTATCGAAGCCTTTTGCCAGATCGACCACCAAAAATTTCTTTCCACTTCCCGGACTAGGGATTGAGGTCCAATTCCAAGATTGTTTACCAGCAACGCAAAAGTGCGACTTCTCTCCGGGACCCAATTGCAAATTGGTGAGTTTGAGCAAAAGGTGTCTCTCCAATCTATGGGAATTGTAATCACGCAATATAACCTGTTTTTGATTGGAATTGTAATTTGTGTAATCACGGCTGCAAAAAATTTTGTACTTATTCGGGTCGGGTCGGGTTTGATCATTCTCCCATAAGAAAGACGGTCGACCACCCCTCATCCATTGATTTGTCTCTGGATTAATGTTTGTACTCAATTGAAAAGTGACCAATCTTTCAGGTTGCAGATACCGATCGAAGAATTCGTACGCCCGAAAATTTTGAACAAGCCCATGAACTCCAGCATTTTGAGCAAGCATCAATTTGCCAAATGCACTCATTGGCCCATAGGGTCCTGGTAAACCCGCAGAACCCCTCAATCCGTAGTTGGGCGGTAGGGTGGGAGGAGAGGGAGGGGGAGGATTACCGCCACCTCCCGTTCCTATGTCATCTAATTCATGTGAAAAATACATTCTCCATTTTCTCCAACGATCATAATCCCTGGGATTCGCAGCCAGTAAGCGGTTGTCTCTAAAAGGAATCTCCACATACAATTCTTCCATAGCAATGGATACATTATATGGGTTCCAAAGGGCAACCGAAGGATACATTGCCAAAGCCAAATTACTCCCTTCGATGGTTGGAGTTTGAGAAAACTTAAATTCGGTTAAAATCGGTTGCAATGGGTGATTCTTTGGCTCAGGTCGAATATTTAATTCCTTGAAAAAATTCCATCTAGCCCAAATTTCCTCTCTTCCCCCTCTGAAAAAACTTATAATTTGCTTAAATGGCCCAAGTCCACCAGTTAACCCAAGTAAAAGTGAATTGTCTCCAACTGAACGGGGAAACAAGCCGCACATTGTCTTGTCACTATGCCCCGGGATCGAACAATTTGGGTGACAGGGAAGAACATCCCTGAATTCCGAATTCGAATCCGTATTGTTTGAGTAGAGGTTGTGAAACGCCCCAAGAACACTCCAACGGGGACCCGCTAAGATCGCACCTTCCCAGCCAATCCCACCAGAACTGAAATCTTCAGGATCATCCGCCCACTTATTGGATCTAACTGCATTATAGGTGAGATTGTTGATCGTTTTCAAATCGTCGAAAGCAGGGGTGGTTCTTTCAAGCTTAACCTTGTGCCTGTAAAGATAATCTTCGAAATCACGGGACCATTCTTTGCTATCGTCTATAATGTGATCATCCCAACGATTATCCTTCATCTTTTCGTCCAAGGCAAAAGCAGAACTCAAGTCTCTTCTTAGGCCCCCTGTGCGTACATCCGCAAGCACACCATGAGAAGTTGTTGAAAGTGAATGGTAATGAGCGGAAACTAAATCTCCCAGTTCTTCGTCGGAGGAAGTGTCTCCCTCCAAAAGCTTCATGGACTCGACGGATAAGATTTTTTCTCTGTCTTCATCGTCCATGGAAAAACCAAACCCACCTTTAACGGGTCCCTCGGAGGCGTCATCTGTATCATCGACCAACGACAGGTTGGGAACTGAAGAAACAGTAATGTTATCCCTAATTTTATCTTCTTCGTTCGAATCGGCATTAGGATTTGATATATTAACTTTGGTCTTAACTCCTTCATCGCCAACCCAATAGGCATATGAAGGCTGATTGACAATTCTCCCGCTTCGCTCGTCGGGGACTCCAGCCAAATCCAATCTTGTCTTGGGTGCCAAAACCGGCTCGCTCCTTAAAAAATCCTGCCATTCCTCCCGATGCAACTCATGATCATAATCAGAGGAAAGCACGGGTGATTTTAGTAACCATTCATAGTCTCCTTCCGGAGGTATGAGCGGGTGGGCATAAGTACCAAACTCAGGATGTTTGTAAAGTTCTGACCGTCCTTCATCAAAGTTTCCATTTTCATCAAGACCCAAAGTCTCCGCATAATCCTTCCAGCCATTACGATGCTTACCGTAAACCCCACCGTAGACCATTCTTCTTCCGTTATCCAAAGTGGACCCATCCCAAAGGCCGCTTGGGTTTTCAAGGAATTCCTGAAAGTTATCCATATCTTCGCCCACAAAAAGCTTTTTATGGTAACCCTCGTTACCACTTACCAACCAAGCCGATTCGACAGCGGGATGAGGGTCATATTCCGAGTCATATTGAGCTGCAATTTTTATGCCTTGAGCAGTCTCGTAGTTTTTAGGTAATGGCTTCGCCCCTCTTTTAGTTGAATCCGTGTTTCGACTTCTCGCACGGTGTTTCCAGACACCCGTCCAATGCCTTTGACCAAAAGGGACTTTGTCCAAATTACCATCTTCATTCAGATCAATGATTTGATTTCTGTCCTCACCGTCATTGAATCCGAATAGATCACTTTCCTCATCGTAATTCTGATTGGAAGCATAGAGTAAACCGGACTCGATTCTCTCGTCAAGTATGTCAGCCGTTGCAGTAACACGGGTGTCCGGACCCAAATGTTTCTGGATTTCACCAATGGCAACCATCATTCCAACTCGTGCATGAGCCTTGGCCAAAATTCTCTCCTTTCTAACCTCGGACAAACTTAGATCGGTTCCGACCAAATTAATCAGGGAGATCACTAACAGGAAAACTAGGCTTAATAGAGATAATGCCATAACCAATGCAAAACCCCTTTTCCGTTTAATCTTACATTCTGTGGGTATGGTTCGCAAAGGGTTCATCAGGCTACTTAAAATTGAGCCCAAAGACTTACGATTCGCAAGGAAAAAGTTTTCCCGGCGAGAGAGCCCTAGCGGGTTGGAATGGCTTTAATTTCGGCCTCGGATGGCCAAAATTTTTCAATTTCTTCGATTGAGGGGATTTCCCGAGGACGAACAACCCGAAAGCCAACGAAGAGAGCATCCGTATGATACCATACGCTTTGCGGTAATTGTGGATCCTGTTCCTTCCACCATCCCTCAGAGCCCATTCTAGCGGCACTACGGTGCATAACTTCATCATCATCCCAAGAGCCTCCCTTGACAATTCTAGGATAAAGGGTGTTGGGCAGAACCAATGGGTCAACTTGGTTCTCCGTTGGAACTTCATCAGAAGGAGGGACAAACTGATCGAGGACCCATTCCCAAACATTTCCGTGCATGTCATACAAACCAAGCGGGTTCGGTTTTTTCTGTCCAACTTTCTGGTATTGAAACTTGCTGTTATCCATATGCCAGGAATGATCAGACAGTGCAGTGGAATCATCACCAAAACTGTAGGCGGTGCTTGTCCCTGCCTTACAGGCATATTCCCACTCTGCCTCGGTTGGCAGGCGATAGAATTTTCCGGTTCTGGCACTTAACCACATGCAGTACATCTTCGCAGAGAGTTGGGTCATGCAGATTGCGGGGTATCCGTCTTTCCCCATGCCAAAAGTCATATCTGTGTAAGGAGCCGTAGGCTTTGTTATGGCATCTGCCAATACATCAGATTCGGTTTCCTCAAGCTTGTTGTATACCCGGTTATCCTTGTCCAAATTGATCATCCAAAGCTCATATTCATCCCAAGTGACTTCATGCATTCCCATCCAAAAGTCGGAAACTGTGACTTTTCGCTCAAGCAATTCCTCTTCTCCACGGTTCTCATCATCTTTGGAGCTTCCCATATTGAAAGAACCCCCAGCAACGGGCACCATCTCAAATGAAAGTTCGGAAGTTTCTATATCCTGCTTGTACTTCCCGAATGGTTCCTTTGCAGGCCCCGGTTTAAAACCTAACTTTTGGTAAAGCTCCTTGGGATACATGCCCGTTTTGTAAACACTCCCATCAACGGAAATGACTTCTGCACTTTTCTTGGCGAATGCTTGAACACCCAGCATAATGGAGGTGGCGAGTGCGAGTGCGAATTTTGTCGTTTTGTTGTTCATTTGTTATAAAAATATCAAATTATTGCAATGGAGTTAAAGATAATGGATTGTATAATAGTAAAGACAAACACAATTCATGATTCATTACTATTTCAAATTTTCAAGGTTTCTAATGAATCTTTATGCTTTTTTCAATGCATGCTTATCTTTAGTAAGATTTTAGGGTAATGTACTTGGATGTACTTATTTGGTGTAAGAACAATGATGGTTAAAAGTACTCCGACAAATAAACTGAGTCGGGTTGCGTTACTCACTCTTTTGACATTTATTTCTGCGGGAAAATCTCCCTACACATGTCTCGCGTACCATAAGTACCAAAACAATTGCATGGGCACACAATTCACCCTGCTCATTGATCATGATGATGAAATAAAAGCAAAGACGGGAGCACAAGCAGCATTCAGCGAAGCCAAAAGACTGGAGATGGTCTTCAGTGACTATGTGGATGACAGCGAATTGAGCATGCTTTCTGACAGTTCCTATTCGGAGAAAAGACAAAGGATTTCCGACGATCTCTTTGAGGTGCTTAATCACGGGCAAAGAATTTCTCGAGACACCAACGGATCCTTTGACATGACTCTTGGTCAACTTACTCGTCTCTGGAGAATCGCCCGCTTCAAAAAGGCCATGCCTTCACAAGAAAAGATTTCCAGAGCAATGGCCATGACCGGTTACAAACACTTGAAGCTTTTTCCCAAAACAAAGGAAGCAAGACTGACCCTTGAAGGAATCGAGTTGGATTTGGGTGGCATAGCTAAAGGCTACACCGCTGATCGCATGCTAAAAACATTGCGTATGCACGGCTTGTCTCGTTGCATCATAGACGCGGGAGGTGACTTGGTGATTGGAGATCCACCCCGCAAATCAAAAGGGTGGCGAATCAAGGTGGGTGGTCTAGAACACTCCGCTTCACCTTATTTGGAATTGTCGAACTGTGCCACGGCAACCTCGGGTGACATGGAGCAATTTGTAATACTAAACGGCAAAAGGTTCTCTCACTTAATCAATCCATTCTCAGGGTTAGGTTTGACGACACAGGCACAGGTAACGATCATCGCACCTTCGGGCATTGTAGCAGATTCCTTGGCTTCTGCCTGTATCGTTATGGGCATAGAAAAATCCCAAAGGTATATCCGCGATCAGAGGCAAACCGAAGCTTATTTCTTGCTTAGGAATGACGGTCAGGTTGATTTGACCCATATAAGCAGTGATTAGGTGGAGGCGATTTAATCTTGTCAGCACGCAATCCATTATACATGATAATCCTTTACTCATAAAAAACATGTCTAGAATTTGCGCAATCACAGGGAAACGTCCAGTTGTGGGCGGAAGAATCATTTACAAGGGTGTCAGCAAAAAAGCTGGCGGTATTGGCTTGCAGTTGGTTAAGAACAACAAAAGAAAATTCCGCCCTAATTTGCAACGTGTTCGAGTAAAACTGCCTTCAGGTCAGGTTAAAAGAATGTGGGTAGCTGCCAAGGCCATTAAGGCCGGAAAAGTAAACAAAGCTTAATTGCCTTAAGTAAAGGGTTGGCAAATTTGTTTACCCTACTTTTAAAAAAAGTACTTGGTAATGATCAAATTTTTTAACCGCTCTAAAGGAACAGTTGAAACTGAGGATGTATATGGGGAAAATTGGTTAAGACTGATTTACGAAAAACCTTTGGGGAAGCTTTTGCTTTGGGTTGCAATAAAGAGGGCTTGGTTTTCTCATTGGTATGGTTGGCGGATGAGCCGTCCGAGCAGTAAGGAAAGAATTGGACCATTTATCCAGAAATATAATTTGGATGAAAATGAATTCGCAGCTGACCCGGAAAGCTTTAAATCCTTCAATGACTTTTTCAGCAGAAAGCTCAAGCCGAAGGCCCGACCAATACCAAGAACCAATGAGGTCGTGGTCTTTCCCGCGGATGGCAGGCATTTGGGAATTCAATCTCTTGGTACAAGCGAGGGCTTTTATGTTAAAGGGCAGCAACTCAATTTACCCAAACTTTTTCAATCGGAAGAGCTTGCCGAGAAATTTGACAAAGGGAGCTTGATTATAAGTAGGCTTTGCCCCGTGGACTATCATCGCTTTCATGCTCCGGTCAGTGGAAAAATGAGCGAGGAGCGTTTGATCAACGGTTCGCTTTACTCCGTAAATCCAATTGCCCTTTGCAAAAATATTTCAATTTTTTGGGAAAACAAAAGATACTTATGTATGATTGATAGTGAATCGTACGGCAAAGTGGCTCAATTCATTGTCGGGGCCACATGTGTCGGATCCGCCACATTCACTTACCCGCGTAACCAACTTGTGAAAAAAGGGGATGAGTTGGGGTATTTTTCTTTCGGTGGGTCATCCGTCGTCACTCTCTTTGAGCAGGGCAGGCTAAGGATTTCTGATGACCTAAGGCTGCATACGGAAGCCAATATCGAAACTTATGCGAAGATGGGGGATGAATTGGGGCGGTCTGCATGAGTTCTTTTATCTCATTTTTTAACAATCATCTTGAATTTATTGATTATCGATTGGTAAATTGACTGATCAAAGTGATGAGAAGATTAGATAAACGAGGTTTCACCGTACTTGAGCTTTTAGTGGCGGTATCCGTTACGGCACTTCTGGCAGCTATGCTTTTCACCATTACCTCGCAGGTTGTTAAAACCCAGACTCAATCATCCGGTGACCTGGAGACAAACCAAGTCGCCCAATTCATACTCGACCGCATCCAGGAGGATTTACAATGCGCCATTATGCGTAACGATGGCAGCAACTGGTTTGTTGCCACTGTGCTAGGAGAAGAAGCCCCTGACAACTCCGATGACCCGTGGAGTGAAAACTTGGAAGATAATCCCAAACCCATCAGAGCTTCGCTCAGAGTTTCCTCGCGTCATTGGGAAACACAGGGGCTTGAGGTAGACGAGATCATAAAAGAAAATGAACAAGGGCCGATAACCGAATCAAGGTTTGGTAAGCGAGGAGTTTGGTTAAGGTTCTTTACCCAAGCTCCCGAAGTTGACCCTGATGCCCAAAATTCCGGAGCCGCCCGAGCGGTAAGCTATCAAATTATTCGTCATGGATTGATCACTGACTCACAAGACGCACAACCTCGGTATCAGTTATTTCGCTCGGATGTTTCAGTGGAAAATACCATTAAGGCAGGTTATAACCTAAACCCGTTATTTGATGAGAGTGGAAACTTCGAATACGGTCAATTGGCCCTTAATCAAGAGGGAATTCGGCAGACAAGCCTTATTAATAACCCCCTTGTTAAAATAGATGGTTATTTGCCAACTACTTTCTCGATGGCCAACAATATTATAGATTTTGGTATTCGAGCCTATACCATCCGACAAAGGAGCGACGGTACAGGTTATCTCAATCAAATTTTTCCTGATGTAAGGGAAAGCGGATCCACCGATGAGTACGAATTGGTTTGCTCTTCAAAAGAAGATTCGTTCCCCCAAATTGTCGATGTAATGGTGAGAATCCTGACCTCCGAAGGGGCATCTGTCATCGCTCTTTTTGAAGAGGGTAAGCTTCCGGTACCATCAAGCTTCAAAGGGGATACTGAAGACTATTGGTGGGAATTGGCAGAAGAAAATTCTGATGTTTTTGTTAGAAGAATAAAGGTATTCTCGAACGGAGTTTGAGGGCATTCGGCTTAAGCAAATCCCCTTTGTTTCCTGTACTTCAAAGGCGTTACCTTCATTTGCCTTCGGAAATGCTGAGTAAAAGAACTCTGATCATAAAACCCGTTGTCCTTGGCAATTTGCGATAGCTTCTTTTCAGAGGTAAGCAAGTCATCGCAGGCAGACTCTATGCGAGTCCTTGTAATGAACTGCATCGGAGCAACTCCGAAAAGCTCAATAAAGCCACGATGGAGTTTGCGGTGATTAAGACCTGACACTTTTACCAAATCGGCAATCTCAAGATTTGAACGAAAATTGTTCCGAATAAAACTGACGGCACGCCCGATTTCATCATCACGCTCCCATTTGAGGTCAGCATGGATAGCAGGATTCTCCTCTCCGTAGGGGCGAACCGTCCCTATGACACCCACCACTTGCCCATGACGATTGGTCAAAGGATACTTGTTGGTGAGATACCAATCAGGCAAACCCTGGCTATTAAAGACCAATTCCAAGATATTAAGCATCGGTTGCTTGCTTTCCATAACCGCAAGGTCATCACGACGGAAATGCTCGGCCAAACGAGGAGGAAACAGATCAAAATCAGTCTTTCCGTATAGTTCATCATTGGTCGAAAGGCCAATACGGGGGAGAAAACGCTGATTCATGAAGAGGAGACGGTGGTTCGAATCCTTAACAAAAAAGGAAATCCCGGGAATGTTTTCAAAGAGGATGAAAATTTGCATGGGATCACAATCCTGCTCTCCAAACCATTTTCCGATTCGATTCGTTTCAAGTAAATTCATTTTATGTTAATACTGACAACAATATTCGTTTTCAACAAGAATATTTTCAAGCCTTTTAAAAATTAAGCATATTTCTATTTGATAACCAAATTCAGATTTAATTGTTTATTTTTATTTTATATTTCTGATTTGTAATTACTTACAGAATTTATTTTTATCAACAAGGCAGGCTTAATTAAACGAATCCAAGCATTAAAATCAGGTATATAACAAAACAAAATTATTACATTATTGATAAATAATGTAGATAATAAGTGGTCTTTATGATGTTGGTGTCAAAAAACAGACTTTCTCCTAAAACAGTGAAAATCATAAAACAGGTAACAAACCCGTGCATTCCACCTAAGAAGATAGTGTCACTCCAAATTAAGTTTCTTCAGCTTCGGGCGGATGACATAAGAGCAGTACCCTTGATTTGGGTTTTTTCTGTAGTAATCCTGGTGGTAATCTTCCGCTTGGTAAAAGATTGGTGCTTTTACAATTTCTGTGACTACGGGGTCCGAAAATTTGTTACTCAATTTTTTCTTCCACTCCTCGGCAATTTTTTTCTGCTCATTGCTCAAATACATAATGGTGGAACGATATTGAGTACCAACATCAGCACCTTGCCGGTTTAAAGTCGTTGGATCATGACAAAGCCCAAAGATATCCAATATTTTAGCAAAGCTAATTTCAGAGGGATCGAAGATAATCCTGATGACTTCAGCGTGGCCACTTTTTCCCGTGCAAATCTCCTTGTAGGTCGGGTTTTCACTTTTACCACCCGCATAACCAGAAACAACCTCGGTAACTCCATTGATTTTTTCGAAGACTGCTTCAGTGCACCAAAAGCAACCACCGCCAAGAATGGCTACTGTTCCTTTTTCCGAAGATTCCTGAGTATATTTGTTGGAATTCACAGATCCCTCATTGTTAGCGAAGCATCCGAGAATTACAAGTGAAGCTATGGATAAGTAAACGGAGAGTATTTTCATAATTCATAATTTTTACCAGTTAACCATTCGTGCCCGCGAGCAAGAAGT
>CEPA01172654.1_pt1 | contig 11260 bp, 7 predicted proteins | sample 356241 | NCBI WGS metagenome assembly CEPA01 (sample SAMEA2620542, study PRJEB7988) | marine metagenome | biome: marine biome (ENVO:00000447); feature: surface water layer (ENVO:00002042); material: "saline water (ENVO:00002010), including plankton (ENVO:xxxxxxxx)" | depth 5 m
TTTTAAATTTTATGCTTAAGCTAAAGAATATATTAATAAGGGAAATTGAACTAATTATCAGAAAGAATAGAATGATATATATTGTAATACGCAAAATTTATAAACCAATTAAAAGAATAATTGCTAACTTTTTTAATTAATAAATTATTTCTCTGAAATTTGATTTAAAAAATAAAAATTTGAACCAAAAATCTCATTGGATCTAATTCTTTAGATAGATTTTTAATTTATATATAAAGTTATTTCTTAGTTATTATTTATTTATTTATTTTTTTATTTTTTTCAAAAAACTTTTTGCAAAAGTGTGAATTTATTTCTATTAAAAGATCTGCAATTTCTTTTTTATTAAGGTTCTTATATTCAATTGTGTTGGCAGAAAGAATATTCTGTAAAGTATTTAATTCTTTTCTGGTTTTAGATTTAATTGAAATAATTGATCCTTGATTGAAATTTGGTTTAATAACATTAACTAGTGCTTTATATTTTTTAACCATGTTAGAACCTTCATCGTCTAATGTTACGTTTTTATAAATATCAAAAAGTTTCCATTTACAAAGAATTAGGAATCCATAACTGTAAACTCGTCCTGCCCCTAAAGAGATATTTTGCTTTGGAGTATAACTTAAATTATAAAAATTTCCTGTCTGCTCATCAAAAATTTTCCAATAAAAAGGCATAATAACTGTAAATTTATTTCCTATTAGATTTTCACATTGAATACTCATATTTAAAATATATTTGCTAGTTAAGAAATCATCCGAACCAGATATAAAAAGGGATTTTGGTTTGTATCTATTTTTTACATAATTTATAATACTTTGCCACTTATATCCAAGAGGTTTGTTTTGACATAATTCAATATTTATAAATTTATATTTTTTTTTAAGTTCTTCCGCTTTAATAACGTCTTCCATAGATGATATTGCTATGCAATACTCTATTGTCAGATTACTAGATTGAATTAATACCTCTATTTCCTTTGCTTGTAATTCAATTAAATTAAATCTTCCATCAGTTGCAGTACAAATTACAATATCTCTATCACAATTTTTTGAAAGAGTTTTAATAATTTTAATTTTATTTATATTAAAAAATTCAAATTTATCATTTATAATTTTTTTTATATCAATAACTATTTTCAATATTAAATATGTTTTTTTAATTAATTTTTTACAAATAATAAATAGTTTTTTAATTATAACTTTAGAAAATTTAACTAAATAGTATATGGTTTTTTTCAAAAATATCTTTAGTTTTTGCTTTACTAACATAAAGATAATTTTATTTAAATCATATGGAGCGATTCTTTTTTTGATTTTAAGATACTTAGAAATTTTAGAATAATTTATTAAGGATATTATTTTATATTCAATTAATAATAAAAGTGGCCTCTTTAAAATAGATATCTTTAAAAGTTGATTTAAGGAAAGATTTTCATTTTGACAATAATAATGTAAATCTATTATTTGTAGAAGAACTATTTGTTTAAATTTTGAAAATGTATTAAAGGATTTTAAAAATTTTTCTAAAGAGATATGCTTTGAATTATTTTCTAAATTTAAAACTTTATATTTTGAAGATTTAAAATTATTACCTATATTATAAGTTTTCCCATATGAATTTATAATTTTATTAAATTTTTTAAATCCATTTTTAAAATCTTTTTCATGAATTAAATGAAAATCGTTTGAATTATTTCTAGTTAATTGATAGTAAGAAGATAAGGACCAATATAAGTAATCATAAAATTGTTTTGATATATTTTTTTTAGAAGAGAAGTATTTTGGTATGAAAATGCTTTCTGATTTATAGATTATATATTTATTTTGATAATTGAAAAATTCAAAGTATCCCACCATTGAAAATATATTTTGAAATGAAGGTTCAATCCAAATTTGATTATCCTTAATCAATAATAAATATCTGAGATGATCTATTAGTTCATTAGCATTATTAGAAATTGAAATACAATTTAAAATATCTTTTTTAGAAATATTATATTGATTTAATTGATCATCAAGTAAATTTAAATAAGGATTTATACCATTTTTAATAGCTTTATTTAAATATTTTTCACTTATATTAAAGTAGTTAGTATCTATAGATATATCTTTAAATTTTTTAAAGTTTTTCCATAAAAGGGGATGAGAAAATATTCCTACCTCAGGTCCAATAAATATATCAGGATAATTTAAACTTATAGAATCAAATAATTCTAAATTTATTTTTGAAATACTTCCGATTAGGATTAGTTTTGTAGGACTTTTCATTTAAATTTTCACTATACCTGTATCAATCCAAGCCTTTTTCCAATAAAAGAATGCGTGGAGAGCCGACTCAATGTAAATTCCATCTCTAGATGTGAAATCTAATTTAAAATCACATATATCTTTTAGCTCTTGTTGTATTTTTTTTGTTTTAAGCCTTCTTTTAAGCATCATATGATTATTTAAAGAAAAACCTACCTTATCTCTATCCCAAACCTTATTTGAAATTCCTTCCTTCATCAAAAGATCTTTTAATATTTTTTTTCTACCATATTCACTAGAGATATTATCCTCCCAATCTAGTCCTTTGGCATAATTTAACATTATTGAATTTAAAAAAGGTACCCTGGCTTCAATCCCAAACATCATAAATGAATGATCTAAGGTTACATTTAAATCCCAGGCATCATAAGTTAATAGTTCATATTCTCTAAAATGCCAACCATTTTGCTTTTTTTTGATATTAAGTGATTTATATGATGGAGGTTTTAATGTAATTCTTTTACCAAGAATTATAGGCTTTAAAGTATTAAAATTTCTAAAAATATGACTTACTTGTTTATTATGATCATTATGTATAAAATCGTGATCTTTTTTATTAAATCCCCAAAAATATGAATTATTTGATTTGAGATTTTTACCAATTGGTGTCCTTGGATAGCCATAAAAAAGCTCGTCTGCCCCATTTGCAGAATAGATTACTCTAATGTTATGAGATTTAATTGATTCGGCAGTTATATAAGGAATAGGACAACTAGCACTGCAATGTCCAGTTTTGTCAGCATATTTATAATAAATATTTGAGAAATTTATATTCTTCTGCTTGATAACCTTAAAATCCGAGGAAATTTTATCAGCTACATGTTGCGCATATATAATTTCTTGTGAGGAAAGATGAAATGATACATTGGGTTTTAATATTGTAGCTAATGAGGAAGAATCAACTCCACCACTTAATAAAATTCCTGTCTTGCAATCAGCAATATTTTCTATGGATGCTATTGTTTCTAGATTAGGAGAAATTTCATTCGTTTTAATATCATAAGTGGATGATTTTGCAGACCATTTATTGATATCAAATTCATAAAATGATCTTGGCTCTAAAGAAAAAATATTTTGAAATAAAGTATATTTTCCAAAAGGAGCACCTAGCATAAAAAAGTTTATAAGCCCTTGTCTAGAAAGCTTAAAATTTTTAAAGGGTAATAATGATCTGACAATTGAGGATGCATAAGATGAGAATGTCAGAAAATATTCCTGTCCTATTTTTCCAAAAAAATAGTAGAGAGGTTTGATTCCCATATGATCTCTTGCTATAAGTACTTTATTTTCATTCTTTTTATAAAGTGAAAAAGCGAAAATACCATTAAGAATTGAAAGTACTTTTTTAAAACTATATTTTTCAAGAAGATATGCAAGAGTTTCAGTATCAGATGTGGTTTTGAATTTAACTTCCTCAAGGTATTGTTTTCTAAGTTCAAAATGGTTAAAAATTTCCCCGTTAAATATAAGGATATTATTTTTTGTTATGAAGGGTTGATTAGCTTCATTATCAAACATACCTTGTATTCCTAATCTTGTATGACAAAGAATCAAATGATTATTTTCAAAAAAAGAAGTATTATCGGGTCCCCTTTCTTTAAGACTATATTTAAAATTTTCTTTAATATGATCTCTATATTTATCTAACTTATTTGAAGAACTAATAAATCCTGCTAAACCACACATTATGATATTTAACTCCTAAAAAAAGTAAAATCTTTGTATTAAAAAAAAATCAAAATTATTTAATTTTATCGATTTCTCTTTTCTTAAAAATATTTTATTAATAATATTCTCATGAACATTTAAATAATAAGTTGAATTCATTGATAGATAAATACAATAAAAAATTGATTCAGATAATTTATTTAATTGTTGTTCTGCAATTTTAATATAACTTTTATATTTACTTTTCATAATTAGAATAATTTATTTTAAAAAATAATTTATAATTCTCTTATATTATGAATTTCTTTAGGTTTTTATAATCTTTAAAATTAAAAAATTTTAATATAATTTAATTATTTTTCAATAATATTAATAAAATTTTAAAGGAGAGTTTTTTTAATCTTTGGATAAATAATTTAAATTTAATAAAATGCTACTAATATTTAAATAAATCATTGATTATCGGGCTCTAAAACGTGAGAATATACTTCTTGCAGGCCCTCATTTTGATAAGCTTTTAGTATCAATTTTAGATCTTCATTGAAACTAGTGCTGACTTCCCATCCTAATATTTTTTTAGTTATTGAGGGATCCAAAATTATTGTTTCTATATCATCTTTACCAACTTCCAAAATCTTTGGTTCTTTAATTTGTTTTATTCCTAAAAAATCTACAATTTGATCATATATTTGCTTTACTGAAATCCCTTCTCCCGAAGAAATATTGAAAATGCCATTTGAATATTGATCCTCTAAAGAAATATCAATTAACTGTAAGAAGTCTTTTAAACCTATAAAATCTCTAACTGCTTTAGTACAAAAACAATCTTTACCTTCTGAAAGTCTTTTAAAAAATGTAGGAATAACTCCTACTTTAAGATTAGGAGATAAAACAGAAGCTAATCTATATGATAAAAAATTTAAATTTGAATTAGCTAAATATAATTCTCCAGCTGTTTTAGAAATCCCATAACTGGATTTTGGATTTAAATAGTGATTTATAGGAATTGGAAGTACATATGGCGAACCATAACATAAAGAAGTTTGAAAGTTTATAAATTTTCTGACATTAAACTTTTCACTTTCTTTAATTAAATTAACTGTTGCATTAATATTTACATTAATATCATTAAACGGATTATGGGGATCTTTATAAGATGCAGCACAATGAAAAATAAAATTTGGCTCATATTTTTCAAAAATAGATCTAACAAGTTCATAGTTAGTAATTGATCCTTCAATGACATCTAAATTTTCATTGACTTCAAGATCTTCAGGAGAACTTGTTTCGAAATTATCTAAAACACAAACTTTATGATCTTTTTTTAAGAGATGACTAACAATATTTGATCCAAGACAACCTGCTCCCCCTGTTATAAATATTTGCATATTTATTTATTAAAAATTTAATTATAAACTCTATAAAGAATTTTTCCTTTATTTTTCTTGACTTATAAATTTTTTTTTATTTTTAATACTATTATCTTTATAGTTTATTAATTGGATTTTCCTTTACAGGTGAATTTAAGCCAAATAGTGTGAATTTTATTCCTCCTACTTTATTGTAATCTTGATAATATAATTGAATATTGTAAGCTCTTCTATTCCAAGATATTTTATATACAGTATTTAAAAAATCATTTTTTAGATTATCACTACTATTTATGTAATAGTAAGTTTTTAATCCTGCAGATAGTCCTCCTATTATTTGTTGTTCAAAATCTAAAAAAAGTCTTGTTGAGTATTTAGACCAATGATCAAAATAAAAAGGACTTTCTCCATTTCTGAAAATTTGTTCAGCTATTAATGATACTTTTGTAAAGTCTAGAAAATTTTTATTATATTCACCAAATTTCATTTCAGGACCTAATCTGTAAAATAGTACATTTTGTATAGAATCATCACTATAGATTGATGAATATAATCTTAAATCACTAATTAAATCTATTCCTGGAGAAAGATTTTCAGGTTTGAATTTATAATTATTATAATTTTCTTTGTTTTTTCTAAACCTAATTATTGGATATTTATTTTGCTTTCTAGCATATAGTGATGCCCTCCATAATTCAGTTAAATTGCTTATTGGTTTTGATATTGCCCTATATTGACCCATACTTATTCCAGCAGCATAATATTTACTAATATTTTTTTCTATAAAAGATTTTTCTTTTACTGCTTTTACCCCATATGATGAATAAACTTCAAATTCCCCAGAATTTATATTCCAGACTTTGTTCCTAAAGGATCCATAAATACCAAAATTAACATCTTCAATTTTCAAAAAATCAATTTCTTTAGATAATTCTCCTTTAAATTTGAGATTGTTATAGAACCTATCAAATCTTAATGAATTAATTTCGGATGCTAAATTTAAATCCCAGTTTGATAAATTACCAGTCAAATTTGCATCAGTTCCAAACAGATCATATAGATTAATGCTGGTTTCTGAATTTTTTGTTCCTAATGCAGAATTTTTAATTGGAAAACTATAAGTTTTATTCAGTATTGCTCTTTGAATTAAAAAGTAATTTGAAAATTTAAGTTTTATATTATCACTTATATCTTTGCTTCTATAATTTCTTTTTATAAAAAAACCATCCTTTTCTTTTTTGTCATATCCAATCCCCCACCGACTAGTTACAGGATCACTTTCTTTAATTGATTTTCGACCTAATGGTAATTTGAATTTATCTTCAAGAACTAAGGTATTCCATTTTGTATAGAAATTTAATTTGTCCTCTTCTTTTTTTATTTTGAAATCCAAAGAGATTATTTTTAATTGAACTGGATCTAGGGGATCATTACTTAAATATATTTTCTTTGAAAATAATTGGTCTTCAGATAATTCTATTTCTTTGGTTTGGAATCTCCACTTATTTATATTATTAACGTCTGATAAAAAATTCTTAAAGGCTATTGATTCTTTATTATTTTGCTCTCTTTCAAAACCGAAACTGTTTACTGATTGAATTGTAATTTCATTATTTTTTTGATTTTTTGTAATGCTTGTATTTTTATTTTTTAATAAAATCTTATCTAAATTTTTAAAATTTATGTTTCCGTAAATATCAAATAAATTGCCTCTTTTATTTTTAAAGTCGTAATTTATTGTATTGGCTTTGAAAAATTGATCATTCTTTCTAAAAGTTATATTTCCTTTAACTTTTACATATTTTTCAGCGAAGTTATAGCTTAAATAATCAGCATTAAGTATACTATCATTATATTTAACAACTACATTACCTTTGGCTTCTAAAACATCATCTTTTCTGATTTTATAATCTGAAATTATGTCAATATTATTTGATTCTTTTTTAAGGTTTGTTGGATCTATTGATGCAACTAAAGTTGATATAAAATTATTTAGATCTTCAAATAATAATGAATAAATTGATGATTTTCTTTTATCTTCAAATAAATTAGATTTCGGTAATATGTTATCTTTTGAATAAGATAATTTTGTATAAGTCAATAATAATATAAAAGATAAGCCTGATAATACTTTTAAAAGTTTATACATTGAATTTATTTATATTTAAATTATTAATATTTTATTTTAGCAATATTTTTTATTATATAATATATATTATAGGCAAAATAATTTTTTTAAATATCTCTATTTTAAAGTTGATTTATTACATCTTTATTTTGTTTGGTTTCTATACTAATATTTAATTTATATCAAATAGAGTTTATGAAATGTTTTATTTCTGGAGGACTAGGTCAAATAGGATCGCATGTTGCTGAATATCTTCTAGAAAGGGGAGATGAGGTTATAGTTGTAGATAATCTTGCTACTGGTAGAATTGAACATTTGCAAGAACATCCTAAATTAAAAATTATTATCGATACGATATCTGATAAAAAATTAATTGATTCTATTTTTTCATCATTTAGGCCCGATGCTGTAGTCCATGCGGCCTGTTCTTATAAAGATCCTGATGATTGGTTTAATGACACACTAACAAATTGTGTAGGAGGTAATAATCTAATAAATGCTTCGAAAAAATATGATATAAAAAGATTTATCTATTTTCAAACCGCTTTGTGTTATGGCTTAAAACCATTAGAAAATCCTATAACTTTGAATCACCCCTTTAATCCGCAAGGTAGCAGTTACGCAATTTCTAAAACAGCTAGTGAATTATATCTAGAACTTTCAGGCCTTGATTATGTTACGTTTAGATTAGCTAATGTTATAGGACCAAGGAATGTGGCAGGCCCCTTACCAATATTTTATCAAAGGTTGAAAGATTCTAAAAAATGTTTTGTTACTAAATCTCGTAGGGATTTTGTTTTTGTAAAGGACCTCGCTGAGAGAGTAGTCTCAGCTTGTGATGGAGTTGGAGCTGGAGCTTATCATTTTTCATCAGGACAAGATGTAGAAATATTGCATCTATATAATTGCGTAGTAAAAGCTATGGGTATTAATAAGTATCCTCAACCTGAGATAAGAGAGTTATCTGATGATGATGTTGAATCAATCTTATTAGATCCAAGTAAAACATTTAAAGATTTTGGTGAAATTAATTTTACACCTATAGAAAAAACAGTAAATGAAGGCATAAAATATTTTCAAAAATATGGAACTCTTGGAGAATACACTCATCTTAAAATCAAAAAGTAAATTTAATGGATATAAAAAATAAAGTTATTCTTGTTATTGGAGGAGCAGGTTTTATAGGATCACATACAGTAGATTTACTTTTGAAAGAAAACATAAAAAAATTATTTATATTTGATAATTTCATAAGAGGAACAAAGAAAAATATTAGCCATTTGATAAGAGATAATAGAGTTCAAGTAATTGATAATGCTGATATTTTAGATTACGGCAAGTTATTAAATTTCACTAGAAAAGCTGATGCGGTTTTCCACTTTGCTGCATTATGGTTAAATCATTGCATAAATGATCCTAAATTAGCCTTTGATGTAAATATAAAGGGAACATTTAATGTAATACATGCATGTAAAGAAACCAATGTAGAAAAATTAATTTTTTCTTCTTCAGCTTCAGTTTACGGAGATTCATTTAGTAAAAAAATAAAAGAAGATAATTTGTTGTTAAGTAAGAATTTCTATGGAGCCACAAAAATCTCATGTGAAGCAATACTCCGAGCATATTTTTGTCAGTATAATTTAAATTATTTAGGATTGAGATATATGAATGTTTATGGTCGTAGGCAAGATTATAAGGGTAAATACGTTTCGGTAATCCTAAAAATGTTAGATGCTATTGAAAATAATCAACCACCAACTATTTTTGGAAATGGTGAGGAGTCTTATGATTTTGTTTCAGTTGAAGATTGTGCAAGAGCTAATGTGTGTGCAATCAAATCTAGTGCAGTTAATGAATTTTATAATGTAGGAACAGGAGTAAAGACAAGTCTTAAAGAACTCGCTCATATTTTAATGAAAATCAAAAATCGTAATCTATTAATAAAATATATAAAAAACAAAGAAAAATTTATTGATAGAAATAGAGTTGGATCTACTAAAAAAGCAAAAAAAGATTTAGGTTTTAAATCTAGAATATCTATCAATGATGGACTAAAGGACCTAATCGATTGGAAAGATAAAGAATTTCAAAAATCCAAATAAATAATAAACTAAAATATCTTTTTAATCTTTAAATTTTAGCTTAATATTTTTATCATGAAATTGTTGGTGCCAGCATTCTAAACTTATTAATGCCCAAGTTCTTCTAGAGTAATTATCATCATTTAAATGCTTTCTAAAATCTTTTTTTACAAACTCTCTATCGGAGTTTTCAATTTTTTGAAGAATATCATTTGAAAAATCTTTTAATTCTTTGTTAAACCAATGTTTCAAAGGAACTGGGAATCCCATTTTATCTCTTCTTTCAATTATTTTTGGTGGGATTGTTTTCATAAATGTTTTTTTTAGAAGATATTTCATATTACCATCTTTAAATTTTATATCAGCTGGGATTGTGGCAGCATAATCAACAATTTTATTATCTAAAAAAGGGATCCTGGTTTCAATTCCGTGAGCCATACTCATTCTGTCTTCAACTTGCAAAAGTGCTGGTAATAAAGTTTTAAAATCAAAATGAGTCATCTTATCAAAATAAGATTCTTTGTTGAAATTTTCATTATTCTCAAATATATTTTTAAAGTTTTCAAAAGTAGAGCAGGATTCTAAAATATCCCAATTAAAAATATCGGAGGTTTCGGTAGCTCTATTGATTAGTGAAAAGTATCTTGATCCCATTGATTCAAAAAGGCCGTTTTTCCAAAAACTTTTAATCATAGGTTTATATTCTCTCAACAACCCAAGATTAGGTATTATTGATTCTAGAGTTACAACAAAATTACCATTTTTATAAGTCCCATCTATTGCAGCTTTAAGGCATTGTTCAAGATAAGCAAGAAGATATCTTGCATAACCCCCAAATATTTCATCACCACCTTGACCTCCTAATACTACTTTTACATGTCTACTTGCTAATTTAGCAACCATATATTGAGGAAAAGAACCAGGCCCTGCGCATGGATAATCAAGGTAATAAATCATTTTTAAAAGATTATTCTCAAAATCTTTAAATGATATATCTTTACATAATAATTCACCATTTATATGTCTTACTGCTTCATTAGCATAAAAACTTTCATCATGATCCTTAAAATCAGAAAACTTTCCATGAAAAGCTTTATTGCTTGAACTTGGATTTTCTTTATTTAATATATAAATTAAACTTGAATCAATTCCTCCTGAAACGTAACATCCTATTGGCACATCACTTCTAGAATGAAGTTTAACTGAATCATTTATTAAGTAATTTAATTTATCAATACAATCTTCTTCTTTTAAAGAATAATCTATATCATATTTGATATCCCAATATTTTTCAATACAAAAATTTCCGTTTTTTATAGTTATAAAATGGCCAGGGAGTAATTGATAAATAGAATCGAATAATGTTCCCTTTCCCAAATTAAATTGAAATGTAAAGTATTCAGCAAGAGCTTGTTTATTTGTTTTGATTTGACCTAAAAAAGGTAAAATTGCTTTTGGCTCAGATGCAAAAATAAATTCGTTATTTTTATGTGAATAATAAAATGGTTTTATACCAAATCTATCTCTTGCACAAAATAATAAATCTTTTTCGTGATCATATAAAGCGAATGAAAACATTCCTCTAAGATACTTTAAACATTCAAAACCATAATAAGAGTATGCTGCAAGAATTACTTCTGTATCTGATTTACTTTTAAATTCCCAATAATTAGATAAAGTACTTTTTAATTCTAAATAATTATA
>CEPA01038053.1_pt1 | contig 11236 bp, 4 predicted proteins | sample 356241 | NCBI WGS metagenome assembly CEPA01 (sample SAMEA2620542, study PRJEB7988) | marine metagenome | biome: marine biome (ENVO:00000447); feature: surface water layer (ENVO:00002042); material: "saline water (ENVO:00002010), including plankton (ENVO:xxxxxxxx)" | depth 5 m
TTGAGGCATTTACAGTAACTGCTGAAGAATTAACTCTTTGTACAAATGTATTTATATTTTTATTTATATTTGAAATTATTCCATCTGTGTGACCAAAACTATATTCATCAATATGATTTATAGCATCATCAACAGACTTAACGCTTTTAATAGAAACGATCAAATCTAAAAACTCTTTACCCCAATCTTTATCATTAGCTTTTCTAATTAATTTAATTGAGTCAGCATTTTTTATTGATTGATAAAGCTTTGAATCTAATCTTGTTTGCACACCATTTTTATTTAATTCTGAAACTATTTTTGGCAACAAGTTATTTAATTGTTTTTCATGAATCAATATTGTGTCTAGCGCATTGCAAACACTTGGAGCCTGAAGCTTAGCATTATTTATAATTGGCAAAACATTTTTATAATCTAATTTTTCATCTATATATAAATGGCATACTCCAATTCCACCAAATATTGCTCTCATTTTGGCATTTTTTGAAACATTTTCAACAAGTTTTTTTCCACCTCTTGGTATTACTAAATCAATATATTTATCTAGAGAAAGCAATTCATTTATATATTTTCTGTCTGGGTCTTTTATATATTGAATACAATTTTTGCTGACACCATTTTGTTCTAATGTTTTTTGAATTATATTTATTAGAATTGAATTAGTACTTAATGATTCCTTGCCTCCTCTTAAAATTGCAACATTTCCTGATTTAATACATAGTGAAGTTATATCAATAGTTACATTTGGACGACTTTCATAAATTGCACAAATTACTCCTATCGGAATTACTTTTTTAATTATTTCTAAACCATCTTTTCTAACATATTCTTCAGAGCCATTAAGAGGGTCATTTAATTTCTTAACATTTTTAATAGATCGAATTATATCTTTCAATTTTTTGTCATTTATAATCAGCCTATCTTTGAGCTCCTTAGAAAGAGTTTTATTTTTTTTTAAATCTCTTTTATTTGAATTAAATATTTCTTCTTTTCTTTCATCTAAATTTTTAGATAAATCTTCAAGAATTTTATTTCTTTTCGAATTTGAAAGAACAGCCAGGTCACTAGCAGATTTTTTTGCAGATTTACATATTTTTATTAAGTGCATAATTAATTATTCTCTAAAAAAACAAAATTGTTTCTATGTATTATTTCATCTCCATGGTTTACTAACAAAATATTTTTTAATTCTTTGGAGTCTTTTCCGACAAGTTTATACAAATCCCCAGAATCATAATTTGATATACCAAAGCCAATTTGATTTTTCATAACATTTTCAACAACAACAATATCACCACGTTTAAATTCACCTTTTAATGTTTTAATTCCTACCGAAAGTAAGCTTGCCCCATTATTTATAAGAGCGTTTGATGCTCCATCATCTACAACTATAGTTCCTTTACTTTCAGATAACCCAGTAATTAACCATCTTTTTTTTGCTTCTTTTTTTTGCTTGTTTGGAATAAATTTAGTACCAATTTCTTCAGAATTAATTATTCTAAAAATAGTATTATCAAATTCTACATTCGAAATAGAACACCTGATTCCTGATTCCATGCAAATTTTAGCAGCCTCTATTTTACTTTTCATTCCACCAGAACCAACATTGTCTCCAGGAGAAGATGCATATGAAGTAATTTCATCATCTATTTTTTCAACTTTTTTTATAATTTTTGAATTTGCATTTCTGCTTGGGTCAGATGTATAAAGACCCTTAGTTTTGCCAAACAAAATTAATTGATCAGCATCAATAGCATTTGCGACAATGGCGGCCAATCTGTCATTATCTCCATAAAATTTTCCTTCAATTTCCATTGTAGAAACAACATCATTTTCATTTATAATCGGTATTACATTGTATGAATATAGTTCTTCAAGTGCGCTCCTAATATTTAGGTAAGCTAATCTTGAATTAAAATTATCTCTTCCTGCTAATACTTGAGCACACTCTATGTTGTGCAAATTAAAAAATGATTTATATTTATTCATTAAATAAACTTGCCCAATGGAGGAGAGAGCTTGCTTACTTGAAGTTGTCCCTTCTTGGCTCTTTTTTATATTGATATGTTTTTTTGCAAGGGCAACAGCACCAGACGAAACAATAGTGAATGAAAAGCCTTTTGACTTAAGGCTTACAATTTCATTCAGAATATTATTAAGATAATTTGAATTACTTTCCTCATCATCTAATATAATTTGAGAACCAATTTTTATTACAATTCTTTTCATTTCATTTTTGATTATAATCTAGAGTATATTTATAAGTGGTGATAAGTCCAAGCTGGAAAAAAAATTGAGTTCAAAGGTATTAGCAAAAAAATATTTTATAGATAATATTTTATCTTCCTTAAATATTAATTTTCAAAAAAGTAATTTATTAAATCTAGTTAATTTAGATGGTGAAAAAACAATTTATACATCAACTGAATCTACTCCATTTTTATTAAGCCTCATTGTAAATCAAATAAATGATCAGATCTTTGTGGTTGTTGAAAATAATGAAATTGCAAAAAAAATATTTCAAGATTGTCAAAGTTTTTTAGGTCCAAATTGCCCTATTTTTTATATTCCCGAAATCGAAACCCACCCTATGAGTGGACTTGAAAAAAACTCAATTTCTTTAGCGGAAAGGAATGATGCATTATCAAGAGTAATTGAATTAAATGGGAAGCCTTCATTAATATTCCTTTCAGCTATTTCACTAGCTCAAAAAATACCAGAAAAAAAATACTTTTATAATACTCTTTTAGATTTGAAAGTAGGTCAAAATTTAGAAATAAGTAAGTTAATAAATAAATTGATTAAGTACGGCTATAAAAGAACCCATACGGTTGAAAGTTTAGGTGAATTTTCAGTCAGGGGAAGTTTAATTGATATTTTTTCGGCAGGCCAAGAATTACCAATAAGAGTGGATTTTTATGAAGATTTTATTGATGGCATAAGGGTGTTTGACCCAGTCACACAAAGAACTGTTGGTAGGCAAAATAATTTAATTATTAGAGCAATTGATTATCAGAATATAAATAATATTTCAGAAGGTAGTATTACTGATTTAATTGGAAACTCTTCCTGCTTTGTACAAATTAATCCAAACTCTTCGGGGTATTTAGTTAATCAGTACAAACAAAGATACACCCAAAAAGGTATCGATGATTTTTTATTTGATTGGAAAGAAATAAATATAAGTCTAAAAAAATTTAAAAATAAAATTTATTTCGAAAATTTAAAAGTTGAAAATAAATTGCCAAATAATTATATAGAGATAAAAAAAATGGACATGCCAAAAATTAATATTTCAACAACTAATCCAATTAAAAGTAGCGTTGAAAGCATTAAGGAATTATCAAAAAAGTTTTTACTTTCTGTGTCATCAACAACAAATGAAAGGCTGAAAAAAGAGATAGAAGATAATAGAAACGTTTTATTTAACAATCAAAATCTAAATTACTCATTTGCAATAAAAATTTTTGATCATAATTTTTTATTCCTCGGCGACAAGGAGTTGTTTGGGTATAATTTTAGAAGTCGGAAATCAGTAAATAGATCTCAAAGTTTAAAGAACGAGAAAATTTTCGAAATAAATTCATTTGTTGTTCATGAAGATCATGGAGTAGCAAAGTTTAAAGGCATAACTAAACTTATTAATCATTTTGACAAAGAATATTTAGAACTAGAATTTGCTGAAAATGACAAACTCTTTGTGCCTGCTGAACAGATTTCTAAAATTGATATTTATAAAGGTGGAGAAAACAATTTACCTACACTTCATAGGCTCCATGGAAAAGAATGGGAAAGGCAAAAAAATAAAGCAAAAAAATCTACAGAAATATTGGCATCTGAATTACTTTTTACTCACTCTAAAAGAGTTAATACGGATGGCTTTTCTCACAAAAAAAATAATGATTGGCAGATAACATTAGAAAGAAGTTTTCCTTATAAGGAAACTGATGATCAGGAAAAATCCATTAAAGAGATTTATGCAGATATGGAAAAAAGTTCACCAATGGATAGATTGCTTTGCGGAGATGTTGGTTTTGGAAAAACAGAACTAGCAATAAGAGCAAGTTTTAAGGCAATTCAAAGTGGGAAACAAGTTGCAATTTTAGTTCCAACAACAATTTTAGCTGAACAACATTTTGAAACTTTTAAATCAAGACTTAACCAATTTCCAGTAAACATAGGATGTTTAAACAGGCTAAGAGGAAACAAAGAAATTAATGAAACAAAGAAATTATTGAAGTCAGGTAAATTAGATATCTGTATAGGTACACATAAGATGCTTCAAGATAGCTTAGAATTTAAAGATCTAGGCTTATTTGTAATTGATGAAGAACATAAATTTGGTGTAAAACAAAAGGAAATTTTAAAAAAATATCGATTGAATGTAGACATTCTCTCTCTAAGTGCTACTCCTATACCAAGGACAATGAATTTAGCATTATCAGGGGTAAAAGATTTGAGCTCTCTAGAAATACCTCCTTTTGATAGAAGGGCAGTAAAAACGTATGTAATTGAAGAAGATGAAAAATTATTTAGAGAGATAATTCTTAGAGAAAAAGATAGAAATGGTCAAGTTTTTATTGTGTATAACAGAGTAAAAAAAATCGAAAAAATCGAAAAATTTTTTAAAAATATTGTTCCTGAAGTTTCATGTAGATTTGCTCATGGGAGAATGGATCCAAAAAAATTAGCTGATGTCATAAATAAATTTTCTAATAAAGAAATAGACGTATTGATTTCAACTACAATTATCGAATCTGGGTTAGATATGCCTGATGCTAATACAGTTATTATTATGAACCCTCAGCAGATGGGTCTTGCCCAGTTGTATCAATTAAGAGGGAGAGTAGGAAGGTCAGAAACTCAAGCTTATGCTTATTTGGTTACCCCGAAAGATTCAGCACTAAATACTGAAACTGAAAAAAGGTTAGATGCAATGACAAGGTATCAGTATTTAGGTGCAGGAAAAGACATTGCTCTAAGAGATATGGAAATAAGAGGTGTTGGAAATATATTAGGAAAAGAGCAAAGTGGAAATGTAAATTCAATTGGATTAAATTTATTTATGAAATTCCTTAAAAATGCAGTAGATAAAAAAAGAAATTTTAAAGAAGTAGATGAGATTGAATTGCCAGTTTTTGAATTAGATGAAAACATGGGAATTCCAGAAAGTTTTATTCCGGACATCGAGGCAAGGTTGCAAATTTATCAGGAAATGTCACTCGTATATCAAATAAGCAATTTAGAAGATTTAAAAGAAATTTATGAAGATAGATTTGGGGAACTTCCAGAACCTTTTCTAAATTTATTTAAATACCAACAAATAAAAATATTGGCTTACAAGATAGGTGTTAAAAATTTAAACCTTAACGAAAAAAATTGTTTGATTAAATTTGACTTTGAAGTTTTTGGGCTAACAAACTTAATTAAAAAACTAACTAAATACGATTTAAAATTTAATGGAAACAATATTAGAATTTTTGGTGGTATAAATATCGAAGAATTGTATGATTTTCTCACTAGAATTTACGAATTAAAATCTAATCTAATTACAAATTAATTACGTCAAGCAATTCATTTAAATTATTGATCACTACACAATCTTTGTATTCAGGGTATAAATCCTCTCTATCAATCAATATAGGTTTAATATTTGCATTTTGAGCACCTATTATATCTGTGTCAATTTGATCTCCAACAAATACACAGTTTTCAGTATTTATTTTCATAATTTTTAAACTATGATCAAAAATTTTTTTTGAAGGTTTTGATGCACCAGCATCTTTTGAGGTAATTACATGGTCTATTAAATTAGGTAAATTTAATGATTTTGATAAAGAGCTTCCGTCTGAGTCAAAATTTGTAATTATCCCTGTTGAAAAATTTCTATTCTTTAATTTACTTAAAATACTTTCAGCATCATCGAAAAGCTTTAAAGAGCTTTTAGTATTTTTTACAAAGTTCCATAAGATAGATGAATCTTTGTCAGTAATTTTATGACCAGCATAATTAAATAGAGTTTTTTCGTAATTTGAATAAAATAAGTCTTTTTCCTTTTCTTTCATCAAGTGCATAGAGTTTTTTGATGTTTCTTTTGCAAACCATATATCTGCTTTGTTAAGGGCCTCAATAATTTCTTCTTTTGAAATATTTAATCCGATTTGTTTCGCTGCATTTATTTGAGTCGTTTCTCTCTCTGGGTCAAATCTATATAAGGTGTTAAACATATCAAAAATTATGTGTGTAACTTTACTCATTTAATCGCCTTCAAAATTGTTGTTTGGTCGTTTTTATAGATTTCTTCAAACACATTATCTAATGTTTCTATTTTATTTATACCAGATGATGGATATTTATTTCTTTCAAGGTTCCCAATAACAACTAAATCAATATTATATTTTTCAATAATTTCAACCTTTCTTTTTAAGTTATCTGTAGAATAAAATTCGTCTATATCATTTACCCTATTATTGATTAATGATCTGTCATAACCTCTCTGTTGAACTTGATGCCAATCCCAACCAATTACAGTTGGAAGACCAGTATAAATTGAATATCTTGAAGCCCAAGAATACAAAGGTCCATTTCCTTCAATAATTGTTGATACATCAGTAACATTTTCTTTAATCCATTTTATTGCATCATAATCATAGGACAGATCAATTTCTCCATTAGGTCCAATGTAAATATTTTCTTCTAAAAATCTTGATCCGTTTAAAGTAATGTCTGTTTTGCTAAACCGGTCATTTATTCTGTCATATGTGCCAAAAATTGGATAAATAATTCCTGAAATTACCAATATTGATAAAAGCGGGAAGAATAAAAATTTCTTAAATTTGACGTTATTATATTGATAAGCCATAAAAAGCAGATAGCAAGAAGAAATTGACATCAATATCCAGATTTGTAAATGAAATTTAAAAAAAGTATTCATCCTTCCAATGTCATTTTCAATTTTAAAATTTTCAACAAATATAATGAAAAATATACCTGAAATTAAAATACTAAAAAATGAATTTTTATAATTATCTTCTATTAATTTTTTTGTGAATTCTTTTCTAAGACTAGAGATAAAAAATATTAATATAATTAAAATGAAAATGAAGTAAATTTCAATGAAGTCATAAAATCTCGTAGAAAACTCAGATATTTCAAAACTTGAGACAGGAGAAATAAAATTCATATGAAAAGGTAAGAAAAATAAATAGCTAAAAAATATAATTATTGAGGAATAAATTAATGATTTTATTATTGGTAATTCACTAAATTGTTTAAAAAATAGAAATGTAAATATATTAAGTAAAGTAAATATTACAGGAACTGTCCAAGTGTTAGTTGCCCATAATGTTCCAAATAATAATGAAATTATTAATCCAGAAGAAATTAAAAATTTAGTTAAATTTAAACTATTAACTTTATTTTTAAATATTACTACTAACAAATTTATGAAAAGTATAAATATTGGAATAGAAATCATATGAGGGTGTAAGTCAGAAAAAAGAAATGAAAAAAATGGAAATTCGCTAATTTCATATCCAATTGATTCTGCAGGAAAAACCCTAGACGGACTCCAAAAATCAATATTAAAAAACTCAGTATAATTTGAGTTAATAAATTTATTTTTTATCTGCATTAAAGGTTGCATATTACCCATTAAAAGAACCATAAATATTAACAAAAATGAAAATTTTCTATTTTTTTTAAATATGATTTCCGAGAAAGCAAAAAGGGTAGTTACTGATAGAGCAAATACAGTACATACCGCCAAGTTAAAACCAATAAAAGTATTAATTTGGCTAAGCGCAATTAAATTACTAAAGATCCATAAGCCATAATAATAATAATTCATTGATGCGCCTGAAAACCAGGGGTCAAAAGGTGGTAAATTCTTTGAATTTAATAGGGCTGATAAATACGATATTTCCATAGGCTTTTCACCACCTCTAAATGGATGCCATAAATCTGGATTAAAAGATCTTATTATTGCAAATGTCAAAAATGAAAATAAGAAAATAAATTCAAATTTTAGTATTTCTTTAAAATTATTTCTTAAAAAAGTTATAAATTTTTCTTGATTTCTAAAGAATATTATCCCTGAAGCAATAAGTGGAAATATTAATGATAAATATATGCCTAATAATGTAAATTCAAATAAATTAATTGAAACTGCAATCCATGTAAAATATGTAGAAAATAAAATAGAAATTATTTTAATATGCCCATTAAAATTAAAATTAATTAATCCAAAAAATTTCCATAAAATAGGTAAATAAATTAAAGAAATTATGTTTAATATAAATAGCCATAGTATTGTTGAAATCATTGAATTACTATTTTGAAAAATACCTTTATATAAAGTATTTTGATCCACATTAACTGCTCTCACGAAATTAGTATTTTCATATTCAATTTGCATAATTTCATCAAAAATTTCTTCTGAAGTTAAATTTTTGGAATTTTTAAAAATAAATATTTCTGGACGATCATAAACGCTAAAACTTTCGTCAGTCCACCCCAAGTTAATATTAAATTTAGACTTATTTTCTTTTTCAAAATTTAAATTTTTAACCCTATTAAAAGGGTCAGAAAAATAAGTAACTCCTAAAAATTCTAGATCTTTAGATTGATTCTTTAATAATTCAAACCCAAGGCTCCCGTCAAAAAGTTTGTAGTAATAATTTGTAGAAAGAGGATATCTTTCATCTAATCTAGGTATTGTTCCAAAAAGCCTTTTACTTGATATGAACATGCCATCACTATTTGACAAGGCTATCGATATACTTTGTATTTTTGATGTAGAGTCATAATCATATAAAGGAATTTCGTTGATAATAAAATTATTTTTAAAAGGTAATGACTCATCCCAATGTTCTTTAACCAGTATACTTCCACTATTAAAATTATTATCAATATATTTTGCGGCAATATTTGCATTATGTTCTGAGCTCCCAATCAATATGTAGCTCATGAAGTAATGAAGAATTCCAATAAGGAATAGTGAGAATATAAATAAGAAAAATTTTTTAAACTTATAGAAATAATTATCAAATAGGGAGATTAAAGTATAAGAATTAAATATTAATATTATTGGAATTATAGGGAAAAGATACCTTATAAACTTTGTATGTATGAACCCATAAAACAAAAAGTAAGATGCTACCCAAGAAAGAAAAATGTACCAAATAAATCCGGAAGTCTTATTAAATTTTATTGAAACATAAATTAAAGAAAAAACTGAGAAAATTCCTAGAAAAGGCCCCAGTGAAACTTTGATTAGTTGAGAAATATGATAAATGTATGGCGTAGTATTTTCATATTGGCGAGTATAAGGAAAATCAATTATTCCCCTTGCCATTTCGGATTGTATTCTTGATGAATTAATAAATTCATTTAAATTTATAATTGAGTAGGGATTTAATGCCGAGAAAGATAATACTGATACAAATATTACTATTAAAATAGAAAAGAAAAATGAAGGTAGGTTATAAATTTTTCTTTTTTGAAAATTAATTTTTACATTTGTAGAAAAAAACAATGTTACTAATACTGGCAAACATATAATGAAGATACTAATTTTTATAGCAAAACCTATACCAATTGCTAAAGAAAGATAAATTAAATTTTTAAAATTTAACCTATTTATTAAGTTTGAGCAAAGTAAAAATATTAGGGCAATTGATGTATTTAAAAATGTATCAACAGTGAAAAAATGTGAAAGCTGAATAGCTAAAATACAAGTAGAATAAAAAATGCTCGAAATCACACCGGTCAATTTAGTGTGAAACCTTTTTCCGAGTTCACCAACAATAAAAATGGTGACTGAATCAAAAAATGAACTTAAAATTCTTCCAGGAAACCTTAAATTATTTAATTCCTCCATTCCAAAAGAGAATATTTCAAGTACATAAAGTGGAAGCGTTCCATAATTATACCAGCCGGGATCTAAATCATTAATTGATAGTCTTTGAGAAATCATAAGTAATTGTCTTTCATCTGGATGAAATAAATTACCCTGATCCCAATTTAAACCTAAAAGTCTCAGTAAAAATCCAAAAACTGAAATTACAAGAATTACCAAGTAGAAATTATTTATATGTTTTAAACTTTTTAAATTCATGATTTAATTATTGATCATGAACAATTTCAATACAATAACTTTGGATAACGGCGTAAAAATTGTCACCGTTCCTATGGATAATACTAATGCGTCAACCGTTTTATTGCTTTTTGGAGCTGGATCAAGGTATGAAACACCGAATATTGCAGGCTCATCTCATTTATTTGAGCACTTACTATTCAAAGGGACTAAGAAAAGAAAAACCCCCAAAGAAATTGCTGAAGTAGTTGAGTCAAAAGGGGGAATACTGAACGCTTACACAGATAAAGAGTCAACTGGTTATTGGTGCAAAGTCCCTTCTACATCTTACAAAGAAGGAATTGAAGTGCTAATTGATATGGCAAAACAACCTTTAATAAGAGATGAAGATTTATCTATGGAAAAAAATGTTGTTTATGAAGAAATAAAGGCATATTTAGATTCTACAAGTAGCAGAGCTTCAAATAAGGCAGATGAAAATCTATGGCCTGACCAGCCTATGGGTGTAGATATTGCAGGGTCTATCGAAACAGTCGAAGCAACTTCAAGAGAAGATTTGATGGATTATTTAAGCAAGCAATACACTTCTTCGAATACTGTTTTAGTTGTTACAGGAAATATTGATGAAAAAATAGTTGTTGAAATTGCAAAAAAATCTTTCGAAGGATTTAGAGAAGGTAACCCCTTGGGTTTTAAAAAATCAACATACAATTCTAATGGAGCATTAACTATTTTAGATAAAATGGAGACTAATCAAACTCATTTAACATTGGCATTTAAAAATTATTCTATGAAAGATCTTTCTAGGCATTCCTCTTCTATATTATCAGTTATTTTAGGTGGCGGAATGACAAGTCGATTATTTGAACAAGTTAGAGAAAAAAGAGGATTAGCTTACTCAGTAAGTTCAAATTCACATTTTTATTCTGATTGTGGAGTTTTTTACATTGATGCAGGAGTTGCACCGGAAAATACAGAACAGACTTTTGAGGTAATAATTGAGGAGTTAAATAATTTAAGAAAAAATTTAAACTCTGACGAAATATCTTCTTCAAAAGAACTAATTAAAGGTAGATTGATGATGAGATATGAAGATTCAAGGGCAGTTGCAATGAACTATGGAACTCAAGAGCTTTTGAA
>CEPA01087793.1_pt1 | contig 11185 bp, 8 predicted proteins | sample 356241 | NCBI WGS metagenome assembly CEPA01 (sample SAMEA2620542, study PRJEB7988) | marine metagenome | biome: marine biome (ENVO:00000447); feature: surface water layer (ENVO:00002042); material: "saline water (ENVO:00002010), including plankton (ENVO:xxxxxxxx)" | depth 5 m
GCTCTCCATTCATCATCGCCTTCAATCCATGATATCTCGTGTAGAATGGATAGGCTGGTAATATTGTAATCGCTACCGTAAATGTCAGGATCCTCCGCATTTGGGGTTTTAATGTAGATGAATGCAACATCAGTAGACCATTCTTCTCTTACTTCTAGTAGTAGATCGGTAGACTCAGCCCCCTCGGGTAGAAAAACCTCGACGTCATCAACAATTTGATCTTGAAAATTTGTACCAATGTTTCCTAGCCAAATCGACACTATTGCAAGAAGAATGAATGTAGTTTTTGGTTGACTAAGAATTTGCGAGTAAGCAGAATCGAGACCGGACTCAACCTTCTCTTTGGTAGCCTGAGAGACTTCAGCAAATCTCTCTTTTGCTGTTCCCATATTGTTTGGGATGCACACTTATCTCAAGAAGGCTATGCCGTCGAGTTCGATAATTATGCCATTCCAAACTCACGGATGAGTAAATGACGAAGAAAGTTTCTCGCAGATTGCAACACTAAACCAGTTGCCATCATCGCTAGTCCAAGGACTCCAATCCAAATAGCAGTCAAACCAGGTCCAACGAGTGAATCTACTGAGTCTGAGATTCCGTTCACTGCATCAAGGGCCATTGCTGCTCCTGCAGCAAATAGTCCAAAACCGGGTAAACCAAGAACTAGCAATGGCTTCTTTTGGGATAAGGAAAGCATCGCCCAAGCCAGTACTGTGAAGCCATGTGAAAGTGCGGTGAAATTACTTCCTTTAGGCACATCGTATCGTACAATAGTTGGAACTTCTTTTATTTGCAAGTGCTTTTCGTGAGCATCTTCGAGCATCTCTAAGGAAAGTTCCATGCCTTCTGAATCAAATCTTAATCTTTGGATTGCTAATTTTGAAAAAGCTCTGAAACCAGATTGTGTGTCTTGTATTGACAAATCACTGGACAAATTTGAAGCAGCAGTTATTACTTTGATGCCAAGACGTCTGTAAGCAGGCATGTCTTCGCTACCGCCCCCTTTTACGAATCTACTTCCAATGACAAAATCGGCTTCTCCAGAAAGAATTGGCTCTATCAGTTTTGGTATATCTGCGGGGTCATGCTGGCCATCACTATCTAGGACTACAAGACAGTCTGCATCCATTTCTCTTGCTGCGCTGAAGAGTGATTTTAATGCTCCACCATAGCCTCGATTGACACGGTGTCTGTAAACAGTAGCTCCGCATGCTTCAGCAATCCTTGCGCTTGAATCTGACGAACCATCGTCGACACATATCACTTCGTTGACGTGATCAAAAACATTGGTAATCACCGTACCAACAGTCTCTTCCTCATTGTACATTGGAAGGCCTGCGACAACTCGCAAACCTTCGGCAGAGCCAACCACCATAGTAAATGGGTAAACCGGGTCCAATATATGTGATTCGGCAGTTTTATTGAGAACAAATGACATTGAAGGGGTGCCAGCCCGCTTCAGGATTGAAACGGGCTGGCTAAATTATCCTCAATCATTGAGGTGGTTGATGGACGTAACAGCACGGCTACCGTCTATTACGCTAGCAAGTGCATTCAGGCTTACAACAAGCTGGACGTAGGTTTGTCCGTCGCTGGTCACATAGGTTTGGCAATCCTGAAATGATGTTGTATTTATTGAGAGCTTAACCGCTCTCCCAGCATTGGATTTTCTAGCAAATCCAACCAATGTGCTATTTCCGTTATTCTCGTATTCTGGCTCAGTATTTTTTTCTGCTTTTGGCATATTTTTCAACTCCTGGAACTTTCTGTAGTATTGCTGCGGCGTTCCGTTCGCAACAAACACCACTTATCCGTCACTGGATATTGATTATTTCTAAGAGAGGTTCGATAAAAGTAAATTTGAACGCTTATACTGAGTATTAAAACAAATGACTCTGAGCGTTGTACATGCGAGCATTAGTTACTGGTGGTGCGGGCTTTATTGGTTCACATCTCGTGGACAGACTTGTTTCTCGTGGTGATGAGGTTACTGTTGTAGATAATCTGTCATCAGGAGTTCTCGAGTTTATTCAAGGGCACATAGATTCTGGTAAGGTTTCGTTTCACAATATCGACTTGAAAGACTTGGAATCATTAAAACCAGTAATGGAAGGGCAAGAAATTGTTTACCATCTCGCTGCTAATCCGGATATCAGACTTGGTACAAGAATCACAGATACAGACCTAAAGGAAGGCACAATTGCAACCTATAATGTTCTTGAAAGCATGCGCTTGGCGGAAGTTGAAAAGATTGCTTTCGCGTCATCATCTGTTGTCTACGGAGAGAACGCTCCGATGCCCACTCCTGAAGACCACGGTCCCTGCTTACCAATTTCTTTGTATGGTGCATCAAAACAAGCCGGAGAGGGATTAATCGGCGCTTGGGTAGGTACTTTCGGTCTTCAGGCATGGATATTCAGATTTGCAAATATAATTGGTGAAAGAGGAACACATGGAGTGATTTTTGACTTCATCCACAAGTTGAAATCGGACCCAAACCGACTTGAAGTTCTGGGTAATGGTTTGCAAGAAAAATCATACATGGAAGTAGGAGATTGCGTTGATGCAATGCTTCATGTGATAAGCAAAACCAGTGAACGCATAAATCTGTACAATCTTGGATCTAATGATACGTGTAGTGTGAGAAATATCGCTGCTATTGTAGTTAGAGAAACCGGTTGCGATAAAGCCCGCATAGAATACACCGGCGGAGACCGTGGTTGGGCAGGGGACATTCCCAAGGCCATGTTATCCATTAATCGATTGAAGGATTTAGGTTTCAGCGTCAACTATGATAGCGAAGAAGCTGTGGCCCACACCGCGAGAGTGCTCATTAAGGAGATAATGGGGTGAAATTATGATTCAAAAAAACACATGTGATTCAGCGGGTTCACGGTCGGATGGTCTGATGATAGTATCAGTTATTTTCATTGCTGCATTCACCTACATTGCCTTCACTACAAATCCAGTTTACACCGGTATAGGAGTCGGTGATAGAGTTCCTGAACTCAAGGGGCAGGTCTACGATGGAACTGCTTGGGTTGATTATGACTTGGCGGACAATATCGATCCACTCTGGGAAGAGGGAGATGCTGGAACTTGGACAATGGTCGAGTTCATGGACACCAATTGCGGGGCTTGTGTTAGTGCAGCGCCGGATATTGCGGATATGGAGGCAATGTGGTTGGGTGATAATCCTCAAAGAAGTACACCGGAAAATATCACAGTAGAGTTCCTGGCTGTCTCAATCTCTTTGTGGACAGAAGATACCGCAGGCAAGTCATACGGGCAAGGAGAAATAATCGACTTCAGGGCAAACTACAATCATAACTTCGCTTACATGGACATGCAAGATAACTCACATCAAGACGATTGGGGAGGGTTTGGAACTCCTACTTATTTCCTAATCGCACCTAATGGAATAATTGAATATGCATCCCCAGAAGCGGATTACGGCTACAGCGTTTGGGATGCAATGCAAGAAAAAATACCAAGGGGGAACTAACCATGGTAGCTGGTCTAGAATGCTTTGACAATACACTAATTCCTCATCTGGCTATATTTGCTTTAGGAGTTGCTATGTTCACCCCACTTGGGGAAAGTTTAGCGATACCCGCCCTAAGGAGAAAATATTCTTCTTTAGAAACAAAATTAGGACGAACTTTTGCTGGTATGTTGTTGATGTGTTTTGGTGGTTTTACTGTATCCGCACACACGCTTTGGATGCACAATAAAGCACAAGAAATGGGAGGAGGTTCATTTTGCACAGCGGGAACTGTTTGCGATTGTGCAAGTGTAATAGGTAATTCAGATTGGAACACAGTGCCAGTTTTGGGACTACCCTGGGGCTTGTTGGGCATGGTAGCGTTCGCTTTGTTCATGTGGCTTATCATAACAATGGCAAAAGAGCCAGCGGCTTCTTGGGTTCTAACCCATATCAAGATTGGAACCAACTTCGGTATATTGGGAATCGGAGTAATTCTTTACCTAATGTACGCTGAGTACGAAATCGGTAAGATTTGTCAGTTTTGCACAACCGCACACATTGCACACATAGGCGCTACGATTGGGTTCTTTAAGCTGGCAAACATGCACAACACCTCTGAATGGGAAATCCCGGGCTTGAACAAAAAAGTCGATATCGTTTCCAAAGAAAGGAGAAAGCGTGGCGGCTACGTAGCTCCCAAAATAGCCTCTGAGGAGGAATGATTCTGAAAGAAACCGATGGTTGGAAAATATTCACCATTCTCTGCCTTGTTTCTTTACTTGGGGTTATGGAATATAGGGGTATGATAGACCTCATTTCCGATGAAAAATCGGAGCAGGTCGAAGATAAAGAACAGATTACTAGGATTTCGAGTACTGCAGATGAAATGCATCCGTTCGGTGAATATTGCTTGACTGAGCATGGGGAGTCAGTTCAAATGCACATACATCCTTACCTCACCATAATTATTGATGGTGAAGAACAGGAGATTCCAAAAGACGCAGGCATCTATACTGAAACCTGTCCAAATGCGATGCACATGGTACACACGCATGACAACACTGGTAAATTACACGTGGAGAATTACACATGGGAGGATGTGCCACTGGAGGTCTTCTTTGACGTGTGGGGTAAACACTTCAATGAAACTGGGATCTTCGACCATCGTGACGGTATAATTGAGATGACTGTTAACGGTACAGTTAACGATGATTATCAAAACTTAATTCTAGCGGATAAACAGAATATTGTGATAATCTACACTTCGAATCAAGGTGCGTAAATACCTTCAAAATATAATGCATCTGTGTTAGTACTTACAGGTTCGATTCTGTGAACTGTAACATCGACCCTTTCATTTGTCTGATACATTTTTCTTAACTCACCGAGTAGTTTTTGATGAACATCACTAATGTCGTCAGCGTTAATCATCGAAAGGTGCCTATTAGTTTCCTCTCCCACTTCAACGGTATATTCTACCATCCAAGATTTAACACTATCATGGTCCCGCTCTTCCGAAGTATCGTGTTCCGGTTCCATGTTTGTAAATTAAAGTCAAGGCTTATCAAAGGTTTGGTTATTTTGTATCATTTTATCCGAAAAACAACTTATTTGTTGTCAATTCGGCTGAATAATTGTAATGATTTATCATTCTTCTTCCATTATAAGGGATATTTTGTGGGGGGTGAATACTAACATTACTCCCAGTAAAACGAACATTGCAACTATTATTAGCAAATTACTGTCATTATTCGAATCAAATTCAAGGTTTGAGATTTCTACAACCCCGTAAGGTGTTCCTCCGTCTTCTGGTTCATGAACCATTATCAGTGACCACAATTCAGGGAGTTCGAGATTGCCAAAGTCGGTAATGCTTCCAGAAGCGTTGATGACTCTCATTCCAATTAAAACACGGTCTCTTGTATCTTCACCAGGATTATCTGCATCATTTGGAACTTGCTTATCATGCTCCAAAACCATCAAAGAGATCTGGCCGTACTCTGGTGTTGGTAAATTGTAATTATTGTCTACCATTTCTAAGGCTAGTTTTTCAGGAGATTGGCGATTATTTTCCTGGGTTAGGATTCTTTTTTGCACATCGCTCCACGCATCATATCCTTCAGCTGTCATCAGTCCGTCTACAAAGAAGGTAGGAGTGCCGTAGTTACTATCGTCGGTTTGTTTTTGATATTCAATTCGAGCAATACTAGCGTCGTTCTCAAATTCATCTGTTACATGTATTCCTACAATCGCTGTTCTAGTGCCATGCGACTTGGCCACGGTTTCTAATTCTGGATCTATCTCAGCACATGTTGTGCACCAAATAGCGGTTCTTTCCTCAACAAGTACAGTCCTCCTCAGCCAATGTTGTTCTAGACTTTCCTCTGCTGCGACTGCAGTCGTTGGCGTCATGCACAACACCATTACTATCGCAGTTAACAGATGTCTCATGTGATGAAACGAAGTGTATCTCATCAATGAAGTTATCATGCCTATGCTGAGGTAGACACAAAGTATTCACACAGAGTTATCGCCAATAAGGGATTACATTTCTTAGTAGAAATCCTTCATTTATTTCTGCTTAGCGAATTTGCGTGCTTGATTAGCCCACTTGTCACGCTTGATTCTTCCTGGGAAGAATTCGATTGCGATGTTTACTTGCTCTTCAATCTCAGCGGTCATGTTTCCAACCTGCTCGAAAGTGTATATTCCCAAAGCGTTCAACTTGTCTTCAATGAAAGGCCCAACACCCTTGATTCTCTGTAGGTCATCACTAGCTGTTACAGTTGCAGCAGCAGCGAAGCCTCTCTTCAAGCCCTTGACACCAGTCAAAGCGGTTGCAGTCTTTCCAGTCCACGAGATGTTCATGCCACCTTCGTCGTCCTGAACCCAAGCTGAACCGGTTTCTTCGAAATTGGAGGTGTCGCCAATGGAAACTTCCGTTGCACCCTTTTCCACTGGCTTTGAAGCGACACTTCTTGCCGCTACACCAAGAGTAGTGAAGTCGATGCTCTTTGCCTTCTCAGAAATGCGTAGGAGTTCTTCCTCCTTCTTTCTAGCAGCCTCGTCCATCTGTTCGAGTTTCTTACGGCGCTCTTCCATCTCCTTCTCCATCTGCTCAAGTCTTTCCTGAGCAGCCTTTTCAGCAGCAACACGAGCAGCATCTTCAGCTTCTTCTTTGGCTTTCTTTTCCGCAGCAGCCTTCTCTTCAGCAGCCTTAGCCTTAGCCTCAGCAGCCGCAGCCTTTTCTTCTGCTATCCTGAGTTTCTCATCGGCTTCTGCCTTTGCCTTAGCCTCAGCTTCTTCCTTGGCTTTCTTTTCAGCAGCCTCTTTCTCGGCCTTTGCTTCAGCCTCGGCATCTGCTTTTGCCATTGCCTCAGCAGCCTCTTTCTCGGCCTTTGCTTTCGCTTCGGCTTCGGCTTTTGCTTCAGCCTCAGCTTTCGCCTTTGCTTCAGCATCTTCTCTGGCCTTTATCTCTGCAGCTTCTTTCTCAGCCTTCGCCATTGCTTCGGCCTCGGCCTTCGCTTTTGCCTCTTCTTCAGCCTTTAACTCCGCTGCCCTTCGATCGGCCTCTGCCAGTCGGTCTGCTTCAGGGTCGCCTACAGTTACTTCCCACTGCAAGTAAACCGAAGCACTACCGATACGGATTTGTCCTGTGTAAACACCGCTGATATCCTCTTCAGTGACATTGTCATCAAACTGTAACTGGAACACGACCGAACCGGATCCTTTGTCGTCAAGGTTTCCATCGACTATGATTGAATCCATATTGAATCTTCCACGGTTTGTGCTAGCAGCTAGATCTGTGATGGTGACCAATAATTTTGGATCAAGTCTTGAAATGGTAATTGTTTCCTCACTGGTCACGCTGTCTCCAAAGTTTTCGACGTGGGCAGGCTTCAAGATGAAGGGGTCGGTCTTAGTCCCGCTACCACTTACAAATTTAGGCTTAGAAGTGGTAAATTCTGGTTCAGGTCCGTTTCGCATACCAACTACAACTAACATAGAATCCCCTCTTCCTCTAGCAATAACTCCGACTAGTAATAGAAGCAATAGAAGGAGAAGTGGGAAGCACAGACACCACATGAACGAAGATAGAGTTTCACTCTTCTCATCCTTCACAGTTTCAGCCTTATCCCTGACACAAGTGTCCCCATCTCGATTTTCAGGGATGCTCAGTCCATTAAGTGGGTCAGAACCACATCTATCTTCATCTTCATCAGACCAGCCGTCACCATCATCGTCATTGTCGGCATTATCTCCAACTCCGTCATCATCAGTATCTAACCATTCGTTGCCATCTTCCGGGAAGGCATCAATATTGTCGTTGACACCATCACCGTCAGTGTCATCTTCTAATAGATCACAAATTCCATCTCCGTCTGAATCGACCGGGAAGTCATACTCATCAAGTGGGTCAGTATTACATTCCGATTCATCGTAATCCGACCAATTGTCGTTATCATCATCATAATCCTCGACCAGAGGTGGATCTGAGGTTGATGTACCGGACAAGGAATCAGGCTTACCATCGCCATCAGAATCTTTCGATGCAGAACGGTCATCTGGGAAGTCGTCAACATTGTTGCCTACTCCATCACCGTCACGGTCATCATCCTGTGAATCACAGATCATATCACCATCAGAATCAACAGGCACGCTGGATGCATCATCTGGATTTGTTCCACATGACTCTTCTGGGCCATCAGCCCATCCATCCATGTCCCTATCAGATTGAAGGGCATCGCAAATACCATCATTATCCTCATCTATTGGTGTAGATGTTGAGTCTTCAGGGTTAGAGTTACACTGGATTTCATCTGTGTCAATGAATGAATCGTTGTCGTCGTCGCTATCTATGTAGTTACAGACTCCGTCGTTATCAGTGTCTACAGGGACACTGGATGCATCCTGCGGATCTTCGCCACAGAGGTTTTCCATTTCATTGGACCAGCCATCGCCATCCATGTCATCGTCATAGACATCAGGTGTTCCATCTCCATCAGTGTCTTCTAGGACACTGAGTGTGATTTGGAAGGATCCGCTTTGGCCGGAATTTGAGTTGTTAGCCCAGATTGTGTAGATTGTAGAATCACTCAATTCAGTTGGTGTACCTGAGATTGTACCAGTATCGCTGGTAGAGCGTCCTGGCATTGTTCCATTGAACTCCAATCCTAGAGGTAGTGCAGGGTAAATCTCCCAACCAGTGATGTCTCCTCCTGCAGTGATTGGCACCAGAGGATTAATCGTTGAGTTGATTGCCAATTCTAGACTGTTGTCAAGATAGATTACGATAATCGCTCTATCATCGCTTGTGTCCAGTAGGTCACAGATTCTGTCTTGGTCGATATCGCTTGGGTAGTCATTCACATCCATTTCGTCGGTTTGACAGTTTGTCTCATCTAGATTGGACCAGCCATCTCCGTCAATATCATCATCATTGATATCAGGGATGCTGTCTAAGTCTGTATCTGTTAGAACAGAAATGGTAACGGTTGCGGTACCATAATCTTCGACTCCTGTAGCATTGATTGTGTACACAGCGCTCTCAGACAGAGTGCTTGGTGTTCCCCAAATGGTACCATTGTTGGTTCCAAAGAAGATACCGCTTGGCAATGTAGGTTCAATACTCCATGAAACAATTGCAGCTCCAGATGTTGAAGGATACAAAGCCATCATTGGTGAATACTGTGCTAGTTCAGCAGTGTTGTATGGATAATTGATGAAAATGCCAGTTCCATTCACTGTAATCTCTAGAACTGCAGTTCCTGAACCACCGGTGTTGTTAGCCCAAATTGTGTAATTTGTTGCAGGTGAGTCCACAAATGGAATACCGACAATTGCTCCGTCTCCTCTCAAACTCAGACCAGTAGGTAGTGCAGGTGAGATCTCCCAAGATGATGGTACACCACCAGTGCTGGTTGGCACTACTGGGGTGATTGGTACATCCTTGAAGAATTCATATTCTGAATCTGCGTAGGAAATTACCGGTGCAGGTTCGTTAATAGTTATTGTAAACGGAACACCTGCACTACAGATATTCCAACTATTACAAGATTTAACCTTGAAGATTGCAGTGCTTTGGTTAGCAGTTGGTGTTCCGATAATATGTCCAGTACTGTTCACTGACAATCCAGCCGGCAGAGGCGGATATGTCGTGAAATGGTGCAGATTTCCACTGTTCGTAATACCAGTTGGTGCAATTGGCGTAATTGCAACTCCTCTTGTGTATGTCTGGGTTGTGTCTGCTGAGTTGTATGAAACCACAGGTACTGCAGGTCCAATTCCAAATGTCACTTCGAATGATTGGTTTCTTGCCCAGGCATACGAGGATCCGATAAATGCGGTGATTGTGTAAGTCTCATTTGCAGTATCTGTACAACCGTTTGTAGGTGTACCCGTTATCTGGCCATTTCCTGCGTTGAAACTTAATCCACAAGGTAAAGCAGCGCTGTTTAGATTACCTGCACTATCATTTAATTGATAACTTGGATAATTACCGACATAGTTACCTATGACCCCAGTAGAATGACTTGTACCTTCTGATGGACTGTTATGGTTTATCTCGTGGTCGAAATCTCCCCAGAATCTGTAGAGTTTATTGTTTGAAAGGGTTAACGATACCTGACCATTCTCCCAAGTAGGTACTCCATTGCAATTCGTATCGCTGCCACATTGAATCAGCAATGATGCAGATCTAGACATGAATTTAGTAGCATGGTATCCTGTTATGTAAATGGAATCCGAATTGTCGAGCCCAAAGTCGGTAGTAAGGCTACTACCGCTAGACCAACTACCAGAAACAACATCATATGCCAAATTTAGGTCTTTGTCAAACCCGGTAGTCCTAAAGTCGTGACCGTTAGTCATGTCGACAAATACATGTGCAATATCATCGGAATCAACTGCTGAATAGATTGAATCACTCCTGTAGTTATCGTAATTGGAAGAATACCCAATTCGAGTTTCAATCGAAATAACGTCACTTGTGGTGTGATTCATAGTTGCTACATGTAAGCAATATCTGTTACTGGAAGTTGGCAGCGAACCGGACGTGCTTCCAGCGAATTCAAGATCTGTGCAATAGTCACGATTATTGACATATGCGAAGAATAGAGTATCATCGCTATACTTTTCCATCGTAAAGTAATGTTTGTAACTCTGTGAAGAACCACTTCTCTCTGTTGTTACGTTTTCTGCCCATAACCAATTTCCGGAGGAGTCTGCATGTGCAATCCAAGATGATGCGCGATCATCATAACTCCCGCCAGACCAGGTGGCTGAAGAAGACCCAAAGTCGTAATCCCATTGGATAGTGCTTGAAGAAACATGTCCTGCAGCTGTTATAGAACCATCGTGATGCAAAACAACTTGATGGTCATAAGTAGACCTGCAATTAGTTGGGTTGGATTTACCTACTGAAGTCCACTGGACTTGTCCATTAGTGTTGACTTTCGCAACCCAAGGTTGGAGAGTAGTTAGACAAGTTCCAAATGGTCCAACTTGCATTCCTCCGAACTTCAAATCATCATTGGCAGTCTTTCCTTTAGCGATTATCGCAACATCGCCAGTTGACTTATCCAAGTCCATTTCTGAAGATTCATCGTTAGATGCTCTAGATATTGATGCTGAATCGGTGGATGAGGTACCAGAAGATTCAGTATTGATTGCCCACTGTAGATTTCCATAGTAATCCCA
>CEPA01007687.1_pt1 | contig 11182 bp, 10 predicted proteins | sample 356241 | NCBI WGS metagenome assembly CEPA01 (sample SAMEA2620542, study PRJEB7988) | marine metagenome | biome: marine biome (ENVO:00000447); feature: surface water layer (ENVO:00002042); material: "saline water (ENVO:00002010), including plankton (ENVO:xxxxxxxx)" | depth 5 m
GTTGATGGTATTGAGCTAGAACTTAAAGGGCAAGTTACAGAAAAGCTCTCATTGGCTATCGGTTATAGTGACCTTGACGGTGAAACAGCTAAAGGTGGCGAGCCAAGAGAGATTCCTGAATATACAGCATCTTTATGGGCTACTTATGAAGTAAGTGATCGATTTGGTCTCGGTCTAGGGATTACATCTCAAGGTGAATCAAATATCAAAAATGATAAGCCTGGATTAATCCTTCCTGATTATACGAGAGTGGATTTTGCTGCATATTATGATCTTGCTGATGATCTGAGTATTCAATTAAATGTAGAGAATGTAACTGATGAATTGTATTTCCCACATTCTCACAGTACTCACCAGGCATCAGTTGGTGAGCCTTTGAATGCACGTATATCCCTAAGGAAGACTTTTTAATAGTAATGAATAAATCTGTCTGCATAGTTATTAGGGCATCTATACAGACAGTAACGCGAGGAGTATTATGACTAGACACTTAAGAGATTTAACATCTTCTGAAAATCTTTTAGTAGTAAGCTCAAGATTTTGGTTTAAAGCTCATATGTACAGGTGTAATACTCCTCTAATTCTTTTAAGAGATGTTTTTAAATCTGCAAATTTATCTAACTGCATTAGAGATTTTCATTCACTTATGATGGCAATTGCACATATGACAAAATCTAAATTATCCCCCAACTATCAAACACCAGTAACAGGTGTTGGAGAAGAGTTACTAATTAAAATAATAAGGTTAGCTCAAAGAGGAAGGTATGAAGAAATGACAGAGATTTTTTCTTCATATTTTTTTGAAGGGGATGCTGACCATTTTATACAAGCGGCAGATAACCTAGCAGCTAACTTTATGAAGAATAATTTTATTATTAAAAATAGCTTTGATGAAAATATTTATTATCAGGAGTCTAGCAAAAATAAACATGCAGTAAACTAATATTCTAGCTATATCTCTTCCCCCATAATTTAAGCTAGAGATGTGAAAATTAAATTTCACATATAAGGGCCATAAATTTATTTGTGGCCCTTATTAAATTTGATTATGAATTATTTGTTCTTCAACTCTATCAAAGCCAAGAATATTCCAAGCCTCATCAACAGCTTTTACAAAACTTTCTATATCTTGCTTTGAATGTTTTGGAGTAATTGTTACCCTTAATCTTTCATCACCCTTAGGTACAGTAGGATAAAAAACGGGTTGAATATAAATTCCGAATTTATCTAATAATAATTTTGAAATTTGTTTACATTCAAGAGGCCCCTTGACCAGTATTGGAATAATATGGCTATCATTGTCGATGAAAGGGACTTGTATTGACTTTAGACCTTCCCTAATAAATTTTGAATTTCTTCTAATTCTTAATCTCAGTATTTCCGACTCTTTTGTTAACTCAATACTTTTAATAGAGGCTGCAGCGATTGAGGGATTAATAGAGGAGGTAAAAATAAAACCAGAAGCAAAACTTCTTATATAATCAATTATGTTTGCACTAGCCGCAACATAACCTCCAAGCTGACCAAAGGATTTTGATAATGTTCCATTTATAATATCAATTTTATCACTTAAACCCAATTCTTCAGCAATTCCTCTTCCTTCATTACCATATAAACCAACTGAATGAACTTCATCAAGATAAGTAATGGCATTATATTTTTTTGCCAATCGAACAATTTCTTTTAATGGTGATCTAATGCCTTCCATAGAATAGATTGACTCACATATTATAAGTTTTGGAGCATCAATATCAGTAGCTTCAAGCAGACTTGATAAGTGATCCATATCATTATGCTCAAATATATGATACTGAGCTTTACTATTTCTAATACCTTCAATCAAAGAAGCATGATTTAATCTATCAGAGAAAATCTCGATACCTTCTATATTACGGCATAAAGTAGCTATTGTGGCTTGATTTGCAGTATATGCTGAGGGAAAGACTAGTGCTGCCTCTTTATTATGCAATTCGGCTAGAGTATGCTCCAATTTTACATGATAAGATGATGTGCCAGATATGTTTCTTGTTCCACCTGAACCGGTACCTAATTTATTTATAACATTGATACATGAGTCTAATACCTCAGGATTTTGACTCATATTTAAGTAGTCATTTGAACACCAAATTTCTACCTCTCTATCATTACCATCAACAGATTCCAAAGCCTTTGGGAACATATTTTGAACACGGTCGATTGAACGAAATGTTCTATATAAGCCCTCATCTTTTAGAGTCTTTAATTCTTCTTCAAAAAATTTGTCGTAGTCCAAAACTATCCCCTTAATTAAAGGATTAACACTCATCTTTATAAATATAAATAACAAAAATAATATTATTTTATTTTCTTTAGACAATATGTCGCATAGTAGTAACAAATTAGTTAAAATAGGCATTAAATGCACTATAAAAAAGAATAATGATTAAAATAATTTCGAGAAAAAGTGATTTAGCCGTTATACAGGCTGAGATGGTAGCCCAAGCCCTAACCCAGGTTGACAAAAATATATCTATATCTTTTATCAAAAAAGAAACTGAAGGAGATTTAGATCAATTAACATCATTGAGTCTTTTATCAAATATTGGTGTATTTACTAATGATATCAGGGAGTCACTTGTTAATAATGAAGCTGATATAGCTGTTCATTCCCTAAAAGATCTTCCGGTAGAACAACAAGAAGATACGACCGTTGTTTCAATGCTTAAACGAGCAGACTCTAGAGATATATTATTTGTTAAAAAAGAAAGTATTAATAAGCTAAATAATAATGAATTCAAAATCCTTACATCATCTCCTAGGAGAGCCTATAACTTTTCAAACTTTATAGAAAGCCTAATACCTTTTAGCCCAAGTAACATTTCTTATGAGGATGTTAGAGGTAACATACCAACTAGACTAAAAAAACTTTTAAATGGTAATCATCAAGGGTTGGTTGTTGCAAAAGCTGCTATTGATAGGTTAGTTGGATATGGTTATGAGGATTTATCAATTGAGATTAAAGATCTTTTGGATAAATTTCTTTGGATGGTCATTCCTTTATCGTTAAATCCTTGTGCAGCAGGACAAGGTGCCATTGCCATAGAAGTAAATTCAAAAAGGAGAGATATTATTGAGTTAATTAAATCTATTAACCATCAAAAGACATTTTCACAAGCAACAAGGGAGAGGGAAATCCTTCAAAATTATGGAGGAGGCTGTCATCAAAAAATAGGTGTAGCCATAGAGTCAAAATTTTTTGGGGAAATTCTCAACATTAAAGGTCAAACCGAAGATGGATTAGAAATAAAAAAAAGAGAGATTATCAATGAAAGTAATGATTGGAAAAATATTCCCGAAGAAAATTTTTTCCCAAGTGATATCAATAATTATAAATTATTCGAAAGAGACTTAATTACTAAAAATTTAAATAAAATAGATAAACTTAGAAATACCAATATTTATGTAAGTAGAGAAAATGCTCTTCCAGAAAAACAAAATATTGATTTATCTAATATTATTTGGACAAGCGGAGTAAAAACTTGGATGAAATTAGCAAAAAAAGGTTATTGGGTAAATGGGACATCAGACAGTTTAGGAGAGGATGATCCAGAGATTAATTATCTTACTAATAATAAGAAATGGGTGAAATTAACTCATAACCTGGTACCAAAAAATTTATTAAAATTTCATAATAATCCAAAAAATGCTCGTGTAATATCTACTTATAAGTTAATACCGACAAATAGATTTGAAAATCTAAATGAAAAAAGTCATTTTTACTGGATGAGTGGCTCAGCATTTAAATTAGCGCTTAAAAAATATCCTAAAATTAAAAATGCTAAACATTCATGTGGACCAGGAAATACACTTTTAACCCTTAAAAAGTATATTAAAGAAAAGAATATAAATATTTTTCTTTCCTATGAAGATGCTCTAAAAAATGTAGTTAGATCTGGAAATAAAATATGAAAATTTATAATGAAAGATTTAACAATGCTCTAATGCATGTTTCACAAAAAACTCCACCTATATGGTTTATGAGGCAAGCTGGAAGATATCATTCTCATTATCAAGATCTAAAAAAGAATTATTCTTTTGAGGATTTATGTAAAAATCCAGAATTAGCCGCAGAAACTGCATTAGGCCCAATTAACGATTTTGATTTTGATGTAGCAATTTTATTTAGTGATATTCTATTTGTTCTTGAAGCATTAGGTATGTCACTTAAATACAATCCCGGTCCGATATTTAATTCATTTATAAATGAAAATAACTATAAGGAATTAAACTCACCAGAGGATGCTATTAATTTTATGAGTTTTCAAAGAGATGCTCTACTAGCAACACGAGATCTCCTTCCAAGTGATAAAAGTCTAATAGGATTTGTTGGAGGTCCTTGGACAGTTCTCTCTTACGGTCTTGGTTTAAATAAAGGTGTAAAATATAAAGGAAATTTTTCTAATAGTTTTGTTTTCAAAGTTCTATCTAAAAAGATTGTACCCTTAATTAAAAATAACATTGAACTGCAATTGAAAGCGGGAGCTGAAATCATAATGATATTTGATACAGATGCAAAAAGTATTTCAAACGAAGAAGATTATAAGAATTATTCGGATTATCTATTTAAAGAAATAATAACTAAGTTTCCAAAAAAAATTGGTTATTATTCAAAATCGCCATTCGATAATAAGCTTTTTGTCGATGATTTAAGTAGCAATGAAAGTTTTTTAGCTGGTTTAGGCGTTGATCATCACTTATCTATGTCTCAATGGTTTAAAAAGATAAAAAGTGGCTTTATTCAGGGTAATTTTAATCAGGGGAGTATGGCTAAAAACCATGAAGATTTTAAAAAAGATTTCGATAAATATGTTGACCAGTTGAAGATTATCAACGAAAAAGATAGGCTTGGTTGGGTATGTGGTTTAGGGCATGGCATCCTTAAAGAAACACCAGAAGAAAATGTTCATTATTTTATTGAGAATATTAGAAAAATTTTTGGTTAAGTAAGGTTTTAATTTGTTAATAGAAGAAAAAAAAGATTTAGCAAGTTCATGGTTTAGAGACCTTCGTGACCAGTTTTGTCTTGAGTTTGAAGGCATTGATAACACAACTTTCCAAAGAAAGAAATGGAGTCATTCTGGAAGTGGAGGTGGTGAAATTAGTATTATGAAGGGTGATATTTTCGAAAAAGTTGGTGTTAATATTTCTACTGTTAGTGGTGAATTTAAAGAAGATTATAGGAGCAATATTTCAGGCACAGAGCAGTCACCTCAATATTGGGCTAGTGGGTTAAGTATTGTTGCACATATGAAATCACCCTTTGTACCAGCTTTCCATTTTAATACGCGCTTTATAGTTACTGGAAAAAGCTGGTTTGGGGGAGGCGCAGATATGACACCAACTTACATTTATGATGATGATACTGAGGATTTTCATAATTCATTAAGAAATGTTTGTGATAAATATAATGAAAATTACTACCAGGATTTTAAAAAAAATTGTGCCGAATACTTTTTCTTACCCCATAGAGGAGAGGAGAGGGGTGTTGGAGGTATCTTTTTTGATCATCATAATACCAATGACTGGAATAATGATTTTTCATTTGTGAAAGATGTAGGTATATCCTTTCTTAAGGTTGTTCCTAAAATAATCAATAAAAGAAAAAATATGAAATGGACAAAATTAGAAAAAAATAAGCAATTGCTGAAAAGGGGAAGGTATGTTGAGTTTAATTTATTATGGGATAGAGGAACTCAATTTGGAATTAAAACTGGTGGTAATACAGATGCTATTTTAATGTCAATGCCTCCTGATGCACGTTGGGAATAAAATATGTTTTATTCTTTTTTTGAAGCTACACATATAATTTCAGTCATAGCCTGGATGGCAGGCTTATTATATTTACCTAGATTGTTTGTGTATCATTCCGATAATCTAATCAAAAAGAATGATAATACAATTAATACATTTAAAATTATGGAGTATAAACTTTATCGATTTATTATGAATCCTGCTGTTGCACTAGTTTGGATAACTGGATTAACACTTTTTTATCATAATGGTTTTCAATTATGGTTGATGTTAAAAATTCTATTTGTATTCTTGATGACACTATTTCATATTTACTTGGGACAGTGTTTAAAGAAATTCGCAAATGACGAAAACAATCATTCATCAAGATTTTTTAGAATTATAAATGAGGCTCCTACAATATTAATGATTGTTATTGTTTTTCTTGTGGTATTTAAACCTCAGTGATTGTTATTTATGGCGTGCCAAACTTTGTTTGGTGTAGCTGGCATATCAAAATCAGTAATACCTTTTTCTTTTAAGGCATTAAGTATTGCATGTATAACAGCAGGAGGAGCAGCAATTGCTCCAGCTTCACCGCAACCCTTTACACCTAGACCATGTACACATGGTGTTACTTCTGTTTCTACTATCATATTTGGAATATTATCTGCTCTTGGCATTGTATAATCCATAAATGACCCATTGATTAATTGCGCAGTATTTTCTTCATAAATACAGTTTTCAAATAAAGCTTGACCAATTCCTTGAGCAACACCTCCATGAACCTGACCTTCGACTATCATTGGGTTCATCACAATACCAAAGTCATCAGAAACACAATAATTAACAATGTCAATTTGGCCTGTCTCGGGATCTATTTCAATTTCACATATGTGAGCTCCAGCAGGGTAAGTAAGATTTGGTGGATCATAGAAAGAAGTTTCTTCTAAACCTGGCTCTAAAGTCTCTATTGGATAGTTTCCAGGGACATATGCAGCTCCAACCACATCAGAAAACGCTATAAATTTATTTGAGTTTGATACAGAAAATTCTCCATCCTTAAATGTTATCTCATCATATGAAGCATCTAGAAGATGGGCTGCTATTTTCTTGCCTTTATCGATAATTTTATCAATTGAACGCATTAGAGCAGGACCACCAACAGCAAGTGAGCGTGAGCCAACAGTACCAACACCAAAAGGTACTCTACCTGTATCGCCGTGGACTACATCAATGGAGTCAAATGGTACTCCAAGTTTCTCATGAACTATTTGAGCAAAAACAGTTTCATGCCCCTGTCCATGCGAATGGGAACCAGTAAATACTGTAACAGATCCAGTGGGATTAATTCTTACAGTTGAAGACTCATAATATCCACCCCTCCCTCCAGCTTCTAATGTAAGTTTAGAAGGAGCCACACCGCAAGCTTCGATATAGCATGAAATCCCTAATCCTCTTAACTTACCATTATCTTGAGATTGTTTTTTTCTTTCTTCAAATTCATTATAATTTATACTTTCCAAAGCTGAATTAAGTGTAGCTTCATAATCACCGCTATCATAAGTAAGAGTTCCTGGAGAATTATAAGGGAATTGGTCTGGTTGAATAAAATTTATTTTTCTTAATTCAATAGAGTCTATGCCTGTTACTTCTGCGGCTGCTTCAACAAGTCGTTCTGTAACATATGTTGCCTCAGGTCTACCAGCTCCTCTATACGCATCAACTGGGACAGTATTAGTAAACACACCTCGAACATTACAATAAAAGTTTGGAGTTTTATAGGGACCAGGTATTAGAGGGCCATAAAAGAAAGTTGGGATTGCTGGACCTGACCCAGATAAATATCCACCTAGTGCTGCAACAGTATTTACACGCATAGCTAAAAAATTTCCTTTACTATCAATTGCCACTTCCGCTTTAGTAACATGATCCCTTCCATGTCTATCACTTATGAAAGCTTCACTTCTTTCAGCTGTCCATTTTATTGGCCTATTAAGTTTTTGTGATGCCCATGTTACGATAGACTCCTCAGCATAGTGAAAAGCTTTTGAACCAAATCCACCCCCAACATCAGGGGAGATAACCCTTACTTTTTGTTCTTCTAATCCTAATACACCACATACAAGCATTCTTATTATGTGAGGTAATTGAGTTGTAGTATAAAGTGTATACTCATCTTTACCTTTATCATATGAACCTATATACGATCTGGGTTCCATTGCATTTGGTACAAGTCTATTGTTAAGTAGTTCAATTGAGGCAGTAAATGTAGCATCATTAAAAGCTTTATCAGTCATCTCTTTATCACCCAATTCCCAATCGAAGCATTGATTGTTTGGAATATTATCCCAAATCAAATTGCTGTTTGTATTTAATGCTTTTTCAGGTGAAACCACAGCTTCAAGTTCTTCATAATCATATTGTATGTATTCACTTGCGTCTTTTGCTTGATTTATTGATTCAGCAATTACAACAGCAATTATTTCACCAACAAACCTTATTTTTTCCTGCGCAAACAATGGCCAAGGCGGTTCGGCCATTGGTGGTGTTCCAGTTCGTGTTGGCGTCTCCCAGCCACATGGAAGAAATGCCTCTGTATCTTTGCCACAGTAGATTGCATGAATGCCTTCACATTTTAATGCTTGATCAATATTTACTGTATTTAATTTAGCATGAGCTACTGGGGATCTTAAGAAATAAGCATATAACTGATGAGGTAATGAAATATCATCAGTATAATTTCCTCTTCCAGTTATAAAACGAAAATCCTCTTTTCTTTTTACAGATTGACCCATACCTTTTTCTAGCATTTTCAAAACCTTTAAAATTTTCTATTATTATTAATTATTTAGCAAATTTACCTGTATAATAACATACAAATTTTTATAGGGATAGGATGGATCTTGGTATTAAAAATAAAGTTGCTCTTGTTACAGCAGCTAGTCAGGGTTTAGGAAAAGCTTCTGCGATTGAACTTGCAAAAGAGGGTGTAAAATTAATTATTTGTTCAAGAAATAAAGACAAAATAAAGCAAACTGCTCATGAAATTAGTAATTCATTTGGTGTAGATGTTTTACCAGTCAAAGCTGATTTAGATAAAATTAAAGATATAGAAAACTTATTTGAAGAAATTTATAAAAATTTCGATACAGTTGACATTCTTGTAAACAATACTGGAGGACCAAAAGCAGGTTTTTTTGATGATCTCTCTGACGAAGATTGGTTAAAAACATTCGAGTCAACATTTTTGTCTGCAATTAGAGTAACAAGAAAAACTTTGCCACTTATGAAAAAAAATAAATGGGGAAGAATAATCAATATTAGTTCTGTATCAGCAAAACAGCCAATAGATAATCTTATGCTGTCAAATGGAGTAAGAATGTCTATTCATGGGTGGGCAAAGACATTATCTAAACAAGTAGCGGCAGATAATATATTAATTAATAATGTTTGCCCTGGTTTTACTTATACAGAACGAGTTGATGAACTTATCAAATCACAAGCAAAAGATTCAAATTCTTCGCATGATGAAATTGTAGAGAAAATTGCAAATGACATTCCAGCTAAAAGAGTTGGTCAAGCTAAAGAGCTAGCAGCTTTGGTAGCATTTTTAGCATCTGAAAATGCAAGTTATATAACGGGTCAATCAATTGCAGTCGATGGCGGCATATCTAATCTCCCAATTTAGTTATGCATCAGTTATACCTAGCCCTAAGCCCCCATCGACATCAAGTATTGACCCCGTTGTCCATTTAGCATTAATTAAATATTCCACCGCTTCCGCTATATCCTCTGGAGTACCAATCTCACCTAAAGCATGAATTTTTGCCATTGAGTAAAGACGCTTTTTAGCTTGCTCATCATCGAATAATCCAGCTCTTTGATTAATTTCTGTAAATACAGCCCCTGGCACAACACAATTAACTCTTATTTTGTCCTTTCCTAACTCAGCAGCAAGAACTTTTGTAAGAGTTTCTAAGGCACCTTTTGTTGCTGCATATGGTGAAGCACCTGGAAATGCTCGGCGATTATGCACGGAGCCAATAAAAATATTTACTCCCTCTGTTTTTTGTAAATATTTTTTTGCTTTTCCTAAAAGCAGCATCCCAGAAATTACGTTTGAATTAAAAATATCAATTAATTTACTCTCTTCAAGTTCATCAATATTACCCCTATACATATTTCCTGCATTGTTAATGAGTACATCAATTTTTTTTCCATGTTCTAACGTTTGTTTAATAATGTTATTTCTATCATTTTCGTTTGTAACATCTGCTACTACTCCAATAGAGTTAGTATTCAATTTTTTAACTGCCTCATCTATTTTCTCTTTTCTTCTTCCACAAATAGTTACTAGCGCCCCTTTTTCTGAAAACCTTTGAGCCATAGATAATCCTAAACCAGAACCACCACCTGTTATCAAAATTGATTTTTTATTAAAATTATCCACTTTATTAATCCCTATTTTCAAGCCAATTTATCGATTGTTTAATTATTTGAATAAAATTTTCATTCTCTATGGATTTACTGTCATGCCCAAGAGCGTTGTAAACAACTCTCCCCTTTCCAAATTTATATGACCATCCTATAATTTGTTCCTCATTTGTTTCTCGTGTTAAACCTTTTAGAAATGGTCGAGATGTTTTTTCAAGCTCAAGATGATGATAAATTTCATCAATTATTTCAAAGTTTTCTATTTTATTTGAAATTTCGTGATTATTAATGGCCGATATTTCAACTAGTCCTTGTGGGGGATGAAATGTTTTATTCCAAGCCCACTTACCACCTATAATTTTTTTATAATCAGTCCAATCATCGAAACAAATAGAACTTGTGTGAAAGGCAATTATGGAGCCACCATTTTTAAGGTAATTCTTGAGGTATTCTTGTCCTTTCTTTGAAAGACTAAACTGCCATTCATCACGGAATGGAGTATATTTTTCATGGTTTAGCATTCGCCATCTTAAAAAATTCAGAGTTAATAAGTCAAAGCTGTGAAGTTGGCTAAACCCTTCCTCTATATCTGTAGTTATTTCAGAAACATATTCCATTTCAGATAGAATTTTTGATAAAGAATTAGAAGTTTCTTTGAATGGATGAAATATTCCGCCAGTAACTATTAAATTTTTTTTCATTAATCTCTTGGTAATTGCCCTAAAACACTATTGATCACTCCACCATCAACAACTAAATTATGTCCGTTGATATATGATGCGTTATCTGATGCAAGAAAAAGAACTGCATTTGCAATATCCTCAGCTTCACCAAGTTTCTTAATTGGTACTGCATTACCTCTTAACTCCCTAACTTTATTAACAGCATATATTGGTTTTGACATTCCAGCATCAATAAATCCAGGAGCGATTGAATTGGTTCTTATCCCGTAGGGGCCCCATTCAATAGACATTTG
>CEPA01173322.1_pt1 | contig 11112 bp, 9 predicted proteins | sample 356241 | NCBI WGS metagenome assembly CEPA01 (sample SAMEA2620542, study PRJEB7988) | marine metagenome | biome: marine biome (ENVO:00000447); feature: surface water layer (ENVO:00002042); material: "saline water (ENVO:00002010), including plankton (ENVO:xxxxxxxx)" | depth 5 m
CGGGAAGCTGAGAAACTAGCTAAGGTAACCAAACAGCTGAGCAACCGCGACGACGCGTTAATCCTTGAAAAAGAAAAAGGAGCAAAGTTAGCAACTCAGTTAGACAATCGGGATAAATCTCTGAGAGCTAAACTTATAGAAATAGATAAATTAAAAAAGAAGTTAGCCAATCGTGACAAAGCACTTTCTTTTCAGAAGGCGAAAGAAAGCAAATTGAAACTACTTGTGAGCAATCGCGACAAGCTTATAACAGATGCCCGTGCGGTTATAGCAAAAATTAAGAGCAGCGATAAAGTTCCTGCTGATTAGTAATTAAGTGGTGTGCGACTTTGCTAACATAGAAGCTAGCGCCATTATTTCCGCCCTGTGCCAATCGATTTTATTATCGATGTCCTGCGATTCTATGGCGGGAGTCTCAAATAAAATCGGATAATTTCCGATTCTAGCTTTGGTCGATTCAAACGAATTTTTCGAGAAAATATATAAATTGGAGTTTTCTTCGAACCACGGTTCCAAATCTTGGGTCCGAATCAGATTGTCTGGATCATGATTTATGGGCACAGCGTCTTCGCTGTAAAAACGAGTTTGAAACTTGTTTACTGAGAAAAGGCTGTCCTTGCCGTGTTGTAAGCCATCATCATACATATCAATGGCTTTAGATATCGTATTTGATGAGAGAAGTGGATTTGTTGTATGGGTCATTAGAAATGACTTGGACTCTACATTTGCGAGATCATCTTGGATGATTCGGTTCATGCTTATAAAATCTCCTTGAAGCTCCTCCTTTCTGTCACGGATGATAATCCTACTGGATTCAGTAAGTCCGTTGGAATTAAGTATTTCCCTAGCATCTGTGTTGATCACGACACAGTCGATTGCTTTAACTTTAAGTAGGGAGTCTAGTATCCACCTGAACAACGGTTTTCCGGCGAACTCTCGAAAATTTTTGCCTTTCACGCGTTCGCTATTGGCCTTCATTGGCAAAAGTGCGACTAAATCATATTTTGTGGCCATATTTGGATTCACTTTTAGCTAATGGTTTTTCTAATTTCGGAGAGTCCCTCAATGCAGGCTTTCTGAACCATGGTTATGTCCAAGCTATAGGCGAGCAGTTTGAATCCATCTTTAATCCTTTTAATTGCTTCGTTCGGATTTGGTTGTACAATATGAATGCCTGGTACAACATTATTTCGGCGGCATGATTCGAGAATTTTATCGCGTGCGTCTGTGTAATTCGGATGATCGAATTGGGCGGTTATCCCCATAGATGCACTAAGGTCGTATGGTCCAATGAAAGCAGCATCGATTCCCTCTACCGAAAGAATCTCATCGATATTGTTGACTGCGAGAATGTCTTCAATTTGTACGGCCACTAGGATCTGATCATTCGCTTCCGCAAAATGGGTTTCGACAGACAGCCCGTATTGATTCGCGCGGCAGAATCCCACACCGCGTTTCCCGAGGGGCGGATATTTGCACGCCGCTACGAGAAGTGCTGCCTCATCAGCATTCGTTACTAACGGACCTATCACACCAGTGGCACCGGCATCCAAATAGCGTTTAGTGAGGGAATAGTCGACGCCGTGCAATCTCACGAAATTTTCCGTCTGCGGGTTACCAGAGCTAATTGCCTGAAATATCCGTTGAGTCCCAACGAGATCGACCGCTGAGTGCTCTGCGTCGACTGTCACAAAATCTAGCCCTGTCTGGGCCATTAGTTCGCCGATTATGGCGGAGCCTGAATTCAGCCAGGCACCAATAACGGGCTTGCCATTTTTGAGGCGGGTTCTAACGGAGTTTCGATTCATATCTGTAATGGGCTTATTCTCGGCCACCCCAAAAGCAAGTGGTTTTGAATCTAATTTGAAGTTGTAGGTTTATTGAGATCTGCTTGATTGTTTGTCGATGCTCGAACTTGCGATGGAAGGACGAATCTTTTGAATCAAAATTTGTTTAGAAAAAAGGCCTTGGAGCTAGATCAAATTCCGAGGCTTCAATCGGATTGTGCATTTATTCTGGGAAACGGTACATCGTTGAACATGCACGATCTGACTCTAATTAAGGATATACCGTCGTTCGCCTCAAACGCAATTTACCACATCTTTGAAAAGACCAAATGGAGGCCGAATTATTATAGTTGCGTGGATACGGTGGTCTTGCCTGACCAATCTGACGAAATCTCGATTTGGATAGGAAAACTGAAAAAGACCATTTTTTGTTTCCCTCGCAGAACCTTCCCTCATGAAAATCCGTTTGTACCTCAAAATGTAGATACTATCATTGAGCCAAAAGAGAATGTCTGTTTTTTTGATACGCATCCGGTAAATTTAGAAGGTACCCAGGGTGAGATATTTAGCTTACCAGGGGATAATTACATTGTAGAACCGATGAGCGTTACCATTACACTGATGCAATTAGCAGTTAGGCTTGGGGCGAAAAAATTGTTCCTCATAGGTTGCGACACCGAATACAGAGTACCTGATTGGGCGACTGTCTTGGATCAAGATTCACCCAGAGAGGATAAAAGAATCATGCTAGACAGGGATGAAGACCCTAATCATTTTGATCCTAGATATTTCGGGAAAGGAAAAATTTGGCATTCACCGAATACAGATCTTATGATTCGACACTACGAGAAGGTAAAGGGGGTTTGCGAGGATAATGGTATACAAGTCTATAATGCAGGTATAGGCGGTAGACTAGAAGTGTTTGCACGTATACACTTTATGGACGCGATAGACATTTGTCTTCAATAGCTAGAAAATGGCAGACACTAAACTAGACAACCATCTGATTTCGATAGTTGTTCCCTCGTTTCAGCAAGGTCCATTCATTAAAAAATGCTTAGAAAGCATCGTGTCTCAGGATTATGGGTCGATTGAGATAATCGTCTTCGATTCCGAGTCAGACGACGAGACCCTCAGTGTGTTGAAATCGTTTGAAAGCTTTGCTAAGGTGCGGGTAGAGAGAGATTTAGGACAAGCACACGCAATCAACAAGGGTTTGAAGCGGTGTAATGGCGACATCATTGGATTTTTGAATAGTGATGATGTTCTCCTACCTGGTTCCTTGGGGAAAGTGATCGATCACTGGCGTGCTCAACCATCAACAGATCTCTTGTACGGGAAGGCACACTACATCGATATTGATGGAAACGTTACGCAGGATTACCGTACCCAGGCTTGGAATTGGGAAAAATTTCAAGGAGAGTGCTTTATTTGCCAACCAGCGACGTTCTGGAGTCGAAGGATAATGAAAAAAATCGGCTGGCTTGATCAAAAATTACATTGTAGTATGGACTACGATTACTGGCAGCGGATAGCTCAGATTGGGGGAGTTATAAAACACATTGATGAATACTTAGCGTGTTCGAGAGATTATCCTCAAACTAAGACACGTTCACTGCGTGGCAGAGTATTTATCGAGAATTTTAAGATCTCTTTGAAACGTTTGGGATTTGTCCACTCTTTTTGGATTTCTCAATACATGGACTATTTTAAGTATGAGAGAAAGCCGATCTGGGCGAATTTGATCCCGCCGGTTGGTACCACACGAGATAAGATGACTGACTTGTTGCAACGGATATCATATGTTTGGGCTCGCGACGTTTATTTTAAAGAACCTCCCCATGGCCCTATCGTGTAGTGAGATCGATGTGAATCGTTTCAGAAGCCAAGCCGATTTCAATGGCGACGTCCTTGATTTAGCGACTGAGGTATACGGGTTTTGTGCGAGGTGAAAGGGCACAAATCGGAAGAATGCTATTCACGGGAGTGTAGTATCCTGCTCTTGGGAAATCATTTTTGATATGATGCTACTAAGGTTAGTCCGAGGCTGCCAGCCGAGCAGCAACTTTGCTTTTGAGGCGTCGCCACAGGTTCCTTTTATATCTCCCGGCCGGTAGAAGTGCTTGTCGATTTTGACGACTAGATTTTGGGAAGAGCGGTTTAGAGCGATTTCGTCAATGCCGTCGCCAAACCAGTCGAGGTCGATCCCAACGTGACTAAACGTCGTATTAACAAAATCCTTAACTGAGCGTAGCTTTCCGGTAGCGAATACATAGTCGTCGGGCTCGTTTCGCTCCATTACGCGTATGACGCCATCCATATAGTCACCTGCATATCCCCAATCCCGTTTAGCGTAGATATTACCGAGAGAAAGGACATCGTCGAAACCTGCCGCGATTCGTACGACCGACCGCACGATTTTTTTGGTTACAAACTGCTGGCCTCGAAATTCGCTTTCGTGGTTGAACAGAATTGCGGTCGCTGCCCATAGGCCGTAGTGTTCACGGTACGTTCTCACTAGCTGGTAGCCAAATTCTTTGGTTAGACCATAGGGACTTTGGGGTTGAGTAGGGGTGCTCTCGGATTGTTTCCCAGACGTGATGTCGCCGAACATTTCTGAACTGCCAGTAAAAAGGAGTCTTGTTTGTGGGGATCGGTCGCGTATGGAGGTCGCAATATTGGTTAGACCTAGAATGTTGGTCTCGATCGTTTCGCGGGGGTGTTGGATACTTCTAGCGACCGAGCTTTGAGCTGCGAGGTGATAGATATCGTCGAACTGTTTTTCGGCTACAAGTTCGTCTATAAATCCTTTGTTTGAGATGTTTGATTCATGCAATATGAGTTGCGATTGTTGACTTTCCTCGAGGTGGGCGAGACTGCCAATTCCATTCGATGGTTTTTCCCTGATCAGCCCGTGAACCTTGCAACCCTTGTTTAGGAGGAGTTTTGCGAGGAAATAGCCGTCTTGTCCCCCGATACCGGTTATCAGTACTTTTCTGCTCACTATTTAGTTTCTGAAGCAAACCAAACGGAAGAGGGTCAATGGCTGAGAAAAAAGGCAGGGTATGTTAGTCATTAATCGGATATGCTCCCCTACACAGATCTCAAATTCCCAGATTCTCGCTCTTGAAGATACAATTCATAAGTGTTGGCGATGCCTTTTTCGAGGGGGATTCTGGATGACCACCCGTGCTTTTTCAAAAGGCTGACGTCAAGCAGTTTTCGAGGAGTCCCATCGGGTTTGCTTGAATCCGTTTTGATTTCTCCTACAAAGCCCACGACCCTTTTTACGATTTCAGCGATCTCCATGATGCTATGGTCAACGCCGGTTCCCGCGTTTAGAAGATCGGGTGGATCTTCCAGGCTTAGCACATGGGTAATTGCATCGGCGAGGTCATCTACATTCATGAGTTCCCTACGTGGAGTTCCCGACCCCCAAATAGTAACGGATTCCCTGTTAGCCAACTTTGCTTCGTGGAATCTTCCTATCAACGCTGGCAAGAGATGTGAGTTCTCAGGATGGTAGTTGTCCCCTTGACCGTAGAGGTTGGTGGGCATCAAAGAATGAAATAGGACACCGTATTGCTTCCGGTAATACTCGCAGAGTTTGAGGCCTGCAATTTTTGCGATGGCGTAGGCCTCGTTGGTCGGTTCAAGCGTATCCGTAAGAAGTGAGCTTTCCTTGATTGGCTGGGAAGCGAATTTGGGGTAGATGCACGAACTCCCCAGAAAAAGAAATCGTTCCGTGCCCGTAATACATGCCGCGTTCACTGTATTTGTAGCGATTGCTAGATTTTCATAGAGGAACGAAGCAGGATATTTGTTATTAGCATAGATACCACCAACTTTTGCAGCGGCCATAATTACAACTTCGGGTTTCTCGTTGGCGAAGAAATTCTCGACCGCACCCTGGTTAGTTAGATCTAACTCTGAGCGATCTCGCGTTATGAGATTTTCGTATCCGAGAGATTTCAAGCGACGGATTACCCCAGAGCCAACCATTCCTTTGTGACCTGCGACGTATATTATAGAAGCTGGGTTCATTTTATTAATAAAATCAAAACAGGTTTACTAAATCGTTAGAGAGTGTCTGCCAGGTCGGTTTCTTGAATGGTTTGAGTCGGTAGGGTAGGTCGTTGAACCGCCGATTGGGACGATTGCCACCTCGACGAGACGACCTACAATTTTATTATCAGTAAAAAACGTAATCCAATGGAGGGGCAATTCTGAGTTATTGGACACTCTTCTAGATATGATACGGCTTAGCTAGTTTCGAAGAGAAGCACTAGGCTAATTTTGGTAAAATTCGACTATGCGAGAGCTATCTTGATTTTCGCCTCGTCACTCGCCAGTTTTAAGTCAGCATCCACCATGATCTCGACCAGCTCCTTGAATTTAACCTTGGGCTCCCACCCGAGTTGCTTTTTTGCTTTGGCGGGGTCCCCGACTAGAAGATCCACCTCTGCGGGCCTTTCGTAGCGATCATCATACTCCACATACTTCTCCCAATCGAGGTCGAGTCGATCGAAGGTTTCTATGACGAATTCCTTAACCGAATGAGTCTCGTTGGTCGCGATTACGTAGTCATCGGGATTGTCTTGTTGCAACATCAGCCACATCATTTCGACGTATTCTTTGGCGTAGCCCCAGTCACGTTGAGCGTCTAGATTGCCCAGATATAATTTTTCCTGGAGTCCTAGCTTAATGCGCGTGGCGGCTCTGGTGATTTTCCGGGTCACGAACGTCTCGCCACGCCTAGGGGATTCGTGGTTGAATAGAATGCCGCTGCAAGCGAAAAGATTGTAGGACTCACGATAATTGACCGTGAGCCAATGGGCGTACATTTTTGCGCATCCATACGGAGATCTGGGCCAGAAGGGGGTCGTCTCGATTTGTGGGACCTCTTGTACTTTGCCGAACATCTCGGATGAAGAGGCTTGGTAAAAACGGACTTTATCGACGAGTTTAGCCTCTCTGATTGCCTCTAATATTCGGACGGCTCCAACACCAACAACGTCACCCGTATATTCAGGAACGTCGAACGAAACCCTCACATGGCTTTGGGCACCCAGATTGTAAATCTCGTCGGGTTGCAGATCGTAGAGGAGTTTCACCATCTGGACAGAATCGGCAAGGTCCCCATAGTGAAGGAACAACTTAACCCCATTGATGTGTGGATCTTGGTACAGGTGGTCAATGCGAGCAGTGTTGAAAGTGGAAGCTCTTCGAATAATGCCATGTACTTCATAGCCTTTAGCGAGAAGAAGCTCCGCCAAATACGAGCCGTCTTGTCCAGTAATTCCAGTTATGACCGCTTTCTTCATATCTTGATTTTTAGAGGAGCCAATACTATAGACCTTAACAAGTATAAAAACGAGCAAAGAGATTTTATGGTATTACTTTAAAAAGTAGGGCTCAATTTACGAGCTTTGGAAACAGCGGTTGCTACGTACTCAAATGCAAAAAACGTTGCAGGTGGTCAAAAGCGAAGGGACGCAATAAGTTGGCAAGCATCAGATTTCACCATTAATATGAGTTTGGGCTAGAACTGAGTGGTTAGACTTTGTGCTGATCCTTTTTCATTCGGGACCTATTTCAAGGGAGGTTTTTGTATTGGATAGAGCGGGATGGGGTGAATCCCACGAGTTGATTACCTCAAAGGTAGGAGCTCTGGTTTAAATGCCTCTTAGTTGGTATCGGCATACTGCCTACATTCTAATTAATAGTGAGATGTTCTAGCTGATGCTTGCCTTGTTCATCGGCAGTGGCATGGTTGGCTATGCGGTTGGAATATTGCAGTAGTAACTCCGATCCGGCCGTTTTCGAAGTAATAAATATTTTCTCTATGACCCAATTTTGGAATTATCGGATATTCGCGATAGCGCTTGGTCTTAATGTTTGGAACTTTGGACTGGCTCAGGAAAAGAGCTGGAATCTGGACGACCCGCTTCCTGTTGATAAGAGTATCATTGTAGGGCAGCTTGAAAATGGGCTGAAGTACTACGTTCGGGAGAACAAGAAGCCTGAAGGTCGCGTCTTTCTAAGATTGGTCGTCAATGCGGGTTCACTGCAGGAGAATCAGAGTCAGCGAGGCTTGGCACACTTCCTCGAGCACATGGCATTCAATGGCACGCGGCGATTTGCGAAGAGTGAAATCGTCGACTTTATGGAACGTGCCGGCATGCGATTCGGTTCGCACGTTAACGCGTACACATCTTACAACGAGACGGTGTACATGCTGCAGCTCCCGACTGACAATCCCAGTTTGCTTAAGACAGGGTTTGAAATTCTTGAAGATTGGGCGGATGGGCTTACGTTGGATCCGATTGAAATTGAAAAGGAGCGGGGCGTAATCCTAGAGGAATGGCGTTCCAGGCAGGGTGTAGGCGAGCGATTGAGCGAGCGTCAGAGACCATTCATTTACTTCAAGTCAAGCTATGCGGATCGAAACCCGATCGGCTCTATGGTTGTCGTGGGAAATGCGGCAAAAGAGCGGTTTGAAGAGTTTTACAACGATTGGTACCGGCCGAATCTAATGGGAGTCATTGTCGTAGGGGATATCGACAAGAACGACATTGAGCAAAAGATCATCGATACATTTAGTTCCCTAGAGAACCCAGAAAACGCTCCAGAGCGAACACCGACGGAGGTGCCAGTCCATGAGGAGACGCTTTTCTCAATCGAAACGGACCCAGAGTTGACAATCGCCTCGTTTCGTATGCTAACCAAGCAGCCGGTCGGTCCCGATAGCACCGCCGCGGACTACCGAAGAATGATTACCGAACGTCTTTTTTTCGGAATGCTCAATCGTCGCTTGGACGAGAGGTCACGTGAGCCAAATCCTCCGTTCATCCAAGCGAATGCCGGAAATATTCGCATCGCTCGCGAGAAGGAAGCATTGCAGCAGTCGGTTGTTTTTCTAGGCGACCGGTATCAAGAAGGGCTGAATGCGTTGATTGGTGAGACCAACCGGGTGGTACGAGATGGCTTCATTAATAGCGAGCTTGAGCGTGTGAAAGCGGACGTTTTAAGATCGCTGGAAAACGCGTTCGAGGAGCGGGACAAGACGAATTCGGATACCTACGCCAGTGAATACACGCGGGCCTTTACTGTCGATGAGCCGATTCCTGGTATAGAGATGGAGCTGGAAATGACCGAGGCTTTTCTCGCTGATATCACTCTTGCTGAAGTGAACGCGATCGGGGAGGGATTTGCCCAGAAGGAGAATCGGGTAGCCCTTTTTAGTGGACCGGAAAAGGAGGGACTTGCATTACCTAGTGAGTCAGAGCTGGTTGCCACGATCAAAGCATCGAACGCAATCGAGCTTGAGCCCTACGAAGATGAGTTTCTCGATCTACCGCTATTAGCGACGATTCCAGAACCAGGGGAAATTGCCAAAGAGGACTATGATGAGAAGTTGGATACTTATATATGGGAACTATCAAACGGAGTAAACGTTATCCTGAAACGAACGGATTTTCAGAATGATGAGATTCTCATGAATTCTTACAGTCCGGGTGGGCACAGTCTGGTGATGGATGACGAGTACTTGTCTGCCATCATGTCCACGATGATTCTTGGAGAAAGCGGAGTGGGACCGTTCAACTCGATCCAGTTGGACAAGCGATTAGCCGGCGTGTCCGTAAACGTATCGCCCTACATTTCCGATCAGTACGAGGGGTTTAGCGGAGCGTCGTCGCCTAAAGACTTGGAAGCCTTTTTTAAATTGCTTTACCTGCAAGCGACTCAGCCACGACTTGATGAGGAAGCCTACGGCTCATTAGAAACGCGGTTGCGGGCAATGATTGTTAATCGTGAGAAATCGCCCCAATCAGTTTTCCAGGATGCTCTTGAAAAAGAACTGTATGGTGATCATCCGCGGCATCGCCCCTTGAGCTTAGAGCTGATGAACGAAATCGATCCACACCTTGCACTTGGGGTTTACAAAAATCGGTTTAAGGACTATAGCGACTTTACTTTCGTTTTCGTGGGGTCTCTCGATTTGGAGGAAATGAAGCGCTATGTTAGGACTTATTTAGCATCCCTACCTGCAACCGGGAGAAAAGAGAGTGGACGGTACTTGGGGGATGATCCATTGCCAGGTAAGCGTAATGTGGATATAAATTTTGGCTTGGAGGAAAAAACGAGCGTACGAGTATTGTTTACGGGAGAAGCCGAATGGTCAACAGAAAATAGATACATTCTGAGTGTAGTCCGTGACCTTTTAAATATCCGAATGCGTGAATCGCTGCGGGAAGAAAATGGGGGCACCTACGGTGTTGGCGTCTATGCCAATCTGACGCGTGAGCCCACGGAGCGCTATTCCACGGGATTCGCTTTTTCCTGTGATCCCGCAAATGCGGATCTGCTCATAAACGCGGGTATCCATGAAATTCTCGATCTTCAGGAAAGAGGCTTCAAGGTAAAAAATCTGGAGAAAGTGCAAGAGATCCATCTTCGTGGATATGAGTCTGGGCTCAAGGAGAACGGATTCTGGCTAAGAAGTTTGACCTCAGCTGCGAAAGAAGGAAGGGAATTCTCCGAAATCCTAGATTTCCCGAATCAGTTGAAGGAGTACGATCCGGAACAGATTTTGGAAGCCGCAAGGAAGTACTTCAGTTTCGATAACGTGGTTGTTGCCAAGTTAAACCCGAAGCACAATTGATGCTTTGAAAGTAACCAAAGCCGACTCAGTTGGTAAATTGACTGAAGGCGGATCGCTCTCTAAGGCTACGCTTGAAGGATCGATTTTAGGCGCTCCAAATTTAGAATCTGATGGAAAGAGTCTTCCTGAACGGCTTCGATTTCGGTTTTCCATTCCTTTAGCGTTTCATTCATATCTTGGTAGTCGGACTGGCTTGAGCCGCCCGTCCCTCAAAAAAGTAGTGCCACGAAGTGCGATTGAAATAGGAAATTGCAAGATGGTGACTCTTCGGGGAGGGTCCTTAGACGCGACTTAAGCGGTTATCATTGGGTTGGAGTCATGGCCACGTTGAAGAGCACCTTGCCAACGTCTCTTCAAAAAAGCTGATCATCCAGAAAAGCGAGCAGTTCTTCCTCTGTAACGCGTTTCTGTTCTGTTGTATCGCGATCTCTTAAAGTGACGGTGCCGTCCTTCTCAACCGTGTCGAAATCGATCGTTACACACCAGGGTGTACCGATTTCATCCATACGACGATAGCGTCTACCGATGGCACCGGATGTGTCCCAGAACACGTTGAATTTCCGCTGTAATTTGTGGTACAGCGTTCTCGCTCTACAAACGAGCTCGGGTTTATTTTTAAGAAGGGGAAGGACCGCAATTTTATAGGGAGCCACTCGCGGG
>CEPA01152254.1_pt1 | contig 11069 bp, 17 predicted proteins | sample 356241 | NCBI WGS metagenome assembly CEPA01 (sample SAMEA2620542, study PRJEB7988) | marine metagenome | biome: marine biome (ENVO:00000447); feature: surface water layer (ENVO:00002042); material: "saline water (ENVO:00002010), including plankton (ENVO:xxxxxxxx)" | depth 5 m
CAGAACTAAAAGGGTATATTGTCGTCGCCTTTTTCGTCCTCAGACTGTTTTTTAGTATCAGTCTTACTATCGGACTTTCCAAACATCTGGTCGTCCTTTGGCGCTTCACCAATCGTAACACTGCCATCGTCTGGTTTAAAAAATGGCGCAGTTGAACGTAACTCTCCCCCGCCTGGACGTACGTTGCCCTCTTTGTCTCGCCAATCCTGCCCACTTACAATTCGTGCGCCAAGACGTAAGCCTACTAATGACTCAACACTTCCAGGTTTATCAGGGGTAGGATGCCCGCCGCATACTAGAAGCTCTTTCAACTTGCGCTTGCCAATATCTACAGCCTGTTGAGACGTTTTATGAACGAGGTTGAGACGTTCCAACACATACTGGCCTTCGTCATTCTCAAACTTAACCTCAAGCATTTTGCCGCCTTTACTTGTGTCTTTCATGGCGGCGCTTACGACCTTAACAATGTGGTTTCCAGCGGGTATTGTTTTGCGCTGTTCACCACTTTCACTAACATCTGACAGGTCGATGCTTCCGAATCCGTTGTAATCACTCATTTACTTTGCTCCGTAGGTTTCTTAGGTTTCTGGATTCTTTTCAGAAGTTCGACAATATTGCCGCCCTTCTCGACTGGGTCTAAACAATTCGATGGGTCACGGGTTTTTCCGTGCCATCCATAGACGTGGTCGGTTACGATTTGGCGGTTCACCTGTATGTCTGAACTGCTATCGTCTGTTGAGCGCAAACCACAAAACACATGGTCGAATAACGCTGGCAACTTTTTGGCGACTTTGGTTTGCTGAACCATAGGCCAGTATTCTGTTTGGTCGTTATCGTTCTTCTCTTCCTTCGCAAGACAAGTAACATAAACTTCCATAGGCAAGTCTCGTATAAACTTGAGCGCGCCCATCATTTGATTTTCGTAGGCTTGCCACTTTCTCATGTCAGTGGGTTCTGCAAAAGTACACTCAACATCTTTCATGCACCTGTCTGACATTTCAGTAAGTGAATCAATACAAATCCACTTGTAATCAGACTTCTTAAATTCTGCTGAATTGATAAGCCTAACTATGCCTTTGAAGGAATACCCACCCTCTGGAATATTCCTCGCCAGTTTTTCATTCATCTCCTCGTCCCACATGTGGAACTCAACAAAGTCAATGTCCACGTCTGATAGAGAAGCCAACCCACTTTCGCCAGAAAGTATCAGACCCTTGCCGTAGTTCTCCGCAAAGAACCTGCATTGGTATGTCTTTCCAAAGCCGTGGTGTGCATACAAGAGTGTCTTGTGATGCTTCATACCAGCTTCGCTGGTGCTACTGAACAATCCCATTTATTTTCTCCTAACTTTAATTTGTGGTTTTTGGGGGTTCACAATTCTGGCTGGTTCCAGAATATTCTGAACTTCGCGTGGCAGTGATTCGTAGGTATCTTTATCAACACGCAAAGATTTTTTGATATGTTTGGGTAGCTTGTCTTTTTCGTGGAATATTTTTTCCAGTTCTTCTGTGTTCCAAGTCACCCTTTCTTTTGACTTTATTTCTGCTCGGAACACATGGCTTTCTAATTCACCATCTTTTATATCCATGCTCCTGGCAATCTCCATAATGATAGCTTCGGCCGCTTCTATTTTTGTTCTTGCCTTTTCTAACTCTTCGCGCCCCGCCTCAAGCTGGCCAAAAACAGTGTCTGCGTTTTCAACAAAGGCTGTGTTGGAACTGTGATGTCTAATGGCGCTGTAACTGCGCATGTTCGCTTCAACAGGTTCGGGCTTTTTTTTCTTCGCACCCTCTTCGGGTAATCCAAGTATTTTCATAATGTAATCTAAGTTAAAAGTTTAAGTTGAAATACGTAACGAAAGGTGTCATGTTTGCGGCACAATGTCAACAAGTAACTAATTTATTCCATTATGAAATTTAACGTAAAAAAACTGATTGATGATTGCGGCGGGGTCAGCAACCTTGCCAAGACAATAGGCGTATCACGCACTTCTCCGTACAGGTGGATGGACCAAGATATGATTACATCTACCAAACTGTCTGACATCAAAAAACATTTTGCGCTAGACGTGGATATTTATTTTGAGGAGGACAAACATGGAGACGGTAAATCAAGCTCTTGAGTATCTTGATGAAGGTCTTTCAATAATACCGATTAGGCCAGACACAAAGCGCCCTGCAATCAAGTGGTTAGAATATCAACAGCGTCAACCAACGGCCGACGAAGTCACCGAATGGTTTGATAAGTTTCCCAACGCAAACATTGCCGTTGTGACTGGCAGTATAAGCGGAGTTGTTATCGTCGATTGTGATAACGAGGACGCTTTGAACGCGGCAATAAGTTGCGGAATGGAATCACAAGTTCGTGTGAAAACTAAGCGCGGTCATCACCTTTGGTTCAAGCACCCAATGGATGGTTTGCGCCGCGGCCCAAGGGCTGGTGGCAACTCACGCGGCCATGATTGGCCGCGGGTTAATGGTTTGGATTTTAGAGGCGATGGTTCATACGCTCTGTTGCCACCAAGCAAGGGCTATCAATGGTCAGTGCCAGAAGGCTTAGATAGACAGGACGATTTACCTGTATGGGAAGACTGGTCTCCCTCGCAACCGCCAGATGAATTTGCCGACATATCTTTTGAAGACTTAGATTTATCATCCATAGGGTATGACCCTTCTGAAAAAATAAGCGAGTGGGATAGAACAGAGGAGTTTATCAAAGAGGCTGGCTTCTCAAGCGGCAAGATACCGACTGGCCAAGGCAACGCGCGTAACGACAGGGTTATGCGATACGCCAGTGAAATGATTTTGCTGGGTAACTTTGGGCCGCAACTTCGTGTGCAAGTCAGGGCGTTTATGGACAAGTGGTTTGAAGAGCCGCTTCGAGACGTGGAGTTTGAAGAGACCGTTGCAAGCATGGAGCGAGCAGAAAAACAAAACCACCCAGAAAGGTTTGACCCTTTAACTGGAGACTACATATACAAACGCGCTGAACTGGTTGTTGTTGACGAGGAGAAAAGAGACCGCAAGCTGGTGACATCCGCAGACGCAGAGCGTCTTGTCGAAGAGGGTAAGAGCAGACAGTATCTAATCGAGCCTTGGCTTCGTCCGAACACCATCATTCAAATTCACGGGTACAGTGGCTCAGGAAAGACCATGTTTCTACAACACGCCCTGTACGCAATGGCCGCAGGACAAAGATACTTTGGGCCGTTTGAAATATGGAAACCTGCAAACGTATTGTATTTGGACTTTGAATTATCTAGCGGAGACCTTGGGCGACGCATGGTTGATTTGAGACGATTGTTTGGAGATGCAGGTGACAGGTTCCAGGTTTGGACGCCATGGCTTGAGCAGGTTGAAATGAACCTGCGCACTGGCGCTGGGCTAAGTGAGCTTGCTGGTTGGATAAATTTTGCAAACCCAGATGTTGTGGTCATTGATACGATACGTACTGCATGGAGTGGTATGAGCGAAAACTCTGCTGACGAATGGAGCCAAGTAAATCAACTGGCTTTACGTCTAAGAAACTCAGGCAAGTCGGTGATTATGTTGCATCACTCGAACAAACCTGGTGACGACGGCCTTGGACGAGAGGCTGGCTCAACAAACCAGCTTACTGTTTTGGAAACACAGATACGCATAGCACAGGTTTATCGTGACGAAGACACCGCCAAACAAAAAGCTGGAATTTGGAACGGTAAGTATGAGCGCCCGCCCATCGACTTGCTCGAACAGAAAATCACTGACGAGTGGTACGTGTCAATGGTTCTTGAGGTTCGCTATGGTAAAGTCAGGGAGTGGACAGATTTGCATGACCCGATACAGTTTATTGGCTGGGCAACCCACAAGATGACGGGCGAATCCAAGTTGGTGTGCAGTTACTCAACTAAACAACGCGCAAAAGAAATGGCGCTGACTGGTAGACCACCATCCGAGATTGCGATGGAACTTAACAGACCGTTAGATGTAATTAATAAATGGCTTGAAATAGAAGTCGAATGTAAGTAGAAAGAACATCCGTGCGGGGGGGAGAGGTTGCTCAGGAGGCTTACTCTTTCTCCCGTATCGGACCAATGTAAACCAGCTTTACACCGTCCCCAAAACAATCTCTGACTGTCCTAGCCGCATCAAATAATTCGGGAGCTTCTTTTTTCCATGCTTCCGCAAGCTCCGCCCACTCTTTGTCTGTATATTGATTTCGGTTGTTTGCATCCATCGGCGGGAGCTTACTCAATGGTTGCCTCTCCCCACTTACATATAAGCATGGCATCAGCATGGTTATCATCAACTGGCTCCATCCATTTAAGTTGAATTGCCGCATCCATCATTTCTTCTTTAGATGCTTTGCCGCTACCTGTTGCCCACTTCTTTACCTTGGTTACGTTCACTGGAATAAATGGTTTGTCAAAATCGTAGGCTATGTGTTGCGCTTGCCAAAACAATCCCAGGAGTATGAGACGTGCGTTACCCATTAATCCAACAGGTGGTAGCTCGCAAACTATGTGAGACGTGTCGTGTTCTTTAAGAATAATTCTAATTGTTTTGTCGAACTGTGCGGCCATCTGTCCGCGGTTTTTTTCTTTGTTTGCAAGGTTGATTGTGCCGCCTGCCCCATCGGTATGCGCCCAACCAGTCTTGGTAGCCAAGTCCAGCCCTAAAAACTTCTTCGCTAAGGCCATAATAAATAACCTTCCGAAAAAATAACCGCCGTAGCGGAGCTAGGGCGGTGTCAGATAGTAATATTATTATTTGAAATAACTAAAACACGAAGAAGTTTTTAACATATTCGCAAGGTTTTGTCAATATTGGTTGCATTGAGACGTCAAATCACAAAGAATACGTCTAAGAATGGACAGTGTGTCCAAATGTCTAGACATGTCCAAACGCATGTCCATTCTGAGACGTAGTGTAATGATGAGGTATCTATGCCAAAGGTGGTCAATGTTTCTGACACACAAATGGATTGGCTTCGCGAAAACCACGACTCGATGAGTTTGAATGACGTAGCAACTCGAATAGGTGTTTGTGTTGATACGTTAAAAAGAATACTGGTACGGGAAGGCATCCGAGAATTTGAAGGCGCAAAGTACGTGGTTGCGCGAAAAGAAAGTGTATCCATGTGGGATAGGCCGTGCATGGAATGTGGCAAAAAAGAAAGCCGCCCAAAAAATTGGTACTATTGCAAGGATTGCAGAGCTTGTCGGGGGTATGAAGACGACTAGTAGGGGCGACAATCTCCAAGCGCAGAGAAAGAGAGAGACCGCCGCCCCGTTAACCAGTCCGAGTTCAAACCAACTGGTTAATAAACTCAATATACCACGAGTTTTTTCAAGTGCGCGGTGACGAGCCGATTTTTTTCAAAAAAAATTAAAGAAGTTTCGCAGATGTTGCGTATGTGTCGGGCCGTAATCGGGACGACCTCCCAAAAATAAATAGCTACATTACTTAGACTAACTATGGAGTTACGACATGGCTAAGAAGAAAGGCCGCGTGTCCGCGGCCTGTAAGGGAAAGAAACTAAACAAACCTTTCCGTACACCTGGCGGGCCGAAAAAATCTGGCGTATGCGTCAAGTCTAACGGTGGTGTAAAGGTCGTGCGCTTTGGCGACCCGAACATGAAAATCAAGAAGAACATACCAGCTAGACGTAAATCATTCCGCGCGCGCCACAACTGCGATAACCCAGGGCCAAAGACGAAGGCGCGGTATTGGAGTTGTAAGGCATGGTAAGTAAATCAGTTCCAGTATTGGGGCGTAAGACGCGCTCAGGAAATATGCAACACAAGCCGTGTCCATGTACACAGAAGCGAGGAAGAAATGGCCGCAAGAAAAAAAGCTAAGAAATCGAGTAGCAAAAAAGACGCTTGTTATCACAAGGTCAAGTCGAGATATCGTGTTTTTCCAAGCGCTTACGCTTCAGGCGCATTGGTTAAATGCAGACGTGTGGGAGCTAAAAATTGGGGAAACTCATCAAAAAAGCGCAAGAAAAAGTAGATTACTTTCTGGGCGAAATGAATGACCGACTTGCGTCTATACTGATGGGTGTCGGTGTTTTTTGCTCGGTCGTAGTTCTGCATGAGTTGTTGATTGTAGGTAACTGGTCACTGCTCTGGTGGTATATCGCAGGCACTCTTGCGTTTCAAATTCTTGCGTCTGGTTACGTCCATCGCTACGTCTGCCATAAGTCCTGGGAGTGTCCCAGGTGGCTCGATATATTTTTTGCGTCTACGTCTGGTGGTCTTGGTGTAGCCCCAGTAATCCAGTGGTCTGCTATACACCGCCAACACCATGCTCATGTAGACACAGAGAAGGATGCACATGGCCCGCACTTTTCTATTTGGCACAACTTAAACGTCAGCTTTATACCGCCGCGAGTGAAGTATGTAAGAGACCTGCTTAGAAATAAATTGTACCGCGCTCAACATAAATATTACATACCGCTTTCAATTACGACGGCTCTCTTATTTGTATCCCTGTTTGGTTTTTCTGAGTGGTGCTTTGTATACCTTACTGTGGTCGGACACCAAGTAGCCAGTGTGTACACTGGCCATTGGAAGTGGATGCCGCAAAATCATTTGATGGCCGCGATTTATTCGCCTGAGCAATACCACAACGCGCATCACGAGAACGCGCAAAGTGCGCGTCTCGGATTGGTAGACATACCTTATTGGTTATTAATCCAGTGGTTTCCTCACAACGAAGGACGCAGGGGGTAAGTGAGATGGAGCCTATTTCTACTGCGTTAACTGGCATCGCGTTAGTGCAGAAGTCCGTTGATTTTATCAAGAAAAACATCAACACAGCCAATGATATTAGAGACATTGCGGGCAGTATTGATGCGTTGTTTGCTGGCGAGAAGCAAGTTCAACAGGAGAGGTTCGGTAACAAATCAGTGCTTGGACAAACCAAAGACGCGGCCCATAGTGTAATTGATGCAAAGCTGGCTCAAGAGCAGATGGAAGAAATATCAATACTCATAGACAATCGCTTTGGATACGGAACATGGCGACAGATTGTAAATGAACGGGCGAAGAGACTACAGGAAGAGAAGGAACGCATACGGGAGGAAAAACAAGCGGCTCTTAGACGTAAAAAAGAAATGCAAGAAACAATGCGTATAGTCGCAACGGTTGTCGGCGTCACTGGTTTTATATCAGCTTTAATAGTAGTTTTACTGATGGCATGGGTGGAAGGATAAATGATATGGCGGGACGACGAAAGTCAAAGAAATCAAATAGTCTGAAGACGTGGTTCGCACAAAACAATGGCAAGGGCTGGATTGATTGCAAGACGGGCAAGCCATGTGGACGACAGAAGGGCGAGAAGCGTAGGAGTTATCCAGCATGTCGGCCGACAAAAGCACAATGCACATCGGCGGCGAGGAAGAAGACGTCGTCGAAACGGATAAGTTGGAAGAAGAGGTAGAAAAATGTGGGGAGCTATCGTCAATAGCGTATCATCCATTGCCACTGGCGTACTCAAGAACCGCCAAATCAAGGCAGAAGCTAAGGCGCGTGTACAAGTGGCTCGTGTCGAGGCCGAAATCGCGCAGATTGAAAATGCGGCGAAGACGGTTGCCGATTACGATATACAGGCGCTTAAAGAAACGCGGTACTCGTGGAAAGACGAGGTAGCTCTATGTGTCGTGCTTGCACCCTTCGTAGGTAGTTTCCTGCCTTGGACGCAAGAATACGTCGCAATCGGCTGGCAACACCTGACGGAGCATGCTCCCGAATGGTACGGTTGGATATTTTGCGGGGCCGTAGCTGGCTCACTAGGCATCCGCTGGGCGGTGACTGGCTGGGCCGGAAAAAAGAAATGAGCCTAGACGACCTGAAATATTTTAGTCGTGAGGAACTGAAGTGCCAGGCAACTGGCGATGAGGGTATGGACGTAGAGTTTATGCTCATCATAGACAAGATGCGAGACGAACTCGGCTTCCCATTCCCCGTTAACTCAGGGTATCGCTCACCCCAACACCCCATCGAAGCACGCAAAGAAAAACCAGGGGCGCACGCCACTGGCAAAGCCATAGACATCGGCGTCTCAGGTGGACAAGCACTTGCGTTGATTGAGTGCGCGCAAAGGCACGGCATATCACGCATAGGAATACAACAGAAAGGACCAATGAATGGACGATTCATCCACCTCGACGTCTGCGAAAATTATACGTCTCCCGCACTCTGGAGTTACTGATGGCAAAGAAGGCCACGTTCGTCTACGAAAGTCCGACGCGGAGCAGGAGGCGCAAGAAGAAGCGTGGGCTTCATCTGCGCAAGAAGCTAGGACCGAAGCATCATTTAAGAATCCACCAAGGATTTTAGAAATTGAAATGTTTAATAAGGGAGAGTGTGAAACTGTTAAGTCTATCGTTCTCTCTCTTCAGCCATACTGGATATCGCGCGGGATGGATACATTCTGGACGCTCGGCGCGTCCACATACAATGATTTAATAATACCGACTGATGACCAGCCTTCTTATTATGAGGTAGCAGAACAAAACAACATAATAATACAACGTAGTTTCGGACCGTTGTTGACCAGCGTAAAAGAGACGATAGGTAAAATATACCAAAGAGAGTGTATTGATTTGCCGTTCGCAGGTCTGATGGGCTTTCACATATTTAATGACACTGCATCTAAAAGAGAACATGTCGGCGGTCACATACATACAGACGAGCCGTTCCAGCGCATCTTGTGGACAGAGCCTTTTGCAAATCCGTTCTCTTTTACACTGGCAATCGCATTACCAGACGACGCTGGCGGCCTTGACTACTGGGATGAGAACAACAAAAGACATTACCAGCCCTACAAGATTGGACACATGTATATACACAGCGGTAGGTTTCCTCACCGCATTGGCTCACATCCATTCCCATCTAATGAAAAGCCCCGCATCACGCTTCAGGGACACGGGGCTACATTGCTAGACACCAATCGAGTCGCTGTTTATTTTTGACAGTGACTCGACAGCGGAGCGTTTGAGTTCGTCTGGTGGAACCATATAACGCATGACCATTGTCAAATCGGTGTGGCCAAGTAGGTCTGCAACGGTACGGGGGTTCACTGCCGCATTGAGCAGGCGCGTAGCAAATGTACGTCTAAGGTCGTGGGGACGGAAGTCCTCGATACCTACCAGCGCAGCCAATTTTTTTACTTCTCTGCCAGCCGACCTTTGGTCGGCCCACATTGGGAACACTCTATTATCTGGGGCGGTCGGATACTTTGTTGCCATAGACCTAAATGTATCAACCACTGTGCCGTTGAGCGGAACCTGTCTTGTAAATTTACGGCCGTGCTTCCGTTTGCGTGTTGTAAGCTGGACATATGGGTCATTGCAGTCAAGCACCACACTGCCCCACAGCAAGTTAACAATCTCCCCTAATCGCGCGCCCGTGTGTACAAGTATGTGCGCTAAATGCCAAGCAATACTGTCGTCTCGTGTGCAAAACAACAGGTCATATTCTTTGTCGTTCAAGTAGCGAAGTCTGGGTTCGCCATCATCGGGCCGAGGGACTGACGGAACGTCTGCAATCCAGCCACGCATGCTTGCATGACGTAGCACTGGCATAAAACAATTCATCTCTCGTCTTGCTGTTGACCCACTCACTTTGCCGAGCCGTGTGTCCAACCAGTTTTCAATAAACTCAGTGTTGATTTTGGAAAGCGGTACGTCTCCCCACGCCTGGCCAAACTTGGCCAGGTACTTCCAGGTAGTATCCGACGGGTCGGGGTTACGTCTAAGGTAGCTATCAAGAGCGTCGCCAAACGTGTGATTGGCTCCAGCTTTGTTGACCGCTGTGTCGATTTCGATTTCTTGGACAAGCGCCTTGGCGACTTTCTTGTCCGTAGTGTTAAGTGACTTGCGTATACGAACGCCATTGATTGTGCCTGATGCGTGATACACGCCGTTACGTTTTACAATGTTTAGCATTTTACTTCCTCATAAGTTAAATTAGTTGGGGCTGACCACAATTTTCCGTCCAAATGTTTCAGACTAACACGGCATTACTAATTGCTTAGGCGGGTAAACAAAAGATAGAGGGCCGCCAAAGCCAAGATTGTGGTTGTCAATGCGAGATGCCCCATGTACCCCGCCAAAGGAGGTCGCTAGTCACCCTCGTTATCCAAAAATTTCATTTCGTCTGGCAACTCGTCGTTGAGCCTGTGAAACAAAGCTGTAACGACGTCTGCGTCTGCTTGTGTGGACATGCCTTTGGCTACGCGTGTCACTGTCTCAGACATCTTGTCATTCATTGCCGTCTTGAATTGTTCGCAATCCATAACTTCGCACCTGTGTCCTGCGACTTCTGCGCGCTGTCGTTTCATCTGCGCGTACTTTTCGTCTTGCGCAAACTGCGTCTCAACTCTGTCGTCGAGCCAAATTTTAACTCTGTACACTTGCTACTCCTTTAGTTCTTTTGTTCTGAAAAAACCATCATACTGCTTATGATAGTGCATAAACAATCTGGCATAATACGGCGTGTAATTATTTGATAGTTTGAATTTCTCGCCATGAGTTTCGACATCTGTGTGCCATCGGATGCGCTCGAACACACCCTTGGCTGAGTAGTTCTCATGCCCAGCGTTTATGACTTCCCAAGTAAACTTACAAAACAACTCGTATATATGCGGGTTATCTTTGTGGAATTGCCACCACTTCTGCTTGATTGGCTGGCTCATTGGGGCTTGTCCGCGGCTGACGGAAACTCAAGAGTTCCTTTTCCGTCACTGTCTTCAACTATCTTAATAAGTTCTTTTGCGGGTGGGTCTCCAGCTATAAGAGAATGGTCAATCCTATCTCCAGCTATACCCCTATCCTCGATGCGATACTTGCGACCGCTTGGCGTGGTAATCCACACGCTTGGCCAGTTCATTTCGTATTCGTTGCCAGTGATATGCGTTAACGCTGGCACTTTACTTTCGCTTCCACTCATCTCTTATGTCCTTTCTGACTTCACCTTTTGAAAAATAGTTATCAAACTCCACAACAGAAAAATCGTATGGCTTCACTCCGTACTTATCCCACACAATCCAAGCGCGGTTCTTGGTTGTTCCCCGCTTGTGTAT
>CEPA01120514.1_pt1 | contig 11051 bp, 18 predicted proteins | sample 356241 | NCBI WGS metagenome assembly CEPA01 (sample SAMEA2620542, study PRJEB7988) | marine metagenome | biome: marine biome (ENVO:00000447); feature: surface water layer (ENVO:00002042); material: "saline water (ENVO:00002010), including plankton (ENVO:xxxxxxxx)" | depth 5 m
TTTGGGGCATTACTGACTGGTAGTGCATTTGGACTGAAAAAATGAAAATCCTAAAATGGATAATTGTTTACATCATAGTCGCACCTTTATTTTACTTGATTACTTTTCCTATATGTAGTATAATTGCCTTAATGGATTGGGGCAATGGTAAGACTTATAAAGAAAATCTTTTAGAAGTAATGGGAATGAAAAAGAAATGAAATTTTTAACAAGCATTTGGATTGTTTTAATCACTGTACTTGTTGGCTTAGGTTTAAGAGTGTATGACGTAGAACCTCTTAAAATTCTAAGGCTAAAAACTTTTGACTATTATCAGCAAATTGAACCGAGGCAGATCACTTCAAATCATTTTGTTATTGTAGAAATTACAGAAGAAGATCTAAAGCAGTACGGACAATGGCCTTGGAATAGGAACTTAATCGCAGACATTCATCAACGCATTATAAATCAAAAGGCAAACACAGTTCAATACAACATCTTATTCAGTGAACCTGATAGACTTAATGCTAGTTCATTTGTTGAGTCACACAGTTTAACTGACGATGTCAAAGAAAAACTATTACTCATACCAGACAATGATCAGGTGTTAGCACAATTCTTTAATGTGGGTGATGCAGTATTGATGTATAGTGTGAAGAATAGTGCAACAGATGGCAAAATTAAAAAGCCAAACATAATGTACAAAGGTTCCGATCCCACAGCCTGGCTTTATAACTTTCTAGGAGTTGTAAACAATTTGCCTATATTTTTAGACAGTGCTAAAGGAGTTGGAGTTAACATTATGATTCCGTCTATTGACGGTACCGTGAGAAGTCAACCGCTTTTAATAAACACAGATCAAGGCATTGTACCTGCACAAATACTAGAAACTCTTAGAGTTGTTATGAATGGCAGAGCATACAAAGTTGTCACAGCACAAGATGGCGTTAAAGAAATATATTTGAATAGACAATTTGTAATACGTCCTGATTCAAATGCAATGGTGAATATAAATTTTGCTGACCCTAGCACAATACCTACAATAAGTATTGCACAATTATTAAACACAGACATTGATCTCACCAACAAAATTGTAATTGTAGGACTTAATGCGGCAGGGTTAAGCACACTTAAAGATACTCCATTAGGACTAATGACTGATATGCAAATTTCAGTACAGGCAATGGATACTATCGCTACTAAGACAACACTGCAAAGAGACAGCAAGATTTCTTTACTTGAAATAGTTGCAACAAGTATCTTGCTTATTTTATTTTTAATATTTGTTCCTAGATTAAAAGTTGTGTACACTGCGTTACTACTTCTAATCACTCTTACAGGCTCGGCATATGCAAGTTGGTATCTTTACAATTCAATGTACCTATTAGTAGATGTCAGTTGGCCGATATTAATTCTGTTGCTGACTTGGTCTCATCTTACATTTAATAATTTTGCAATACAAAGTAGACTTAGACAACAAATTAAGAAACAGTTTGAACACTACTTGGCACCAGACATGGTAGCAAAACTTCAAAAGGATCCTACCTTACTTAAATTGGGTGGCGAAACAAGAACAATGACATTTATGTTTTCAGACATACGTGGCTTTACTCCTATAAGTGAAAAATATAAAGGCAACCCATCAGGATTAACAAAACTTATAAACAGATTTTTAACACGCATGACAGACATTATAATTGCTAATGGTGGAACTATAGACAAGTTTATGGGTGACTGTATTATGGCTTTTTGGAATGCTCCACTAGACATGAAAGACCATGCCAATAGAGCAGTGAAGAGTGCTATTGAAATGCAAAAAGAATTAAAAAAATTAAACAAAGAATTAAAGAAAGAAAAGTTGCCAGAAATTAATATAGGTATAGGTATCAACACAGGAGAGGCTCTAGTAGGTAACATGGGATCCGAACAAAGGTTTGATTATTCTGTGATAGGTGACGATGTCAACCTAGCAAGTAGATTAGAAAGCAGTTCTAAAGAATTAGGCAGTACACTCGTAATAGGTGAAAAGACGAAAAATCAAACAGATGGATTCAAGTACAACAGTTTAGGCACAATTAAAGTAAAGGGCAAAACTGAAAAAATTAAAGTGTTTACTGTAAAATAGTTATTTTTTAGATTTGTTATTTTTTTCTTTTTCTTTTTGTTCTAGCAACATATTCAGTTTTTGAGTCAATCTGATCATATCGTTGTCCAGCATTCTAATTCTATCTATTAAAGCAATTAATGTTTTGTTTGCATCTGCTAGTACAGGCTTGATTTCTCTAGTAACCCATACCCAAACATAATAAACAAAGTATCCTAGTCCCAACGCGGCTATAATTGGAAATCCAAATTCTTTTATTGCATTGGCTAATTCTATTGTCATTAATCTTTCCTTGCGTCTTCCTTGCCTTCGTTTGCGGCTATTCTGTCTACATTAGGTTTAACGCCTTCCACGTGTGAAAGTAGTATATCTATCTTGATTAGATCATTATTCATGGTTTGCACCCTGTTGTCCAGACTCTTTATTATGTTCTTTAAGCCATGCACTGACCCTGTCACTGTGGCTAGAATGAACCTTAATATGATAAAGATGAAGATTCCCGATGCAACTGCACCCGCTATTGGGAAACCTACCTCCGACACAAATGTTAAAAAGTCCATAAATTATAATATATGTATTTATCTATGGGCAATATACCCTTTAATTTTTGGTTGTTGACAAGGTATTAAGTCTATGTTATACTGTTCACTAATGCTTTATCCTTTGTCATTTCTGACTTATATACGGTAAATAGTGAAAAAGGGTCATTTATGAAGAAAAAAACACGTTCAATTTTGGATGAACTTAACAGGATTTCCGAGAGCAGAAACACAGAACACTTTTTGGAAACAACTGGCAGTAATCTTATTGAAAGTGCAGTCAATTTACTAGGTGTGATACAGAGCCACTACCCAGAGGAAACAGCAATAGAACTTGAAAGACGTTTTATCAACAGCATCAAGAACGGTGATCCTAAGAAATTTAAGGTTGGAATAAAGAAGATTATCGATGAAAAAAAGAATTAACGAGGGCGGAAACATCTTCAAGAATGCAGATGGACAGCCGGATACAATTAGAATTAATAGAGTAGATGTAGAGCCAACTGTGCAATGGCTTGAAACAATCACAGGACTAGAACTTACTGATTACAAACTTGGCACAACAGGACTTGCACCTTCGTCGGGTGATATTGATCTTGCTGTTGATCAAGAAAAGATCAACAAAGAACAATTAATTGCTAAACTATCAGGTTGGTTGCGTTCTAAGAATATGGATCCTGCAGAATATATTAAGAAGAGCGGAGTAAGTGTGCATTTCAAAACGCCTATACAAGGCAATCCAAAAAATGGAAATGTGCAAACTGATTTCATGTTTGGTGATCCTGAATGGATGAAGTTTAGTTTAAGTGGCACTGTGGGCAGTGCTTTTAAAGGAAGTGACAGACACGTGATGTTAGCCAGTATTGCAAAACCACAAGGATACAAATGGAGTTTTAAATCCGGTTTGATTGATAGAGAAACAAATGAAGTAATCACAAAAGAGCCAAACAAAATTGCAGAGTTATTACTAGGTAAAGGTGCAACAGGAAAAGACTTGTCCAATGTAGAAACTATACACGCAAAGATTAAAAATAGAACAGACTACAATGAATTGATTGCAGATGCTAAAGACAGTTTCAGCAAAATAGGAAAAGAGTTACCAGAACATATTATTACAGGAACTCCTGTGTGGTTTAGAAACTTAATGGACAGGATTCCAGAATGAAACTTGTAGAGTTTAAAAAAACATCTGGCAAATGCAAAGCCATTGTTGAGTCAGCAAGAATACAACACGCCGAAGACTTAATTCTATTTCAAGGACATCAAGGTGCTTTGAAGGCAATAGATATGCTGAAAGATATAGCAGGTGGTAAACAAGGTGTGTCTATTAAATGGGATGGTTCACCAGCAGTAGTGTTTGGTTTTAATCCTAACAACGAATTTATTTTTACAGACAAAGCAGGATTCAATGCTAAAAATTATGATGGCAAAAGCACAAATGCAGATGATCTTGAATCTATGATAATGAATAGAGTGAAAGACGAAAGCAAAAGGAAATCATATGCACAATACAGTATGAAAATGAAACAAGCATTTCCAACTGTGTTGAAATCTATGCCAGACAAGTTTCAAGGTTATTTTGTTGGAGATATGCTATACTTTCAACAACCAAAAAAACAAGGAAGCCGTTTTGTATTCAAGCCTAATGTTGTAGAATATAGTGTAGATGCAAATAGTGAAATTGGCAAACGTATTGGCAACAGTAGAGTTGGTGTTGTTATACATCACACAATGAACGAACAAGGATCTATTAGTCCGCTGAATGATACTACAATGTTCAAAGACAATGGTTTGTTAGCACTACCGCCTGCAACTAAAACACATCCGGGAAATGTTGACCTATCAATGCTTCAATCAGCAGAAGCAGAAGTAAGAAAAAACGCAGGTGCAATTGATATGTTTTTAAACAAAGGTAAACTGCAAGAACTTAAACTTACTGATTTACCTAATGTGCTGTATGCATACGTGAACAGCAAAGTAGACACAGGCTTAGATAATTTAGGCAAAGACTTTGGGCAATGGTTAGAAAATAGTGCAGTAAGTTCTCCAAAGAAAATAAGAATTAAAGAATATATTGTGCGAAACAAAACTGGATTTGATGCAGTATTTAGAACTATCGCAACTGTGATGGAAACTAAAGATATGATGGTTGACCAATTGGATGCAACAGGATCAGATATTATTGCAACAATAGATGGCGAAAAGGGTGGCGAAGGTTATGTCGCAGGTGCTGGTGGCAACAGCATTAAATTGGTGAAACGTTCTGGATTCTCAAGAGCCAACAGAGCGATAAATAGATAAGGAGAACACAATGAAAGCAAAAGAGTTTATTAAAGAATACAAAGACATTGATGATTTAGATGATCCTAATAGAGGAATGGACAAGGATTTTAAACAAGAACCTATGTTCAATCAATTAGGTAAAATTTTGGACAGCCAAGGAAATCCTAATCCATTAGACACAGTCATTACTGATGATGGTAAAAAGTTTAAAGTTACGGCAAGACAGGCTGACACAATCCGTAAATTAATGACTAGCACCCAGGTTAAACCTATGATTAGGTCAGAGTTCACTAAAGCCATTCAAAACAGTGAAACATTATCAAAGTTTTTAGAAACAAATGATATGGTTCAATTGTTTAAAAGTATGTACCTAGGGGCAAAAGATGGACAAGCAGAGCCAGGAATTTACTAAAAACTCCAAACACATGGACTTTATTCATTCGCTATACGAAGCGAGAATGACTCGCGACACACGTGATCAAAAAGTCTTAACCTACACAGACTGTTGTGAAAGAACTTACCTTTCATTATTGGTGATTGAACTGTTAAACAAATATGCAAGGCACAGAGTGTCTGCTAGAAACTATGCCAAACAAACTGTGGCATACACCAACTATAATAGATTTAGAATGAGTGCAACAGATTTGTACAACTTTATATACTTTGTGACAGGTGATCAAGAAGCAATGAACAAATTAAAAGACCCTAAGAGTGCAATGGCATTGAGAAAGAAAACTACTTTACCATTAATGGCAGTCAATAGATATTTGAGTAGAATAAGCATTGGCAGTATGTCCAGAGGAAACACACAGATGTTCCTTAATATTGAATCAGGTCTTAATATTAAAAACACAACATACAAAGCAATACGTAGAACTTTGATGGATTATGATGGTGTTACTACTATTGACAGGCAAAACACAGTAACCAAACTAATCCATGCTGTTAGAGCCAAGTTAAGAAGTTCGGACATTATTGACGACTTAGAACGATTGGTTGCTGATAGAAATTTAGAAACAGGTAGAGTTGCAGACAACGAACCTAAGATCAGTATTCCTGATATCAACGTACAAGGAAAAGAATTATCATTGTACAGATATCTAGTAGGCACTAAAAACATTGTGCTCGTAAAACGTTTTGTAGAACTTGCCTTAAGCAACAAGAGTATTCCAAGCACTGTGGTACAAGCATATCTACCAGCAATTAAAATGTTGCACGATATTGTGTCAGGTGGTCCTTCTTATGTCAGTATGCTTCGTGCATTGGCAGATAGGGCAAAAAAGAATAAAAAGTAAACGTTCCAGTTAAATTTTTACCAAAATCTATAAATAATAGTAACCTCATCCACTGAGCGTGGATTAGGGCATTAACGAGAAAAAAGGAGAAAAGAAATGCCTAGTATAACAAAAGTAAATGGTTTCTTGAACAACTTTGTTACAGGAACTGTTTTTCAAAACGCAAATCTTGGCTTCTACGTAGCAACAATTAGATCAACTTCTAATGGTTCAAACACTGCTGTGGACTTAAGAGACGCAGATGGTGATGGTGCCGGTGAAGCAGATCAAATCGTTGAATTGGCTGTTAAAGGTACAAATGCAATAGCCTACTTCGCTCCAACAGGTGCGGCAGGAACACTTGCATTAATCGTTGACGACTCACAACATGACGCGACTTCAATCGCTAGATTGTTAGAGGCAATTGACGGTGTAGGTACTGACACAGTAGTAGCGGCGGCAGATCAATTAACTTTCGCGTAATAGTTGAAAGTAATCTAATAATAAAATTAGGGCGTTTGAACATTAAACGCCCTTTTTTTACGACTGTGCAATAGTTTTTTACCAAAATGTATAAATAATTTTAACTTCGACGCACGGAGCGTGTGTCGGCATTAACGAGAAAATAGGAGAAGTAAAATGCCAAGTTTAACAAACAACAATTTCAGTGCTGATGCTAAAGTAAATGGTTTAGGCGCAACTACACACATCTTATCAGTTGATAACGTGTCTGCTAATGGAATCGATACTATTCGTTTAGAAGCGAACAGAGAAGGTTTCACAGTAGTGGCTGTAGAAGCATCTAACTCAGGCGCTATGCAAAATGGTGACATTATTGCAGTACAAGGAACAGGTACACCTTCATTAACAGGATGTACTCTTGTAGGCACTTTCCAACAAAAAGGTGACTAATAATCACTTGAGTTAAATCAATCTAAAAGGGCGGTTCTTTTTAGGATCGCCCTTTTTTTTATCTCCATAAGTATTGTTGGACGAGAGAAACTGTCATATGAGTTACACAATACACACGTTAATAGATATTACACCAACAGGAAAACATCGGAACAGAAACGATGAAGGTAAAGCAGTTGATCAACAAACAAATTGGTTAACTTTTCAAAACTGTGCCATGCTTAGAACCAATATGGAATTTGGTGATGTTGTTGTAAAAGAACAAATTGTTGACAAATATTTGTTTGGCAAAGACTTCCAAGGCAAACAAAAAGTGTGGAGTGTAACAGCAACGCCTGACCAAGCAGATGCGATTAATGGAAATATGTTAAAGGATGATTTTGACCTTGTGCCAATGATAAATGGATTGGATGAAACTATCAAAAAGCACAACGAACTGTTTTTAACAAGGGATGAAGACAAGGCAAACATATTGTTCATTAACACTTCTGATAATGCAGATAACACATAATATAAATAAAACTGTATAGGCGCTAATTAAAAATAGGCAGAACACTAGGCCTCTTCCACAGAGCAAAATTAACATTGGAAGCGAGGAGCAAAATGGCGACCAAATTAGAAAAAGAAAACTTAGAAGCACACGTAGATTTGTGCGAACAGAGATATAAAAACCTTGAAACTCGTTTAGAAAAAATCGAGGAAAAGGTAGAAAATATCCACGAGGACATACAGTCAGGTAACAAAAGCATGGTGAAAGTAATCATTGGTGCTACTGGTACTATTGTTGCAGGGCTCTTGAGTACCATTGTTGTACTGCTCCTTAAATTTCCTGGATAATAAACAACCCTTACATAATCACTAAATACTGGTATGCAAATCAAAGAAATCATATCAGAAGGCGTCGTACAGATTTGGAGTCGTACAGGTGGTAAAATGGTACGGAAATACAGATGCACATCTGGTCCGAGAAAAGGACGTATTGTATCATCACCAGGAGTATGTACACAACCCAAAAAAGTAGGATCAATATTTGCAATTAAGAAAGCCAAAGCAAGAAGAGGATCTGTCATTAAAGTAAAAACTGCTCGTACTAAAAGAGCAACAGGTTCTAGACGTATTGCAAAACTTAATAGACCAACTACTTTAAAAAGAGCAAAAATTAGAAACCCAGGTAGATCAGTTAGTTACGGTAGACGTAAGCCAATTAGAAAATAAAATGAGATACAAAGAAATAATAGAATCTGATTACATGAAAGACTTAATCAAAAAGATTGGTCCTAGTAGACTAAAAACAGGCAAACCTATTCCACCTAACACTTTACCATCTGGCAATATTAAATCTACAGGCACTAAAAATGTAGGACAGAGAATGGACAAAGCAATCACAAAACAATTGATGCGTCCTGGTGCCAAAATCCCATTGCCTGTTAGTCCTAATAGAGAACAAGATTTTGAAATAGACAAAGTGGATAATGATCAAGTAACATTGAAAAATCCAAGACCAAAACAAGGCGAACCTACAACAACCACAATAAACCAAAAAGACCTTGAACCTGTTATTACAAACATAATGAGAAGGGTAAGGAGCCAATCCTAATGCAACTCAATGAACTTATAGATAAATTTTATATCTATACCTCCAATGAGGAAGAGGATCTGTTACGCAAAATGAAGCAACCATGTGCGTTGAACATTTTAACAGATAGAGAAAAATTTGTTGCAGAGTCTTGCATTAGAAAAGGATTGCTAACCAAAATTCAAATGAAAGACTCAATTATGTTGGTAGTGAATGACCCAGAAAAATTTAAGTCTTAAACTTGCAGAATTAATAGATAAGTCTATCCAAAAGTATTGTGTGCCTATTCAAAAAGGCAACAGTATTAGAATCAAGCACATTGTTATTAGAAAGAACAAACATAACCATCTCGTGATAGATTTACGTTACAACAAACAGATCGCAACATTCTTCAGTAAAACAGGCGCTGTTGCCTGTGCAGTAGCCACAGCAAAGGGCAACACAGATATCAAGCACATTGTGGATATGGACCGCAGATTGCAAGAAAAATACCTAGAATGCGTGAATTACAAGAGTGTGCTTGAAAAAAGCAGTGATGAACAGTACAAACAGACTATCACAATACGGTATGAAATAGCATGGGAAGATTTAAATACAATCAAGCAGACATTGTTAGACATTGTGTTTGATAAATAAAACGTAGGTACAATAAATTATGAGATTAGACCAATTAAAAGCAGAAATTACAGCAGAGCAAGTGAATGACAAATTCGCTCAAATCTTTGGCGAAAAAGTAAATTTACACTCTTTCAGCACAGATCAATTAGAAAGCACAAGACAAAAAGTAATAGGCAAATTAAGCCAGATTCAAAATGCTTTGAGTTTTGATTCATTGAATGATTCAGAAGACTATCAAAAGCAAAGAATGTTATTAGATTTATTAGACAGAGCAATTGAAGAAAGACAAACCAACGAAGGTGGAGATTACTGGGATATTGCTCAAAGAGATGCAAAAGAAGAAATCATGGATTCCTCAGATGAAAAAGAGGCAATTGAAAGAATACAGGCTCATATGTTTTCAACGCCTAAAGACCATGATCAAGAATATGCAAACAAAATACTAAATGATATGATTAAAGATATCAAAGACAAAGGTCTAGACACAGTGCAACATCAGATTGCAACACAAGATGGACCTATGGAAGGAAATGCATTTGCACAGGCAGTACAAAAAGCAAAAGCGGCAGGTATGAAAAAAGGCGATAAATTCAAAGTAGACGGCAAAGAATACACTTTACAAGATGCAGAAGATTTATTAGCAAAAGTTATGAACGAAAAAGCAAAACCAGATTATATAGATTTAGACAAAGATGGCAACAAAACAGAGCCAATGAAAAAAGCGGCTAAAGACAAAGAAAACAAAAAAGTAAAAGAGCACGGACAAGACAACACGTTTGACGAGGCTGGCTGTGTAGGCGAAATGAAAAAACTTTTTGCAAGTGGTTGTTCAAAAAATGAAATGCTATCTAAAGTAAAAGAAAAATACGGTTGCGGTAAAGAAAAATTTGAGAAATTATACGCGGCAAACTGTAAGAATGAATCAGTTGTAAAAGAAGGCGCTGAAGATGAAGCACAATTAGTAATGGCATCCAAAGACATGGTTGACAAAGTAACTGGTTGGATGGAAGACACAGCAAGTATGATGTCAGAAGGCTTACTAGAATTAACTGACGCAATTAGAGACGAAATGGGTTCTGAACAATCAGAGGCATTTGAAAATCAAATTAAACCAGCACTAGAGAGTTTATACTCAACACTAGAAACTACAAGAGAGTCACTAACCGGTGGCGTAGCCATTGTAACAGGCGAACAAGCACCAACGCAAATGGGTGCTGAACCTGAGGTACCAGCAGAGGAACCAGCAAGTGATGACGATATGCCAGATCAGGCAGACGACTTTTCAGCAAGTGAACCAGCAACAGGCGGTGAAGAACCAGCAGACAGAGGCAAAAGAGAATCTGTAGTAAGGCTTTCACGTAGACTGGCAGAAGTTTTATCTCGTTCAAAAAAAAAGGCTTAATTTCGGAAGCCTCCGACACAAAACTAATTCAGATATTTAGAAACTTAATATCAACAGCAGACACAAATTCTCAACCTGCAATATTAAATTACCAGGCTTTGAGTAAGATGTTAAGCAATGTCGGAGGCTCCAACATCAGTTATGATGGATTTAAACAGATGTATGATGCCAATCCGGAATTAAAAAACATAGTCAAAAAGTTTGATTCAACCACAATACATTTAAAAACAAAAGCAGATTCAGATGCAGAACCTGTAAGCGATAAAAAATCTTCTGACAGTGTAGAGAAAATGGCAAAACGTGCCACTGCCAAAAGAAAGTAATTGACAATCTTTTAAACATAATATACAATTAAAATAAAAAA
>CEPA01172623.1_pt1 | contig 11023 bp, 7 predicted proteins | sample 356241 | NCBI WGS metagenome assembly CEPA01 (sample SAMEA2620542, study PRJEB7988) | marine metagenome | biome: marine biome (ENVO:00000447); feature: surface water layer (ENVO:00002042); material: "saline water (ENVO:00002010), including plankton (ENVO:xxxxxxxx)" | depth 5 m
CTGGAGAGTGCAGAGTCAATTTATATTCGCAGACTACCACTATGCGACAATTTAATTATACCACTATATATAGTATATCAAGGTTTATTCTTCTACTAATCCTGTAACTCTACGACCTTGCCTAGCAGCACCACCTGTAGGTGCGAACCTAGATTGTTCTTCTCTTTCTAATCTTCGTATTTCTTCTAGTTCTTCTGGGCTTTGGAACACAGCAGCTTCTGTAAATTCTTCTAAACCAAATTGTTCTGCTGGTTGCCTACCTTCTCTAGTTTGCAGTTCTTGTATTCTAGGTATTTCTGTTTGTGCTTGTGTAAATAATCTTCTAGCTTCTGCTTGTGTTAATCCTGATCTTTGTATTCTCTGTGCTTCTTCTAGTGATATAGTAAATCCTGCCCTAGCTGCTTCTCCACCAATTTGTGCTGCTGTAATTTTACCAGAAACAATATCTTCACCTACAGTAGGGTCTAATGCACCTAAGAATATTGACTGTTCATCTAGGTCTATACCAAAATTATCAGCATAAAATTGTTGTACTTGTGGTATATTTTCTTGTATTCCACGATATACTGCTGCAACTCTTTGCTGAAACTCATTAGCAGATACTTCATTTTCTAGTAAGTTAACAAATCTATCTTGCAATATATTAAGTGATGTAGCTCTTGGTATGCCATACTCTGCAAGTGTACCTATGTACGAATCTTCTAATGCAAAGTAAGTAACCTCATCATATCTAATCTGTCCTCGTTCTGTTTTGTTACCAGGAAATATATTGTCATAGTTAGGGTCTTGTCTTGTCTGACTAATAGCTTGTTGTGGATCGCCTGTGCTTTCCCAGTAGCCTACAAACAACTGTATAAAACTATCAGGTAAGCCTGGATATAATGCTCTAGCTTTCTGTAACAATTCTTCCATTATGTATTAGCTCCTAATTGTGGTGCAATCTGTCCTTGCCCTATGCTTCTTTGCAAATCATTTAACGCTTGGTCTTGCACTCTTTCTATACCTTGGTCTATACCTTTCTCTCTCAATGTAGTATATGCTTTCTCTATATCATTGTCTTGTACCATCTTTATAAACCAGTCTTGTGTTTCATCTACTTCTTGACCCCACACTTGATTGACTAGGTTTTTATAAGGTTGCACAATATCATTGTAAGTCAAAGTAGGATTTGTGTAATTACCAAACATAGCAAGTCTTTGTTGTTCTAAGTATGCTTTTAGTTGTTCTTCTGCATCAGGATCAGACCTTAGTTGTCCTGCTTTTTCTGCAATCTCTGTATCACTAGCGTTACCTAATGATGGACCTAAGTATCTTCTATATAAATCTCTAACTGTCTTTTCTCCTACAGTCAATCTATCTAATGTACCTACGCCTACACCTTCTATAAAGTTCACCATACCTGTATCTCTAGTGCCTGGTTTGTAAGGATCAGCAAGTAAAGCTATTTGTTGATCTGTATAAACCTGTGTCCACATACCTGTTACAGCTTTTTCTGCTACCCAATTAACTAACGCATCAGGTGGACTTGCAATACCATTTGCTTCCATAGCGATCTTAACTTCTATCTGTTTATCTTGTATATCTTGATTAGCTTGTTGTGGTTGTGTAAGTAATGTTGTAAGCCAAGTCTTTTGTGCAGTAGTAGATTTTCTATACCAGTCAGAACCTTCGTATCTTACTTGCGTAGTTTCTGGTGTCCATTGTTCTAGTGCTTGTTCTGCTAAAAACTCTATAGCTTCTTGTTGATAAGTAACACCTGTATTAGGGTTTATCTCTGTATCATTTAGCCAAGGGTTTACTCTTTTACCAGCTTCAAAGTTTTCTGTAAATCTAATAAATGGGTGTTCAACATCATCTGTTAGTTCATCTGTACCACCTACAATAATGCCATACTGGTTTAAATCTTCTAGTGATCCAAGAGATACATTAATTTGTGGACTTGCACCTTCTGTTAATATCCCTGCTTCAAAGACATCATTACCTAATACTTCATACAACATAAAGATTGGATTACCATTGTAAAGTTGTCCGTAAGCACCAGGTACTTCATAACCTAAAAAGAGTTGCCCACCTGCTTCTATTAATATAGAGTTCTGTGGTACATTGTTAAACTCGTTAAGTTTGTCAGATACTACTTGCCCTGGTCCTACTTCTTCCTCTGTATCTTCTACAGTAAACTCTGGGTCAGCACCTGCACCAGCAGTTCCTGGTTTTACTCTTGACCAACCTGCAGCTTCATATAAACCAAAGTCAGATTCAAGTATTTGTTTTTCTTGACCATCTTTGTATATAGTTATAGTTGCTTCATCATCTAGTTTTACAACTTCTGATGCTTTAGGGTCAGGATCAGGGTCGCCTATTTTACTAACACCTGGGTTAAATCCTCTACCTGGTGGGTCATCAAACTTATATTCATAACCTTCGTTACTTTCTCCTCTAGGTCCTAACTGACCTATAGCATTGTAAGCTAAGTCTGGTTCTGTTGTTTCTGCTGCACCACCTGGTGTAGTTCCACCTGGTGCTGTCGGTATAGTATTCTGATTGTTTTGTTGTGTTTCTTCATCACCTTCAGCATCTCCTATACTTGCTACAGTTTCTCCTGTTTGCACATCAACCATAGAATTAGTAAAAGCATCATATCTTAATGTTCCATACTTATCTATCCACCAATCACTAAATACATTTTCTCCAGGTTTTCCTAATGCTGCATCTATAAAAGCATCTGCTGATCCACCTACATCTGGTTCTACAATATCATATAAAGCATTTAGTCCAGCACCAAATACTTCTTCCATAGCAACACCTATAGCTTTTCCTGTAACTCCTGCTGCTGTTGCTGCTAAATTTAAAAAACTACCTAATCTAGCTGCAACACTATTATCTGCGTTCATCATTTCAATCCACGCAGTTCCTATAGATTTAGTTAATTTGCCATAATCTTCTGATGTAAATAATCCATTATTAATTCTGCTTTGTGCTCTATTTAATGCACTACCAAATGCTGTATTTGTTATACCTAATTCTGCATTTATTTTATCTACTTCATATGATGTTGCATCTGCACTAATAGAAGGACCAAACTCTATACCTGCTAATAAATCATTAAATGTTTTGCCACCTGTTATTGTTTGTCCAGTTGCTTCTTCTGGTGTTCTAAAAAACAAACCAGAATCTAACATACCTTGTACTGCATCTGGATCAATACCAATAATTGGTTTACCATCTTTGTCGTACAATACTGATGTATTGTTAGCTTCTTCTGGTGTTTTAAAAAATAAACCAGAAGCTATCATATCATCTACAGCATCAGGGTCAATGCCTGTTACTGGTTTCCCTTTTTTATCAAATAAAGTAATAGTTTCTTTAGTAGTAGTAGTAGTTGTAGTAGGAGCATCTATGCCTAATATAAAACCTACTTCACGCCTTCTTTTGTTTAATTGATTTTGTCCTCTTGAAGCATTTATATATGCTTCAGCAGCAGCTTTTGTATTAGGACCATTAATACCATCTATAACTCCTGGATTAAAACCTGCATTTTTAAGTAATGTTTGTGCATTAGAAACATTATTAGTTGTAGTAGTTACAACAGTTTCTTCATCATCACCATCAGTAAATCTAATTGGTTCTCCAACTTCTTCTAATTTTTCTTTTACATCTGCTTGATCTACTGGTTTACCAGTACCTGTTACACCTTTGTTGTCACCCTGTCCAGGTGGTGTATCGTAAAGATATGTTGCTTGTGCATCAGTTAAATTAGGATCAGGGTTTCTATCTCCTTTAGGTCCTTGTTGTCCAAGTAAGTTATATGCCATTACAAATCCCTTCTAACTTGCGTAATAAGTTTTGCATCTTCATACATACCTGCTTGTTTAGGTACTTGTGATTGAAAATCTGCTTTAGTATTCATAGGAAATTTTTTCCTACCACCATCACTCATAGCATTGGTTATAACATCTAATACTGTTGCTGCTTCTTTACTAACTATTTCTTCTGGTTTGTATGTGCCACCAAAACCAGCACCATAGTCTGGTAAATTCATAGCTGCAATATCTTTATCTATTTTTCCATATAACTCTATTTGTTCTCTGTAATGTTGCATAGCTTTGTTTACATAATCTCCAATAGTTGTACCTGTACTATCTTGAATGTTCATTACTGATTCTATGCCGTTTTGTTTAGCTTCAAATGCAGTAGTTCTACCTGCAAAGTGTGCAATAGCTGCAAGTTCCCAAGAACCTAGATCATTGTAGTTTTTATTAAACCAGTATCTTGCAACTGCATCTTGTACTCTAGGATCGTTTATGTCTGCATCAGGATAACCTGCATTTGATGAATACCAATCCCAGTATTTTGTCAAGAATTGATATGCACCTACAGCACCATCAGCATTAGTTTGTGTATAATTTATTTTTCCACCACCTTCTGTAAGTGCTATTGCTAATCTAAATGCTTGTAGTTCTCTTGATTCAGCCACGCTATCTCCTTGTACCGAGGATAGTACCAAGCATATTACGACCAGTTGTTTGAATATCAGCATTAGCTTGTAACCTATCTTTCTCTTTCTGTATTAAGTTGTTAAAGTTTTCATACAATCTACCTGTTGGAGATACTTCTTGTAATCCTGTTTCTGCAACAACTCCTTGTATATCTTTAGTTCCTATATTACCTGTTTCTAATTCTTCAACAGTAGGACCTAATGCAAGTTCTTGTAACTCTGATTGTTGTTGCGATTGTAATGTTGCATCTGCATAAAACTGTTCTGCTAATAATTTTAATTCATAACCTTTTGGTTGTCTGCCTAAATTTTCTGTAAATAAGTTTCTAATTCTTGTAGATACTTCTGAATAATCAGGTGGTAAATAAACAGATACTTCTTCTCCACTAGGTAGTGGTTCGTTCTGATACAAAAGTAATGCTTCATTCCAAGCAATATCTTTTTCTCCAGATTTAACACCTATTCTGTTTTGTCTGCCTAATACTAATCTCATAGCACTAGCAGTAGCAGAATCAAAGTCACCTGGTGTAAAACCACCTCTAGCTAACAATCCACCTTGTATTAATCTAGCCTGTAATCCATATAAGTCCTCTACTGGTAAATTAGCAAAGATATTATATTCATCACCTTCTCTATAAAAGTCTGTGTCAGCAGGATTTCTAGGAGAATAATCGCTAGGAAGTCCACCAATAATCCCTGGTAAAGCATCTGCACCAAAACCAAATAAACCTGATATGTCATCTAATGGATCAGCACCTGAATCTAAACCTGCATTAATTAAAGCGTTATTTACTTGTCCACCTGTTAATCCAACAGTAGCTATTGCATATGCTTTTATATCTTCAACAGATGTCATCATTTTCATTTCAGAAATAACATCTTCATTTATCCTAGAATTAGTACCTGGAAGGGTGTCTTGTTCTATTAATGCTTGTATAAATTTATCTATATCGTTCATTTACATACCTAATAATTCTAAGTCTGATACTTCTTCTCTTAGTTCATTTTCTAAGATACTGTTGTATAGAGGACCAAATTCAGGGTACTCTAATATAAGATTACCAGCTAATTCACGTAAGTATTGTCTTGCTTGTACTAATTCTCTGTTAGTTCTTATAGATGATGGTGCATATCCTCTCTTAATACCTTCTGCAACAATCTTGTCATATGCTTGTCTGTATTTACCATAAGCAATAGCAGCATTATTATCTTTTAGTTTATCTATTGGTGTATAGTCTGCTTTTATCCATCCTTGTTTAAAACTAGATGTACGATCTGGCAGGTATGTTTGACCACCCATTTCTTGTAATAAAAAGTCTGTATCTGGTTTATCTACTTCAAAACCTGCATCTTGTCCATAACCCCAGTATTGTTGCATTAACTGTGATTGCTTTGTCCATTTAAGTAACTGTGCAGTTTTAGTGTTTGTATTCATAAGTGTTACTCCACCTACTTTTGTATTACGCATAAAGTTTTCGTAAGCAATAGAACCTAACAATCTGTTCTTAGCTAATATCCATTGTTCAGGTGTTCTTGGTGCTAGTGTGCCTTCTTCTAGTGCATTAAGGTAAGCATCATAACTAAACTCATTATCTACATCTGTTGGTGTTAAGTAAAATGCAGTAGAGTTAAAGTCCTCATACAAATCTTCATTATTTCTTGCCCATTCAGAACTAAATACTGTTTGTGGTCTAGCAACTACAGACCTAGATTTAGATGTCAGCATAGCTGTAGGATCAACGCCAAACTCTTGTATAAATCTTTGTGTTGCTCCATAGTCATCACCATCAGCAGCAGCTTTATAATCTCTGTATGTATCTGCTAATGCTTCTACAAATAAAGACTTACCTGACTTTTCTGTAACTGACCACAATGGAGATGCAGCACCTGATGGACCTATTAACTGTGATGCACCTCTAATAATAAATATTTTTTGTGCGTAATTAGTTGCAAGTTTTAATCCTTCTTCTGCACCTTCTGGTGTACTGTCATCAATAGCACCTGCATATATCAATGCTTTATAAGTATCTATAACAGTATTGTTAAATAATCTATTTAATTCTGGACTGCTTGTACCACCTTTTTTGTATGCTTGATAAAACTTTTTGAGCCAAGCAGGAAATGGAACTGCACCTTCTAATAAATTTCTTGGTGGTGCAAAGTCACCAAATAAAAATTGATTTATCGCACCTTCTTCAGGAAAGTTTTTTCTAAAGTAACTAGCAGGTACTCTAATGATTGGACCTATACCTGGCATTATATCTGCAACTAAGTTGATAGATGATACATATACAGGGAATGATGCTTCTACACCTGTGTCTTTTAATTCAGGAAACATATGTTTTTGTATAAGACCTGTACCAGGATAAGCAAATACTTCCTCACCATTTACAGGATTAGTGTAAAAGAAACCTCTTTGCCCTGTTGGGTCTGCTAATGGGTTAGGCTCACTACCACTTTGCACCAGCTTGTTAAGATTTACTAAGTTTTTACCACCTGCTTTACTTGTAATATCTGTCCAAGTTTTAAATATTTCTAGGTATGCTTCTAAGAATGGAAATGCAAACCTAAGTGAATCGCCTACAACAGTTCGTTCAGATATATCGTAAAGTAATTTTTTAGTCTGTGTCAAAGCATCAGAAGCAATCATCTTGTCGTATATCTGTACATCTGTAATAGCTTCTTTAGGTCCAGAATATCCTGCACTATTTATTTTTTTCAAGTAACCATCAAGTATTGGGTCATACTGTGTAAATTCTTTTAGTGATTTGTTTGCAATTTGTACCATTTCATCTCTAGCATCTTTACCTAAAAACTCTATAGTTTCTGATACACGTTTCCAATACAATCTTCTAAAAGCAGGTGATCTTGATAATTTGTTAGTTTGTAATGACATCAATACTTGAAAAGCATTATTTATTGTTTTCTCATACAATCCTTCAACTTTAAATGTTGGATCAACAAAACCTCTAGTTATGCTTGGTAGTTCATCATAATAAGTTCCTATAAAAGAATTAACTAAATCATCTTGTGCTTCTTTAAACAATGGTGCAACTATTTTTAAATCTTCATCTGTAATTTTGCCTTTTATGTAATCATCAGCAATTTGTTCAAAATCTTTATTTCCTATTTTCTTTTTAACTTTATCTGCTTTAGCTTTGCTTTTAGCAATAGCAGCAGTTGCAAAGAAATCCATTTGTTTACCATTAGTAGTTACAAACTTACCTCTGTTAGCTACCATTTCTAATAATTGCTGACTAGCAGAATCTTGTACCCAGTTCAAAGCACTTGTTGCTTCATCTGCAACTACTTTGCCACCAAGTCCTTGATTTACATTTGCTCTAAGATAATATACATACTCTAATGCAACCTCATCAGACTGTAATGCTTTATGAAATGGGTGTGATTGTTCTCCTACAACTTTTTCTAATCTTTCTCGTAAATCTTTATTTTTTAATCTATCTGCAAGTAACCTAAATTCTTGTTGTTTTTGTAATGGTGTTAAAGTAGATGCTTCTATTCTTGCAATATCTACAGCCACATCATCATTAATCATTTGATATATAGTTCTAATAACTGCTGGGTTGTAATCTGCTTCTCCCTTACCTACAGTTCTCCATCTACCAGGATTAACAACTTTTCTTCTCATAGTTCTAACATTGTTTAATCCAGTCAAAGCGTCATTGTGTGCTAAATCTGATGCAAAAGAACCACCTGCTGCTTCACCTGGCAACAAAGGATCAACACCTTTTCTTAATTTACCACTATCTTCTGCACCAACAGAGCGACCAAACATTCTAGCTACTATTTGTATAGGTGCTAGTGGTGCAAATGATAAACCTCTTGATACAAGTCGTAACTGTTCTTCACCAATAACTTTTACAGTCCAAGCAGGTTTTAATAAAGCAAGTGGTTTAAATATGTCAGAGTTGTACCAATCTAAAAATTGTATAAACGCTTCTGATTTTTCTCCACCAATTTTATCTACTAATTTAGTAAGATTACCTCTTTTTAATTTATCACTCATTTGATTAGCAGCCTTTATAACTTTATTAAGTTCTGGTAAATATATTGTGTTGTTTATTTGTGTGCTAAACAAAGCTCTTGAAACACTATTAGCATCTTCAGGACTAACACCATTGGCTTTTAAAACTTCATTAATTGGAAATTTATTTCCTTGACCATCTATCCCATAGACACCTTTGTTCATATCAGCAGCAATATTTGCATCATTAGAAAACTGCCTAGATATTTTAGTAGCTTGTTTTGCTACTGATTCTTTAACACCTGAATCTATTAGGGCTTTATAAAAATCTCCTTCTAGCCAATCTGATACAACTTTATTTAAACTTGCACCTATGTCGCCACCTTTACCATAAGCATCTATTGCATTGTTTAATAATTTATTTGCTAAGTTAGTGCCTTCTGCTGATTCTTTTAAAAATGCTTTAGATTGTAAACCAAATCTATATAAATCTTTTAATGCAGAAGCAGGGTCATTAGCATCTACTAATCTACCAAAAGAAGGTGCAAAATATAACTGTAATGCTTGTTGTAATCCATTACCTCTAATAACTTCTGGTACATACATATTAGATGCTTCTATAAGCCTTGCTGATCCAACACCTTCTGCTTTATCTAAACCATCTTTAATTACTTTTTGTGATAAAAAGTTGTCTAATGCTACTTCTGCTCGTTTGTCATAAGTAGTTAAGTTTTCATCTTTAATTAATTTTTTAAGGTCTGCATAAAAATTAGCATCTGTAATTGATTGTTTAGTACGAGTTATTATTTCAAAAGGATTATCTGCATTTTCAAATAATAACTTTTTAAAATCTTTACCTTTACTACCTGCAAGATATTGTTGTAATGTTGGTCCGTGAAATGTACTTCTTATACCTTTAGTAATTACACCTGCATCATCTAATACTTCTGTAACCTTAAACATTTTACTTGCTTGTCTTGCTTGACCTACACCTAGTGTTACCCAGTTTTCTGGTGATGCTATTTGAAATCCAAAGTCTAATGCACCAGTAGCAAACTGTGCTTGTTTAGTACCTGGTTCGTATAGTTCATACCCACCTAATTCTTGAAATACTTTTCTACCAGGAGATACTGATGGATTAAGTCCTGCGTTTTTAAATTGCTGACCCAATTCACCTTGGAACTGTACAATGTTTTCTGCTGTTTCTCGTGATTCAACATCTATTTGTGTTCCTAATGATTTTAATGCTCTTTCTCTTGCTTCAATAGGGTCATATCCTGCTGCTACTAATCTTTTATACTCATCAGTATCAGATGGATCAGTAGATAATTTTAGCCAACCTCTGCCTAAGTCAAAGTTTTCGCCTGACCTAATTGCTTCTAACATTCTTGGTGTTCTTAATGTTCCTTTAACTGCTTGTTTATAAGCATCACTAAATGACATATCTGGGTTTTGATCTTGTAATTCTTCTGCTCTAGCTAATGCAGGGAATATAGCTTCGTATATATCTACAAATCCAGTAACAGCACCTCTAACTGTAGGTTTTAGTATATTGTCTATAGGACTACCTATAACTTGAAAAAATCTATTGTTCTTTACTTGTTGTGCTAATGGATTTTCACCAACAAATCTTTTTATTTTATTAAACTGTGTTTCTCTTTGTAGTTCTATTTTTTTAGCAATATCAGTTAATCTATTGTCGTTAAAACCTAAACCCATTTTTGCAGCAGCAGCAATAACACTAGCTGGTAAATTAGGATAAGAGTTTGCAATACTTGCTGCTCTTTCAGCTTCTTCTTGTGATACTACTGGAGATAAATCTTGTTTAGTTTTTAATTCCTGTTGGAAGTTGTCATCAAACAAGTCATCATCAAAACCAAAATTTTTAATGACCATTAGTCAAAATCCACCAACTGAAGTAATGCAGTATCACCTGTCATAGCATACATTTGATATAACAAATCATTTACATTTTGTTGTGGTGGTTGCACAGGTCCTGGTCCTGGACCAAAATCTAATCCTGCTGTTACAGGTTCTGTTGGTCTTTGTGTTGAACCAAATACATCTATATTTGGCATAGGTCTAGGTTGTGCTTGTGGAATTGTATCTTTAGGTAATGGTGCAGCCTGTTGTTGTTCTGTTAATGCTTTTTGTTCTCCATACTCTACGCCAGGTATTCTACGAACAGCTTGTGTGTTGTCATTAAAATTTCTAGCAGCAGGTGGTACATTTAAAGCTCTCCTGTTAGTGCCTCTATTGCTGTTACTCCTTGTTGCCATCTTGCTCCTCATCATCATAAAACATAAATGTAGAACTTATAATCATATAGCCAAAAGGAAAAGCTAAAGGTGGCATTTGATCGTGAAACATTCTAGGTTGAAATACTTCTTCTTCTAATAAAATATCATCACACAACTCATCTACATCATATAAAGAGTTATGTACTATATCTGCAAACTGTTTGTTTACACTCATTATCCACCCATACCTTGTAATAACTGTGCTATGCCTGGTGGAGCACCCTGTGGTGGTAGGGAAGCTCC
>CEPA01055132.1_pt1 | contig 11020 bp, 8 predicted proteins | sample 356241 | NCBI WGS metagenome assembly CEPA01 (sample SAMEA2620542, study PRJEB7988) | marine metagenome | biome: marine biome (ENVO:00000447); feature: surface water layer (ENVO:00002042); material: "saline water (ENVO:00002010), including plankton (ENVO:xxxxxxxx)" | depth 5 m
TAGGGCCACTTCCATGTTGATCTCCGGCATCACCGGTAAACCCCCCACATGTCGGTTCAGTTCGCCAGTACTCACAAGCATGCCATCGCGCAGTTCTTCAGCCGTCAAACGGCGGGGCAGGCGGTAGGCAAGCAAATGGTTGTCAGGGTCTAGATTGCGGAGCTTTTCGATCTGTGGATGTTCCGTAGCCTGACGATAAGTTTCAGAAAGCATGATCTGCTTATGCAGACGCTTGAATTGCCATCCGTTTTCAACGAAGTCTGCGGCCAACCAATCCAGAAGTTTGGGATGAGTGGGTTTCTTCCCCTTGACCCCAAAATTATTAGGATTACCCGCAAGAGGTTTACCAAAATGTCTTTGCCAGACCCGGTTGACGATGGATCGGGCGGTTAGTGGATTCTTGGGGTGAGCGATCCACTTAGCCAGGGCCAGGCGCCTACCCGAGCTTTCGTTGGTGATTAGATACGGCTCGGCGGGATCATTGGAGGTTGCCAGTCCAAGGGCACTCAGGACACCGGGCCGTACGGCGTCTCCGGGGGCTTCCAACGCACCCCCCATCAGGATGCTCGTTTGTGCAATTGGGCTATCCGGGATGTTTTCGGGCATGCGCATTTTTCTGGCATTCAGGGATTTGGGTACGGGTCCATTGTAGACGGACTGAGCCATTGGCTCGTAGCGTTCGAGCCGACGGGTCCAGATCCAGTCGTCCTGCCGCCGCACCTTGAGTCTGCCCTGTTCCAGAGGTGTCAGCCCGACATACCGGGGAGGCTTCTCCTCGTCGGGTAATGATCTACGCTTGTCTTCGCTTAGATATTCCTTGCCATGTGCTTCATACCATGCCTTGGCTGCATTTTCCTGCTTTTCTTGTAGGTTGTGATATTTTTCCCTGGCGAAATCGAGCATGAGCTGGGTGGCCTGTTTCCCACTGTTAAGACCAAGCAAATTTTCTTCTTTGGCGAAAGGAGCCGGCCTTTCTGCAAGTTGAGTTCCAGAAAAGGCTGCGTAAAAGCGGTAATAATCCCTGGTGGGTAGGGGATCAGACTTGTGATCGTGACACTTGAAGCATCGCATGGTGGTGCTCAGAAAGGTTTGCCCAACGGAGTTGACCACATCATCAAGGTACAACTGTCTTGCTTGCGGTTTGAGAACCATCGCCGGATCCCAAGGCCCCATCCGAAGAAAAGAGGTCGCCACAAGAAGCTGGGAGTCCTTTTCAGCAAGAGGTTGTTTATCCCAAAGTTCATCCCCCGCAATTTGTTCGATAATGAACTGGTCGTAGGGTTTGTCATCGTTGAAGGAGCGAACTACATAGTCACGGTATCTCCACATATTGGAACGCTCGTAGTCATTGGAAAGTCCGGCCGTGTCGGCATACCGGGCGACATCAAGCCAATGCTGAGCGGATCGTTCGCCGTAGTGTGGACTTTCCAGTAACTTGTTGATTAAGTCAGACCAAGCTTTTGTGGAATCGATGTCCCATGCAAGGCGGAACTGATAAATTTCATAGGGAGTCGGAGGGAGCCCGTGAAGATCGAGGTAAGCTCGTTTAACCAAGTCGCGGAAATGAGCAGGGGGGGCAGGCTTGACCTTTTCCCGGTTAAGTTTTTCGCGAACAAAAGAGTCGACGGGGTTCAACCCCGGAATCGCGATTTTGGGTTGTTGGAGAGTTTGGAAGGCCCAAATGTCTTCGGGTTTGTATCGTCTGTATGTCCAATCGTCGGATAAGCCGCCACTTGTTTGGACCAAATGGCCGTCTTTCGTGACTGGTTTGGCCCGCTCTTCCTTTAGATAGCGTTCCCTTACGGATTTTTCCGGCCATGGAGCACCCAATTCAATCCATTTTCGCACCCAATTGATTTGTTCGTCATTCAAGCGATCGTTTTCCTTGGGGGGCATTTCGTAGTTCTCATCCTTCCATTCGATCGCCGTCATAAGGAGGCTTTTCTGAGGCTGGCCGGGAACGAGAATCCGGTCACTGGTTTCTCCGCCAAACAAAATATTTTCAAGGCTGGAAAGGTCCAGGTCTCCCTTGATTTTACCCGCCTTTTGGCTGTGGCATGCAAAGCATTTTGCATCCAATAAACTTCGAATCTTAAGGGAAAAAAGTCGTTCTCCCTCTTCTTGATTTGCCTGTGCGAAGTGGCAAACGAAGCTAAGTGAAATGAATGAAAAAAGTAGCCTCTTCATTCGTCATATTACATTTTCTTCGAGATAGAAAAGAGCCTTTTCCAAGTCCCTTTCCATCACCGCACCAATGATCCTATTGTGCTCTTCGATAACCTCCTGGTAATGGGAAAGTCTGGAATATTTCATAATCATTCTCAAACTTAATCCTAACCACAAGGATTCCAAATGAGGAGATGCTTGAGCGACCCAGTAGCGATGGAGAGCCAAGTCGCACTCGGCGACTTCGGGCAAAGAGGCTCGGTTACACGCTAGATGGAGCCGCTCAAGCAAAAAGGAAAGTTGGATTAAGTGATGCTCCTTGGCATCCCGAATAAATTCCTCCATGCAGAACTTTTCCAAGCGTAAGCGCATGGCAACCACAACATCCCTCTCCGCATCGGAAAGGGGAGAGCTTACGCGGACCCCTTTGTTGGGTTCGTAAACCAAGACCCCTTCCTGCGTGAGGCGCAGCAGTGCATCGCGTACCGGGCCTCGGCTGGTGCCAAAGCGTTCAGCAAGCTTTTGTTCTCGAATGGGTTGTTCGAAAGCAAACTTACCGGTTAACAGATCTTTGCGCAAGGCATCGCAAATACTTTCCCGGTCATTGTTTTTAAGTCCATATTGCACAATTATTATGGTGCTAAACTCTCCCTCAAAGGTCAATCAGGATTGTTAACAATATTGAGTACATTCAAACATCTGAATATGAACCCATTGAAAAGCATTGGGATCTAATTTGCGGTCTATTGGCTTTTGAAAGTGAGGTGTGCGGTTTTGTTTTTGGGTAAGAGGATTCGCCCAAAACTTTGGTTTTTTCTAAAGTCCCTTATTTCCCAAACATGTCCGACAAAAGAGTTGATTGTGGTGTGGTCTCGGTGCCTAAGGGTTTTGGGTTGACGGGGATTACCCTCAAAGTCGATCCATTCCAGGAGGATGGTTTGTTCACTCAGGTTGTGAAGGTAAAAAGTGCATCTCTTTCGAGAAGCGGTCGATTTTCGGACCTTTTCCGCGCTTGGAGTCATCAGCTCGATTTTGGTGGATCCAGACGGTGCGAGGTTCACCTTCCCTTGCTCGAAATCCGTTTTCCACTGTACGAGGTTATCAGGCCACCCGAAGGCTTTTTCCTTGGAGGGATCAAACCCCCTTAAATGATCGAGGGAAGCTTTTCGCTGGTCAGGCTTTTGATAACGCCAATCGTTCTTGCCGAGATGACGGGCGATCAGTCGAGCAATCCTTGGATCGCTTGCCACTAATTCCTTTCGGGTATTGATCGCTCCATGGTCATGGTCGTTTTCCCGGTTGGTGTTGAACCATGATTGTACACATTCCGCCCAGTATTCTGATGAATTGGTGGAGGCATAGGTTCCTTCCCAGATTTTTTCCTCAATGGCTAGATGGAAGCACTGATCCAGTTCATTTTGAAAATCAGGGAAAATGGGTTTGATCGCCATTTCATGAAGAGCATGGGCGAATTCATGAATGAGAATGTTTTCGCTGTCATAAGGATCTCCAGATATGCAGAGTAGGTTTTCCTCCCCGCAGCTGACCACTGGGCGCGAAGGGGTGGCACCGAGTCCGCGGGCTCGGCGGTCCCAATAAAGGGAGGGTTGCAAATCTGAATGCTCAGGAACATCCGTGGTAAACTCATTCCGGGCCATCACCACAAACCTAGTCTTTTGTTGATTGAGGGCGGTGAGCAATTCGGTTTTGCCTCCGACCATTTGATGAATCAGAAAACCCGCTTCTTTCAGCGCGTAGTCCGAAACTTTTTCAGATGCTAAAACCGAAAAATCTCCGACGGCTACTCGTTTTTGATAAAAGTCCGACAAACCCAAATAATTTTGCACCTCCGATGGGACGGAAGTGACTTTGCTATCGAATTCGCCCATGGCATGGCTTAAAGGGAGAGACAGCAGGGCTTGGAGAGTAAGCAGTTTTTGAAGGAAAGGTATTTTTAGGAAGAGATACATGTTCTACATCGTCCTTTTCTTATGCCTTCGGGTAAAGTTTGAAATATTCCCCTCCGTACTAGGCGATTTTCCGTCGCTATGATAGCCCGGGCAAAGGAAGGCAAAGAAAATCTGGGTTTTTGCTTATCTTGCCTCCGTGGTAAGTTTCGATTTTCAGGTTTGCAAAGAGTGAGACTTGGAAGTTCATTTTACAAATGAAACCTGTTTTGCTTATTCTGCTGGTTGGCTTGGCGACTTTTACTCCAGTTTATATCCTCCATTCATCCAACCAATCAGTTGGTTTTTCTGAACGCTTCGAAAAGTTTTCGAATTCCATGACCAAGGTTCGTTTTACGGGTTTTTTTACCGTGGATGATTCAAGCCGCCCTCCTACCGAGGAAACCTATGAGATTCATAGTGTGCAAAAATTTGGAGACCAAGACCTGTGGATTTTCACAGCTCGAATCAAATATGGAAAAAAAGATGTAACCTTACCTATGCCTTTGCCTGTAAAATGGGTAGGAGAAACTCCTGTGATCACGATGCAAAATTTAAACATACCGGGGCTTGGTACCTTCAGTGCCCATGTCGTGATTGACGGGAACAAGTACGCGGGGACTTGGGCCCATGGGAATGTCGGAGGACATTTGTACGGAAAGATTTCCAAGATCAAGGAAAAGGGGAAGGGAGCAGAATGAAGCAGCGGTCTTTTGGTTTACCCCTGCTTTTTCTCGTGGGCGGTGGCCTTTTCCTTGGGGGCTATTACTTTGGATTAAAGGAAGAGGGCCGTGAGGTCGAAACGACTCGGACTGCAGAGATTACAGATCGAACTGGAGATTTCGTACGGAAGATCGACTCCATTGATTCATCTTTGCAGAGCCCGATCCAATCAGTTGAGTTGGAGGAAGCGAAGAGAATGACGGAAAAGGGTGAGAGCCTCGCTGACTTACTTTATCGAGCCCAGGGCGAATCGAGCCCGATCGTTCGCTATGCATCATTTGCCAAGGCTTTGGCCAATCTAAACGAAAATAATCTCGATGGGGTTTTGGAAACATTTGAAACGATGCCTTTCGGATTCGAGCATATACAGGAGTACCGGATGTTGCTCTACGCCTGGGGGCAGTTCAATCCGATTGGAGCCATCGAATACTGCAAGCAAAGAGCTTCGGGTATGGGTGCCGGTTTCGCCACTGCCGGCGTTTTGGAAGGCTGGGCGAGTCAGGATCCTCTGCAGGCCAAGGAATGGGTCGGAAATCAGGAAAATGCCGGTTTGAATAAAATCTATAACTTTGGTTTGGTAAGAGGTTGGGCAACCCGGGATTTTCAGGGAGCTTCGGACTATGTTTTCTCTTTGGAGGGGGGTAAGGAGGTGGAAAAGCTTGTGGGTATTCTGACCCAGGAAATTAACAAGCAAGGTTTTACCACGGCCACAAATTGGGCGGAATCTCTGTCGGGAAACAAACACAAAGAGTCCGCATTTTCCAGTTTAAGTAAAAGACATTCCCGGGATAATCCGGAAAAAATGGCTCGTTGGTTGGAATCTCATGCGAAGGAGGGGTATGCAGTCAAGGCCATGGATGACTTGGGAAGGCGTTGGAGCGAAACCGATCCGGAGGCGGCCATCGATTATTTCGCTCATCTTCCACCAGGGAAGAGCCAGGAAATGGGAATCAAGAGCGTTGTGAGCAATTGGGCCAAAGAGGATCCGCTGGCCGCAGGGGAATGGTTGAACAACCGTGAATCCGGGCCAGAGCTTGATTCGGCTCTTTCGATCTATGCATCCACAGTTTCACGCAAGGATGGGGCGGCAGCCATGGAGTGGGCAATCTCCATTTCTGATGAGAAGCTGCAAGAAAGTACGATGCGTAAGGTGGGTCAGGAGTGGTATCGTCAGGACAAGGATGGCGTCGAAGTTTGGCTACCGGAAAGTGGGTTATCGGAAGAAATGCAAAAGGTAATTCGAAACCCACCTAAGAAAAACTGGTGGCAATCGATTTCGGAAAGACAATGATGAGCAAAGCGTGCTCAGCCAGCGGGTTGAGCCGCTTCCAGGGCATCCATTTCTTCCTGCAGGATAACCAAATACTTTTCTGGATTCTTTTGAAATTTAGGAAGGCAGGGCTTGCAGCAAAACTTAATGGTGGTCCCTTCATGGACATGCGTGTAGGGGATCATACTTGAGCCAACTTCGTTAAAGTCATTTCCGGATACGATACAAAAATCAATAGGATAAAACGCTTCCTCAGCACTGGCATCGTCGGATTCATTCGAGTCGCTTCCACAGCCGAATAGGATAAACACCATGGCTAGGAACATAAACTTTGGGATGAGAGTAAGACGGTTTCTCTTTGGATTCATGAGTTCATCCTTTCGCAAAACCTAACCAAGGTCAAGCAGAGTGAAATCACCGGCTTTAGAGGGGTCGAGCCCGGAGGTTCCGAAAGCGAACCAGCCCGCCCTTGCCATGATGCTGGATTCCAAAACTCCCTTTGGCTTCCACCAAATCATCGGCTTCGGCAACAATCTTGCCGTTCAGAAAAGTCTTTGCATTCGGACCGAGGCAGCGAACCCGAAAGTGATTCCATGAGTTGGGATCGAACAGTCCTTGAACTCTTTGGGCATATTCACCTGCGGTTTGTTTGTTGGGATAGATCCAACCACCCAATCCAATTCCATAAATCGCCGCAGGTTTTATTTGGTCAATTTCACATTGGTAGCCTTTGGGTTTGCCTTGATCCCCAGCTAATCTAAATCCGAGTCCGGAGTTGAAGCCTTTGTAATCAAGCGGAATCTTTACTTCACCTTCGACCACGAAATCCTTCATTTGTAAATCGCTGAGCACCCAAACATTGACTTTGGACAAAAGGTGAATTTCGCCATCTACGGATTCAAAGGTCTCGACTTTGGCCCGGGGAGTCCAACCCTTGGTGGAATTAGTTTCGTAAAGATTAATCCATCCCTTTGACTCTTGCTTGGCGTTGGCAAGCAGTACGAGCATTCCTGATAGGGTGTAAAAAAGGGTGATCCTCTGGATCATTCTTATGCTATTAGATGAGATCAAGGGGGCCACCCTGGCAAAGGTTTGGGTTGCCGAAGGTCTCGATCGGGTGTCCCACCGCGTGAGCCAAGCTTAAAAGGAAGCGGTTGTGGGGGCTGTTTTCACAATTCACGGCCCGCCCCATACGGAAGCCAAAACCGTTACCAGCCAGCACAAATGGGATGTGATCAAGGGTGTGGCTGTTGCCTTTACCCAATTCGTTTGTCCAAATGACCAAGGTATGGTCGAGCATCGATCCTTTCTGCCCGGGTTCGGGAGTGGATTCCAATTTTTGGAGAAGGTAAGCCAACTCATCGGCAAACCAAGTGTTGATCCGAATAAGCTTTTCGTACGCGTCGAGGTTCTTGTCGGGCTCGTGGGAAAGGGTGTGGTGAGCGTCATCGATATCCAACCAATTCATCTTTGCCTGACCGACAGATTTGGTGTACTGCAAAGTAGCTACGCGGGCAAAGTCGTTGGCAAAGGAATTGACCAGCATGTCAATTTGCATCCGCCCCAACTGTGGCAGGTTGTCGTTTTGGTTGCGCAAACCTTCGGGCAGTTCCGGTGGGGTGGCTACAAAATTCTCCAGCAAACTTCCTCCGGCGTACTCCTTGTCCATCCGGTTGACCAACTGGGCATGCTCGATCAAAAGCTTGCGATCGGATGCCGGTAACTGGTTCTCTACCTTTCGAAGGTCTGTGCGCAAGTCGTCCAGAATGGAGCGAACCTGCTTTTTTTCTCGGACATTCCCATAAAGCTTCCGATACGCCTCGTAGGGATCGGAAAGGGGGGTAACAGGTTGATTAGGGCCATCATAGGACATGCGAGTCCAAGGGTCAGCCGTGTCTTTTACGCCAACCCCAAAATGTAAGGCCCCAAAGCGGGTTCGGGTGGATTCGTCAGATTGAAAGTGTTTACAAATTTCCCGGTCTATGGAATTACCCTTGGGCCATCCAGCCGGCGTATTTCCCCCTCCCATAACATTCCCGGGAAACAGTTCTGTGCCTGTGAGCAGACAACTCATTCCACGCATATGGTTATCCCCATCCCCGCGCACCTTATTGTGGAGATTCTTGAGGATAAGGATTTTATCATGAAAGGGCTCAAGAGGCTTGAGGATTGTTTTGTGTTCAAAGTCTTCGCTCAGGTTATCTGGCCAAAAGTGCTCGGGGATGGTGCCATTCGGGCTAAACATTACAACTAGGCGCTGCTTGGCAGTTTTCTTGGGTTGGTTTGCCGCAAGCAGAGAATCCGACTGGGCAAGGATCGGAAGAGAAAGAGAGGAAAGGCCAATTTTCTTGAGTGCGGAGCGACGATTTATGAAGTGCGAGTTCATTTCAGTTATTCATCAACGGCGATAGGCAAACCCTTCGGTCGCCGCCCGCAGGCTGACTTTTAAATAAAGTTCTGCCAGGGTCAATTTTCCTTCCAAAAGCATGTCAGACAATTCGTTGATTTCAATGTTAGAATAGCTGTCATAGGGTTGTTTGGCAAGGTGTTTGAACAAATCTTCCACAAAAGCTTTTGCAGACCTGTGGGACCCCAGAGCATAAGAAAGCAGGTCCTGTGGTCCGGTGAGTTCCCTTTCATTCCCATTTTCATCGAGATAATTCACTTGCAGGTCGATGGGCTTGTCCGCGATCTTGGTTCTTGCCCGTCCGGTGGCGTCAAAACCTTCCAATACAAACCCGGTCGAGTTGATGAGATCGTGGCAACTCATGCAGTTTGCGGGCTTGGTCAGATTCGTTACCTTTTCCCGCATCGTCCATGCGGGGTTGAAGTCGGCATTGCTAAAGGAGATTGCTTCTTTGGGAGGGCGGAGCATTCGCCCAAGGATTTTGCGACTGGTGAAGACACCCCGATGAATCGGAGAACTGTCTTCGGGATAGGAGTGGCTTGCCAAAACGTAAGGATGGGTGTGGATGCCATATCGGCCAAAGTCTGACGCGTTCACCGTGGCATACCCACTTGGGTTAGGTTTGCCCGTCATGGGGATTTGGTAGTATTTGGCCACCGGTTCAGTTACCTCAATTGTGGAAAGTCTAAGAAAATCCTGCCAATGCCCATTTTCTTCCCAAACGGTTCGCTCGATGGATCGCATCAGCGAGCTTTTCAAATCCATGGCCAATGCCGGCGAAAAGTCGGGAAAGGCTTGTGCGTTGAAACTGGGAAGCTCTTTTCCCTTGATATCAAGCCATTGCAGAAGAAAGTCGTTGAACTTAGCTTTCGACCGGGGGTCATGAAGCATGCGCTTCGCCTGGCCTTCGATTTGACCCTTGTTTTCAAAATGGCCCTTTTCAATTTGCTTGTGGAGGTGGTAATCCGGAATCGAATCCCACATGTACAAGGCAAGCCTGGAAGCAACGACATACGAATCCACCTCCTTGTTCGCAAGTGCTTGCCATTCGGGGTATAAGAACCTCGGGGATTTAAGAGCCAAGAGTACGATCTTTTCGACGGAAAGATGGATGGGCAGGTCCTTTTGGAATTTGGAATGAATATAGATGTCGAGGTCGTCCTCACTTAAATCTTCCCGAAAGGCCAGTCGAACGAATTGGGAGCTGATTTCCTGGATTTTCTTTTCCCGGTTGGAATCCTCGTCGTTGGTTTTTGCCAGCCGGTCAATCCTTTCTCCCGCAAACTTGGCGGCTTCAAGTGCAGCGTAGGTGATCGATTCATCCCAGGTCGAATCGATGTGAATCCCTCGCTCATATCCATGAGAAGAGTCATCGGGCGGAAGCTTGCCCTGACTTACGAAAGAGGGGGAGACTTTCTTGTTGAAAAGAAACTCAGCCGGAACGATTTCCCTGACCCCGGTTGGGGTGATCCAACTCCATTCAATGGAGGCGTTGGGGTCGTTGAATTTGTAGAATTCTAGTTCGACCGGATAAGGACGCCCGCCCAGGAGGAAAATCTTCGCACTGGATTCACGCATTTTGCCAGAGACTACTTTTTCATCGATGGTTGGAGTCCGCCCGCTTTGGTTGACGCTGAACTCAAATCCGTTGGGTGTCTTCACGAAAAACTCATACCAGCCCGATTCTCGGGGGAGTATGGATCCATCCCAATATACGGAAAATTTCTCCTTGTTCATGCCATCGTAGGGGGCATGGTCTTTGAAGTCGTGGGAAAGTGTGAGGTCGGTTCGTTCGGCATGCATGCCCTTTCTTTTGTTCATGCCTTCTGAATTATAGTATCTTCCTTTTAGTCCATGCTCAGCCTGGCTTAGGTCCAGCGATCCTTCAAAAGCGGAAAATAAGTCGGTGACCGATTGCCTAAATTGCCGGTTGGTTAATCGGGCCAATTGAATACGGGTGTCCTTACGGAAGAGTTCGGGCTGGCGGTAAAAGGACTCGAAAAGGAAGTGGGAGATGGCTTCGGCTTCCTTTCCCTTGACCAGACCCGGGTCGTAATCGGGCATGGTCTTGTCAACATAGTGGATGAGCTTTTGAATGGGCCAGTCACCCACAAGAGGTTTCGAAAATTCGTCATCTACGCCTTCTCCGTTTGCTCCATGACACTCGGCACAATGCTGAGCGTAAAGCTTTTCACCGTCCTTGTAAATCGGATTGCTCCAAACCTTAGAACCGAAGCACAGTCCAAGGAAAAAAAGGAAGCAAACACTACCAGAATACATAACAAGCAAAATAAAACCTTTTTCGCAAATTCCAATGCCCAATGGCTACAAGGCAATTAATTTTTGGGATGATTTTAGCGAGGACGGCTTATCTTTTGCTTTGCCACAAAAACATCCGTTCCTCTTTTTCCCGACTTTCGAACACCCTTGGTTGCCAATCTTCAATCAATTCGAAATGCCCTTCAAAACGCCTAACGATTTCTTCACGGTCCGCTCCAAATGGGGGAC
>CEPA01053976.1_pt1 | contig 11008 bp, 11 predicted proteins | sample 356241 | NCBI WGS metagenome assembly CEPA01 (sample SAMEA2620542, study PRJEB7988) | marine metagenome | biome: marine biome (ENVO:00000447); feature: surface water layer (ENVO:00002042); material: "saline water (ENVO:00002010), including plankton (ENVO:xxxxxxxx)" | depth 5 m
ACGACATACATTCGCAATGTTTCAAGGACACGGAAAGTGTCTACCAGAAGGTCCGACAGGACGGTGAATTCGTGAAATGGTTCGAGAATGAGTTTTTTGGAGGACCACTCAATGTTACAGATAACGAACCAAATATCGAATGAGAGCAACTAAACATGAAGAACAGCTAGACTTATTTACTATCAACCTCATCAACAGTTTTAACTACTCCATACCAATTGGTGGTTCTTGATTTGCTGGGGTAAACGTATTTAGTGATTTACTTGATAAATCTAAAAGACTACGCATTTTCCAGCAAGTTTTATAGGCAGTGCGCTGACGAACCCTATCATAGTAGTCTCTAAGTAACTTTTCTTGAGGGTTACCTTTTACCCAATTTAGGGCTTCAGCCCATTCTAAATCTATTAAAAAATGGATATCAATAACTGAGAAGTTATCGCCTAAAAGATAGTTATTTCCCTCTAATTGAGTGGTCAGTATTTTAAGCGCTCTATCAAACGTATATCTCGCAGGCTTAGCTGTTTCCGCAATATGGATATAATGTAACTCTCGCATTAGTTCCAAGTTTCTGGAATGCAAAGCGAGATCCACAAATTTTCGGTGCGTCCATAAACCACAGGATTCTAGATCCGTAAAAATAACCATTAGGAATTGATCGTAAATGGCGCGTTCTTTTGTTCCGACTTTTGGAATTAACTGAAGTCCAGCAGTTTCTTGATATTTATCGGCTAAATAGTTAAGGATCGCGGCACTCTCATACAAATAAAAACCCCCATCTTTGATTACAGGGACTTTCCCAAGCGGATTAACATCATACATTTTTTCAGTCCAAGGAAATGTCTCTTCAAGCGTCCATGGCAATCTCAATTCTTCACACATCCACGCCACGCGAAAGGCTCTTATTCTTAAATCTCCGTATATTTGGATTGATGCTTCACTAGTGGGTGACATTTCGAAACGCCTTGTGTAGTTGAAAAATATAGAACTAAACCAACAAATATTTATTCTAGCTAATGATAGTTGCGATAATAAAGGCCGTTGGCCAATTTAGTTTGCTCAGACTTTCCTCCATAGATTTCGTATCGACAATGTGACTATAAAGAAAGTTCGCTTAGAGAGGAAAGACATGGTTGGATACGACGACATACATTCGCAATGTTTTAAGGACACGGTAGGAGCCTACCAAAAGATCCGACAGAACGGCGAACTTCACATACCCGCATTTATGGCCGCGCTAGAGGCATATAAAAAACACGAGGGCGAAGCTGAAGACGCAAGCCGACAGGTTCAAGAGTATATCGCTTTCGCAGCTTCTATCGATCCTAAGACGTACTGGGCTGGCGTATACAATGAGCGGTGGATAACAAATCGGTGATCCAACACAAGACGTCAGGCGTAAAGAGAATAAGGCTGGCGCAATATTCCTCCCTGTTTATGTTCCAGCCTTTTATTTCCTTACCCCTCAAAGCATTGCTCATCACACATAGGATGTGATTACATCACATATCGGATACACCTAGTCTGGATAAGTTGTGGGAGATTAGGGTGCGTCCAGAATTACTGGGAGAGAAACTCTGATCCATAGCGCACCCTAGTCACATGGAGAGGAATAAATGAGTAGGCGAATGTATAATTGTTTCGCTTGTCCTTGCATGCAGTCAAATTGGCTCAACGGTGACGCGGAAAACGCATCATTATAATCATGTAACCTGATGTTCTAAACCGTAGACCACGTAAAACTTGGAATGTGCCGCAAAACTAGAAAACAAACACTCTCCAATATCTACTTTCTTATTGCTTATGTTGACCCTCGGAGGCTGCCAGATACTTCTCTATATAACTATTATCAGTATAAATATCAGAGTGAATTGGTTCACTACATCGCTTGGTGTCCAATACTTCGCGTATGGACGCCGCGTAGCTTGTGGCAGTTTGCTGCCAAGTATATTTGCTTTCCACTAGTTCCAAAGCAGCCATTGACAAATCGCGGGAACGCTGCAAGCCCTCAATAAGACCATCTCCGATACTTTGTAACGATGTTGGGTCAACAAGTATTCCAGAACCATCCGAGAAAATTTCTGATGGACCGCCATTTTTCGTCACAACTGGTGCTAGGCCAGTTGCAGCAGCTTCAATTGGGGCTAAGCCAAAGGGTTCATAAAATGATGTGAGCGCAAATATTGAATTTCTATCCGCAAAATAACGATAAGTAGCTGCTAACTCTAATTGCGACGTGACGTTTAAAAAATAAACATTTTGGCAAATTAAATCGGGTCCAATTGTGTCCATTATTTCTTTTAATACAAGCTGCTCGTCCTTCCTGAGCCTAAAAATGTCTCTTTTTGGATCTTCAATACCACGTATACAAAGTACAAGGCTAACACTATTCAGTGATGGCTTTCGTTCCAGGAACGCTTTCACAATACCGATAATATTCTTTTTTTGATCCAATCGACTCGAAACAATTATAGCAGGGCTACCGCTTTTACCAAACATCGAGTCTAACTTGGGTTTAATTGAATAATCTAGCTGATTGGTAACGCAATTAAAAATCTTTTGATTTACCCCTGGCGGGCTTATGCTAAATTTTTTAATTGTATCAGAGTTTACGGATACTGAATAAAGCGGATGCCCGTACTGCTCATCCTGTTCTTGTGAAGTAGATACAAATATTTTGTCAGCGTATTTTATACTAACACGTTCCGCTGCTATGCGTTGCGAAAACTTGAACCTTGCGTCTAAATCAATCCAATGATCACCAGTTTCAATTAGTTTATCGAGTTTTTGTGCCCCAAGTGAATGACCGGTGAACGAAAAAGGAGTGCCGGTACGTTGCTTGATTAAGGCTCCTGTATACCCACCATCTGCATAATGGGCCGTGAAGAAGTCAGGGAGAGATTTTCCATAGAACTGCAAAATTTCACCGGCAAATTTCGGTAAAAATGGCCACAATTCTTCCTTCTGTAAGAATTTATCACCGCCAAAGGGGAAGCGACGAATTCGCAGGTTTTTCTCTGTGCCGGGATAAATATCTTGGTCGGCTGAAAATTCCGGCCAATCTGAGTCAATGACTTTCCTTGTAATAATGTCAACTTTATGACCGTTGATTGCGAGGGCCTGCGCTAATTCCTTAACATAAACAAGTTGGCCACCAAAGTCTGGATGCTCTGTTAAATGACTATCCTTGGGATCAAAGTTACCTTGTGGATTTAAAAAGACGATGTGCACAATATTTATTAACAATTCTTTCTTGGGTTTAAGTCAACCGCATAGTTACGATCGATTATAATATCAGCTAAACGTTTATGTTTCGAAATAATTTCATGCTCCTTTTTCAATACTTCATTGGTAAACTCATCAAGTTCTGATGCACTTCGGTTTCTTTTCAACCGATGTTCAAGTGTCTGTTTAAAGTCACGCGCGATAAATATACGAAGATCGAGATTGCTCAACAATGAGGTGTATGTGCCCTCTACAATCAATAATTTAATATCCTTGAATAACAGTTTCCTTAAATTGATAGCTGTGGAGTCGTATTTAATCGTGGGTGCAAGAATGTATTTTGATCCTTTTTGAAACGATTTTACATGGGCATCAAGTAATTCAAGTTTTACCTCTTTTACACCGCGCCAATCTAGATCTTTGCGACGTTTCAAATCATTGATTTTAGGAGAATAAATAAAATAATCATCTTGCCGTAATATGGCAGTGGATACCTTATTTTTTTGCATAATTAGAGCAACTTCTGTTGCAATCTCAGATTTGCCACTACCTGACTCACCAGCAATACAAATTGCTTTTTTTGCTTTAACCGAATTTAATTTATCTAGCATAAAGTTGGCGACAGCATTTGCAGCATCCCTATGGTGCCGTTCGATGAATATTTTATCGCCTAACATTATTACTGTTATTTTCCGAAAAAGACTGGCTTTGTTTTACGGCTATTCGAAAGAACTTTTTTGATGTGTCATTTGACATGTTAATAAACAAAAAAGAAATTGACAACTTAAAGGATATAGTTCAGCAGATAATCCATGAACTATGAGATTAAATGGGCTAACTTAAACAAAAAATTACGCCAATCGGCAGAAGGCAGCAACGGACTCGCATCTGCCCTCTTCGAGTTAGAAAATCACCAACGCAAAGCTGGGTTCATAAAGGATGATCTGAAAAAAATTAAGCGTATAGTATTTCAAGATCCAAACAACAAATTATATAGTCTGCGAGCACAAATTAACCCCAAACGGGCAAAGCGGCATGATGGATCTGGCAATTTGGCGGTAACGAGTAAACATCCGAGTATAAACGAGGGCTGTTTTCTTTGCAGAGAAAACATAAAATGGCAACAAGAGGAGAGGCAGATAGGGTTTGAAATTAATTTTGGTATTAGTGACTACATAGCCTTTATGAACCCATTTCCCCTTTTACCCAATCACGTAGTTATTGCCTCGCCTGCTCATAGGACTCAAGAGTTAAGGTTGTTCGAGGATAACGAACAAAATCAAGATTTAGCATTAGTGCTCAGTGATCTTTGTGAATTAGCTAACCGTCTTCCTAATTATATTGGTTTTTATAATGGCGTTGGAGCGGGCGCATCTATCCCAAACCATTGTCATTTTCAATTTTTTCAAAGAATACCTGATTTGCCGCAATTTCCTCTAGAGGAGAGAGGCTATTCAGATATTGATCTGGATACTGCGACCACATTCGTTACGGATTACCCTATCCGCGTGTTTAGATGGATGGGTGAGCTGAGCGAAGTAGTTGCAAGGGCAACCGCATGGATTACAGATTTTGTCAAAACCAGCAAGTTTGAGAGACAACAATTAACAGCAAACTTCATTGCCACTTCATCCACGAATTCAGAAACGATCACTTTATATTTTGTTCCACGACATCGATTAAAGCAATTTTGGAATGGAAATGCTGGTATTGTGGGCGGTTTGGAAATACTGGGGGAAATTGTTTTAGCTAGCGATGAAGAATGTGATCTAGTGAAACAAGATATTATGAATTTTGAGTTCATCGAGCGAGCACTGTCTCGCATCAGTATGCCATTTTCTAATCATTAAACCACTTTATTGGGGTTTTATTTATAGTTTGGATAAAGGTCAGGGTTGTAACTTAGTCCCTGCCCCATCATTTGACGATTTACTATAACAATTCCGCCCGGTGTTATGTGGTATTTTTCTCTATCCAAATCCTCATTATACCCAATGACGGTATTCGGAGGAATGAGACATCTATTATCCAGGATAACATTTCGTAGCATACTGTTCTTCCCAATTTTACAACCTCCAAGCGCAAGAACGCCATCCAAAATACATCCTTCATTCAGGATAACTTCGGAGAAAAGTATCGACCTCTGAACCTTTGAGCCCGTGACAATACATCCACCGCTTATTATCGAGTTCTCAAGATTACAGTTCTGTTCGCTATTCCGAAATAATGACGGCGGTAACTGCCTCTGATATGTGACTGTTGGCCACCTCGGATCATAAAGATCTAATGGTGGTCGCCGCTCTAGAAGTTCCATATTAGCTTCATAATAAGTATCAACAGTGCCTACATCCCGCCAATATGGAGGACCATTATTCGTGGGGTTTTGAAATACATGGGCATGAAAGTAGTCACCACGCCGCAACCCCTCTGGAATTATATCACGACCAAAATCATGAGAAGATCCCGAGAGCGCAGCATCTTCACGCAATCTTTCTGCAAGATAGCGATAAGATACCACGTAAATACCCATACTCGCTAAGGCCTTATTTTTATCCCTGGGAAGTGGCGCAGGTGAACTGGGTTTCTCTACAAAATTAACTATACGTCCATTATCGCCGATTGCCATAACACCAAACTGATTTGCTGCTTTTTCAATATCAACTTCCATACAGGCTACAGAAAAATCAGCTTTCATATTGACATGCTCAGCAAGCATTTCACCATAGTCCATGTTATAAATGTGGTCGCCAGCTAAAATTATAACGTAATCTGGGCCATGACTTTCAATTATATCAAGGGATTGAAAAACCGCATCCGCTGTTCCTTGATACCAAGTATCTGCCCCGGTCCATTGTTGAGCAGGGACAATGTCGAGGAAATCTCCTCTCTGACTATTAATTTTCGTCCATCCTTCAATCAAGTGTCGTATCAAGGAGTGGGATTTGTACTGCGTTAAAACACAAACTTTATTGATACCGGAGTGCATGCAATTTGATAAAGTAAAGTCGACAATTCTAAACTTACCGCCAAAAGGTACCGCCGGTTTCGTGCGCCAATCAGTCAAAACACCCAGGCGCTCGCCTCGGCCCCCAGCTAGGACTAACGCCAACGTGTTGCTAGTTAAACGGCTTACAAACCTTGCTTTGTTTGATCTTGTCATCTTCTCAACAGTGCTTGCTCGAACCTCTTGCTAAACTTAGGGCGCATGGTTACCAAAGTCGAGGTCTCCGTACCCGCTTATCAGTATACTAAGGTGTTATTTATTATTTTCTTTCGATTTTAGGTACTTACTTAATAACGCAAATTTTCACAGTTAACCGGATCCGCACGCATTTAAATGCGATATTGCTGTGATCTACTTTTCAACAGCTTGCGTAAAAAAAGACACTACGATCACAGGAGAAAATTTTTATGGTAAATTTTAAGAAACTATTGGGCGTGCTAGCAATAGCAACTTCGGTTATGTTTAGCACTGGTCCAGCAATGTCTTACATGAAAAAAGATATAGTTGGTACAGCTGTAGACGCTGGCAGCTTTACCACGTTGGTTACAGCGCTGAAGAGCGCGGGGTTGGTCGATGTTCTCAAAGGTGATGGACCGTTTACAGTTTTTGCACCGACAGATGAAGCTTTCAAGGCACTCCCTAAAGGCACGGTTGCAGAACTCCTCAAACCGGAGAATAAAGAAAAGTTAATATCAATCTTAACGTACCACGTCGTACCAGGAAAAACGATGGCAGCCGACTTAACAGGAAAGACACTCGATGTTAAGACTGTTGAAGGTTCACCAGTGAAGATAAATGGAACCAAAGGCGTCAAGGTGAACGAGGCATCAGTGATAAAAGCAGACATTATGACATCGAATGGTGTTATCCATGTAATCAACAAGGTGATACTACCCAATTAATTGAAAATGGATGATTTGCGATCAGTTACGTATATAACCTCGTGGCTGGTCGCACAATCGGAGAGAGACTAACATCGATCGATCAGGATCATTGTTTACTGAGAACTGCTTTCTGGCTTAATTTCACAACATACAATACCAATACATGAGAATTAAGCTGGCTACTCGCATCACCCTGATTGAAGGTTCCGTAGTTTTCGAGTCGCTAGTTATATCTATAATTTGGACATGGCTAGTGCTTTTTTTCACCAACCCTGATCATAGACAAACAAACTATCTCCAACCTTGGCGCACACCCCGTACGCCATCCAATGAGTTTGTCGCAACCTCTAAAAGTTTATCTGAATATGCTTGCGTTGAGGAAACAATGGTAGACGAGTGAGGTATCGAAGCGATCTTCACTGCTATGTGTACGAAACCACAGATGGCGGCTTGCGGTGCAACTAAAATCTTGATCTGCTTATCCTTAGCTTGTCCTGGAGCTAAGATAGCATACTTTGAATTAAAAGGGTAATGCCCCTAGAGATATGTGATGGCGGCAACCACCGATATGATAAAGGCATAGCCGACTAGATAATACCAGCCAATCCACTTGGGGAAGTTAGGTATCTCTGGCATGGTTTTAATACTCCAACTAAATGTGTTGGGCAGGAGAGCGCGTCCAACAGAGTTGTTTCCTCCCCAGACCAACCCAATTGATCCAAGCGCGCTCCCACCACAAATATAGTTAAGACGAACACACTGAAGGTCAACCGTATATATAAAACGTTTCGATCCGATAAACGTTGAGGCGCGAGCGAAGTCTCGACCCCCCCTATACCACCCGCAGAAAAGCGCCGTAGACTTTTATAGAGGTAGCAACGGCCAAGAAGCTATGTGAGCTGATAAAGTTACGTTTTGTTATGTGCTAATTGTTTTTGCCACCAAAAAATCTTTTCGGGTCTATACTCGTAATCTCATAAAAAATATACGGAGCAACTTATGAATTTATTAGAGCTTGGTGCTTTAGCACAAATAGCTGGAGCTATAGCAATTATTATTTCATTAATCCTCGTGTTAATTGAACTTAGAAAAACTCTTCAACAACATCTTTTGTCAAATACTCTTGCTCGATCGATTGAAGTTGAAAAAATGCACTACCAGCAAATGGATGAAAGTATGGCAAACTTAATCGTTAAAGGAAGAAAGTCATACGTTGACCTCGATGAGAATGAAAAAATACGTTTAGAGTCTTATGTCTTACAAAAGTTGGCTATTTATTCGCGGGGTTATGCGATAGCCGCGGCATCGACTTATGGACAGCCAACTCAGCATTTAAAACATAGAATAAAGACGAACGCCGAAGATTTCCTAAGTTATCAGGGAATACAAGAGTGTTATAAGGATTTGGAAAAAAGGGATTTAATCAACGAAAACTATTTTGTAAAAGAGATAGAGATAGTTGTTTAAGCTTTTTCGCTTTCAGCCATCACTAGACCCGCCTTTTACAGCCCAGCGATCATCGTCATAAGTGATAATATATAAAGCTTGGTAATGACCTATAATCGTATCGTCATCTCTATAACGTGTCAGGTACATGACTGTATGCAATTTTACCGAGGTGATGATTGTCGTTTCTATTTTGTCTAGGGTTGAATGATGCCAATTATCAGAATTCGTCTTTCCATAGAACCACTCCATAAGCTTATCGGCATCTTCAAAAACCACTAGTTCCCCTGTTTTAAGAACCCTAAAGTGTGGGAAGTGTATCGTCTCCTTACACTTATCAATATTATTTTCATTCAAAGCTTCAAAGAAACCTTTTACCACCCCTTCAGCAATTTGGCTCTCGTTACCCTGTGAAGGCACCATATTTTCTTCCGTAGATTTAGTATCGACAATATGACTATAAAGCAGGTTCGATTAGAGAGGAAAGACATGGTTGGATACGACGACATACATTCGTAATGTTTTAAGGACACGGAAAGTGCCTACCAGAAGGTCCGAAAAAATGGCGAACTCCACATACCAGCATATATGGCTGCGCTAGAGGCTTACAAAAGGCACGAGGGCGAAGCTGAAGACGCTAGCCGACTAAGTACAAGAGTATATCGCCTTTGCTGCATCTATCGACCCTAAGACCTACTGGGATGGCGTATACAATGAGCGGTGGATAACTAATCGGTGATCCAAGATAAAGCATCAGGCGTGTAAAGAGTGAGATTGGCGCAATATCCCTCCCTGTTAATGTTTCAGCCTTTTTAACTCCCTAAAACTCAAGGTGTTGCTGACTACATATAGGATATAAATACATCACATATCAGATACGCCTAGTCTGGATAAGTTGTGGGGAATTAGGGTGCGTCCAGAATTACTGGAGAGAAATTCTGATCCATAGCGCACCCTAGTCCCATGGAAGGATGTTTGAGTAAGAAATGTATAAGTGTTTCGCTTGATCTTGCATGCAGTTAAGTCGGCTCTGCGGTGAACCCAAAAACGCACTACTTTAGTTCCATGTCCCAGTGTCCCAAACCCTAAGTGCGGGAAAATGGGACAGTGCTTTTTTGGTTTAAGCGACGTCGAAGCGATGGGACGAATGATAGAACTGTAAAAAACATACTCATTATTATTGTTTATTTTCAATATGTTATACGGAAAGTTAGACGGACACCCCATCCACCACTTCCGAATTCACTTAAAATCATTTTCATAAAAAAGTTTAAGCTAATCATCGACAATTTTGATAAGAAGTGATTGTTCATCGATCAGGTTTCTTTCGAGTAAACTTTCATAGCATTCACGGACGCGAGACACCGCTGCGTTAAATGAGAAAGTTAATCTGTAAAAGGCACTTTCTTATTTTACTTTTGGTTAATCTTTGTCAATGTTGACCAAATAATTGTCAATATTGAAAAGGATTATTAGATGGATTTCAGCGGTGATGTTGGTGAATGGCAACGTAATGTCTCAGAAGGAAAGGCAGGAAAAGATCGCAGAATGAAAGTAATTGAGGCACTCAATATTCATAGCGGTCAATCCATAATCGACATAGGCTGTGGAGGTGGCCATTTATTAAAAGATTTGGGTATGTGCGTGGGAAATAAAGGCCACGTATTTGGATTAGACAATAGTCCACAACAACTGGACAATGCTAAGACGTATTGTAGTGAATACGATTGTATTGAGCTAATTGAAGGTAACGCTACTGATATTCCCTGCGCAGCCGAGATATTTGATGGTTTGGTCGGAATCCAAACCTATGAATATGTTAAAGATGTCGGGCCAGCATTAAAGGAAGCGAGGCGAGTTTTAAAGTTGGGCTGTCCAATTGCTATCGTTTCTATTCTTTGGGATCATTGTAGATTTTATGGTGCTGAAGAGGTTCTTAATCAAGCGATATTTGAAGCTTTCAAAGCACATTGTTTTCATCAAATGCTACCTATGGAACTATCTCATTTACTTCCAGATAATGGGTTTGGCTCTATTTCGCGCCAAAATCTTTCATATATAGAAACGACATTACATGCTGGTATGGCAGGCTTTTATCTTTCAAGACTAATGGCACTATTTGCGACAACACAAGGCGTGTCAGAGACAAAGGCAGAATTGTGGTTATCTCAATTAGCTAAAGCAGATCAGGAGGGTCGTTTTGGTTTCGTGAATTTTCCTGTATTGACTACAGCTACGGCGATTTAAACTTTCACTGTTAAAATAATTGGTTTTAACCAATCCAAATTTATTTAAAATAGTTGAACGGAAACTCTAGCAAAATAAAAAGATACTTTGCCTATCCCCCCACAGACAAGGCCGTAGCATTTGTAAAGGCACCAATAGCTGCGGCTATGTGGCTTTGCGTATTCCTTTTAACCATGGTTCGTCGCGGATGATATCGCGCTGAACG
>CEPA01080899.1_pt1 | contig 10949 bp, 16 predicted proteins | sample 356241 | NCBI WGS metagenome assembly CEPA01 (sample SAMEA2620542, study PRJEB7988) | marine metagenome | biome: marine biome (ENVO:00000447); feature: surface water layer (ENVO:00002042); material: "saline water (ENVO:00002010), including plankton (ENVO:xxxxxxxx)" | depth 5 m
ATAGTGTGCGTATTACCTCCTCCACCTTCGCCGTTTTTCTTTTTAGCTGTTGCACCCTTCGATACATTCAGTCCATAACTTGTCAGGACCGTGCCTAACATCGCACTCGCAAAACTGGTGTCGGGTCGTTGGTCAGGCATCTCAAATTCTATATTTCCTATTTTAATTACTGGGGGAAAAGAGATGTACGCCAAGCTTAAAATACTGAGACTCCAGACCAACACTAGCGTTTTGACCCCATTTGATAAATAAAATAGGATCATATCTTGATACTCAGGCATATCATCTTCGTCTTTTACTTGTATGCTTTCAGTTTGGTTTTTGTCAGCCATAAGCTAGGTCTACAGGGTCGTTGATAATATTTTAATCATGTAATGTCGGAATAAACACCCCCTCAATAGACGTTGGCGGCTCCCATTCAACAGGTTTTTCAGCCGTAAAGTCATATTCGTTTTGTCTTAAAATTCTTGCACACCTAGCTTGAGAAAGAATATCGGGTATATCAGGATCTTTTGCTGCTGCCTTTAAATAAGCAGCTCTAACCTTTTCCCACATTTGCAATTCGCTTGTACAGTCAGCAAGTAACTTTTTAGCTGTTACAGGGCCGTAGCCTTTTAATCCAGGGAATCCATCTGTAGCATCGCCCGTTAAAATCGTTTGATAAAAAGATTGATTAGCATCAAATTCTTGTATCTTTTCGATTTTACCTTCAGCGTTTAAATGTAAGCCTGGAATAGTTTTTAGATCTTTATCCCTTGAATAAATAACATCTCCACTTTCTTGATCTGCAAGGATTCCTACAACATCATCGGCTTCAATCAATGGAAGCGTAATGACTTCAAATGTGTCACGTAACCATTGGCGTAATACTGAATACCCTGCTGGCTTTCTAAATTTACGTCTGTTCGATTTGTAATTGGAATAGACACCGTACCTGAAGTTACTGGAGTCACCCAAGGCCAAGAATATCTTATGGTCTGGGCATAGCTTTTGTATGCGTTCAATCTCTGCGGTAACAGCATGTTTAGCCTCATCTAGGTTTGTTTGATAAGTCCATACTTCTGGAGTCCATTCGCATTCATATTCTGCGGATGTCATGGCCCGATAAGCATCGGGTTCAATGTCATAGAAAAGTTTTTTCATGTTTTTTCCAATGCTTAATTAAGATTTTGAGTTGACGTATTCGCTCCTCTGCATGGGCGATTTTCTCATCGGGAGTCATCCGTAATTGTCCAAGAGGTGAAGAAGAGCTGTTACATAACCGTCGTTCCAAATCTCTTGAACCTTGTTCCCTTCTTCATGTGCTTCTTTGTATGCTTCTTCAGCTTTCAGCTTCAGAGTTTTGACGTAAATCATTTGATTCTGGGTCAACTTCCCTGACGCTTCTAATGTTTTCGAGGTCAACGATTCTTGTTGAGTGATCTCTGTCATTTTCTTGGTAGATAACGGTGCATGATGTTGGATAAGTTTCAGTAACCATTGCTTGTTTCCAATGTGATGCTCGGAAAAAGATAAATACTGCTTGGGCTCGATTGAGCTGATTCCAGTTCAGAACTGGGTGTCCTGGTCGTGCCATTTGTGAGCTAGTTGTTGAGTTGTTTCGTCGAACTCGAAAGAGCCTGCATAACCACATCGGCCCAACATGCGGTTTTTTAAGCATTTCGAGTGAGTGAGGTTTGATCCTCTCGATCTGTTTAAGGCCCATATCGTGTCGGCAAGTTGAACTATGCTGTGAGAATTTCTTATGTTGTGCAGCTCTGGGGCAGCTCCGTTCTCAAAGTTCTCTCCAGAAGAAGAGCGATTGAGATGACTAATAGCGAATACTGTGCATTTAGTAGCCGCAATAAAGCTTCTAATCTTTGTAACGAGAGCGTCTAACTGCCTTGTGTCTTGTGCTAATCCACTTCCTAAGATCGTTAAATGATCTAAGTAAATGTGTTGGCAGCCAAGACTTCTGACCATGTAATTCATCCGCTGGAGGATGACCTTTTCATCAAGAGATCCAAAGTGATCAAATAACTCAAGGTATCCAGAACCAGTAACAAACTTGTCAGCTTGGGCAATGTTTTGTACTTGCTCATCGGTAAGCCCTGCATAGTTTTCTCTGGCATGAATTTGAATCCCTGCTGCTTGACCAACGAAACGAAAGACCGCTTCTTCGGCTGTTTCTTCAAGGCCAATCCACCCGACTTTGATACGTCGTTCGATGTCATGTAATGCCAACGCCCTTGCAAAGGTTGTCTTACCAATTCCTGACCCCGCTATTAATACGATGAGTTGATTATCGTAAAAAGGAGTCTTGTCATTCCAGAACCCAAAAGCACAATTAGTAGCTTTTCGATCAGGTGGTTTGTTAACTATCCCTGCATAGGCAGAAGCAGATTTAATTCCATCAGGACGTAATTCTTTAGCAGCTTTAATCGCTTCATTAACTGCATGACTTCCTAGTTCTTGCAGCGTGTCGTTGGCATCTTTCTTGGGAAAGACAACACGCCTAACTTTGCCTGCTTCAAAAAGACTAACGAGATCACTCGCTGCATTTTCTCCAGGCTCATCCATATCTGTGGCGATATAGACAGTTTTAAAAGAGCTAAAGAAATCAATGTGTTTCTTAACGAAATTCCCAGCATTTTGAGCCCCATTCGGAACTGAAATTCCAACTACGGTTCCTCTTGTGGCATGGAAGATGGTTGGGGCATCCATTTCGCCCTCGCAAATTGCGATTCCATCGTGGTGGCTAGGATTTGCGAGATGTGAACCAAACCCTGCGACTTTCTTTGCGTCTCCTCTCCAAGAAGTTTTTCCATTTCTAATTTTTTGTGCAATGTTTACGCCTTTTTTATCCCTGTATTGGAAGGCCACTCCATCGGCGTATTTGTAAACGCCGTATTGATCTAGAACTTTTTTAGGTATCCCTCTGTAGTGATCTGCATCCCAAGGAACGGTTAGATCAACGTCGATCATTGGCCGAATAGGTTTCGGTCTGGAAGTTTTTTCAACTTCTTCTCCTTCGCCTTTCGTGTACTTTTGACAGACGAAACAGAACGAGTGGTCTGTGTAGACCGCCAAAGCATCACTGCTATCGCAGTCGGGGCAAGGATCGTGCCGAAGAAAACGGGATTCACCCATCACCCCCCCTAATCGGAATATCAGGAACTAAACCTCTTGTTTTGCCAGCATTAACAGCTAAATATTCAAGAGTAGTAAAAGTTTTGTGGCACTTTTTACAAACTCGATACCGCCTAATCATTCCTTCTGAACTTTTAGGCTGACTATCGACTTTTGATTCTTCATGCCCACAGTTGGGACATTTAATCATCGTCAACCTCCCAAGTGATTTGAATAATGATGTGAGAGTCTTTAATTTTCACTTTTGTAAAAGATAAATTGAGATTTGGAATAACTTTTACGCTGTCATCCGTCCACAGAATGTTTTTAGCTGCGTCCATAACTGAGCCAGATTTATTATCAAGATCTCCCATCTCTGCTCCACGAAAAAAAATGTCTAGTCGGTGAACTTTCGTGAGTGGTTCAAGTTTCCATTGTTCTTTTAAATGAACTTTGGCTTCTTTTAACCAACTCTTGTACTGAGGAGGATTGTATGGACGCTTTTGGCCCATAAATGATCTTGGTCTTGGCTTAGATATTGGACGTATAGGTAAATCAATCTGCTTAAACTTCAGCATTAAAAGGACTTTTCAGCGTCTTCCTTTAATGAGTAACCGCCTTGGACGCTGCCAAAGACATCATCATCAGAGGGAATTGTGCCGCCTGAATACTCCACATAATCAATAATCATTACCTTCATTGGATCAAGAGTCATGCCTGAGCCTGACTTTGCAGACCAAGGAACAATCTTAAAAGCAATAATGCCTTTTGATCCGTTGCCTATTTCTTTACTAACAGGCCACTTTTCTAAACGTGAATCAATAACATTTGGGCCTTGAGTTTTAGTTCCATTGTTGTCAATAAAACATCTCTTCTTAAATTTTACGCAAAGTTTACTTGGGTCTTCTTTATCTGGGTTGCAGTTAAACCACCAAGTATTTTTCTTGGCATCTTTGCCATGAATTTCTTCAAACTTATTCTCCATTAACATTGTCCATTCAATAGTTTTTGGATCTTTGCTATCTAAAAGCAATTCCATTGTCCATTCATCAGGCTTACCGTCTTCGTATGCCTTTCTTGCTTCCCCTAATCCTTTAAACCAGCGAAGTTCTCCTGGTGGTGTTTTAACAAGTTCCAATTTGATGCCCCCATCAATAAGTTTGCTTTATGAACATACAGTATTCCGAGCAGGTGTAAACGTCGCATGAATAATATGTTTATATCAAGAAAACAAGTAAGGATTTGTTCCAATAAGTCTCGGATTAAGACTTCCTTGTTTAGGCATATCAGGTAGTGACAACCCTGTTGACAGCTGAATTTCATCCACAAAACCTAGCAACCAATTAGGGGCGTAAAGCTCGTTAAATGTGTCGTGAAGTGTCTTATGAGCCACCCCAGCGTTAGCCGCATGTACCGCAAAACAATCGTGATTTGTAAGCACTTGTATGTTTTGTTCCACGGCCTTGTAAACGAAGTTAATACAAAAAGCAGAATCCCAACTATGTGTAAAGTTCGCGGCTATTCCTTTATTGGCTTGTGTCGCACATAGAGGTGCATCTGTGGGTTGATCTTTAATATTCATCGTTGCATGTTTGCCAAATAACATTGTCTGAATTTTTTTAATTCTTGGTTCTCTATCTGCAATTCTCATGGGCCATCCGCTTTGAGTTGTCCACTCCAAGGCGTAGCCCTTAGACATTACTTTTCTTGTTACTTTGTGGAGCCATTTTTTAAACTCAAGGCAAGGTTTAATTCTCTGTTTCGTTTCATCCCATAAATGACTTGCTAAATATTTCGCAGGGATCGCTACCTCGTATGTGAAATTTTCAAGTGGCACGTATCCAAGGTGTTCATCTAATCGCTCAACCAAGGAATCACATAAGGACATATATGAACCGCCATACGGAGCTGCAAGGATTGGCTGCTTACATAAAGACCTATTAATTCCTTTCTGAAGCCATATTTGTGCTAACGCTTTGTCTCTCTCTTCTCCGAACTGGAGATCATGAACCAATCTTTCTGTGACTTTTTCAGCGACAAGGGTGTAAAGATCCCTTCGTTCATCGCCAAATAAATTGCACTCCCTCCCAACCTTTTCTGACCTCAACAGGGCCGCAAGTATCCCGCAGCCTGAAGTAGTTTGATCGAAGCGAACTGGACACCCTGTTTTACCTGTTTCAAGTACCTCTTTTACCCCTTTGCAAGCCTGTAAAAATTGCCAAGGATCGTTAGCGTTTCGCCACAATTCAAGCCTTCCAAGTGGATCTTCTGCCGCTGCCTTCATCAAATCAATATTCTTTCTTCCCCAATTCAAACGCTCATCCCATGACTTTCTTCCATATCCATAATGTCCAGCAGCTCCTTTCAGTAACCAATCAAAAGCCTCGTCGTTTAATGGCAGCTTTTCAGCAAAGTCCAGCATGGCCTTTTCGTAGTCTGGGCCTTGGTGAGATACATATTTATTAGATGTATAAAGCCTTGATCTATGGTCAGCGTGGTAAGCCTGATAAACAGTCCTATCTGCTAATCCTTCAGCCTCTTGTAACGCACGTTCAATCTTGATTCTTCTGGGTCTGTTTTGCTCTCTGTCTCTATGAGCCATTGAAGCAAGACGATTCCTAATCTTTAAGTCTTCTGGAGCTGGATCTTGCCCTAACCGTTCAGGAACATCTAAGGGAATCTTCGCACAAGGCCACAAGCCCTCTGTTCCGTTCTCCCATGTATTTCTTTGGCATTCGATTATGTCCCGTTTAACGTGAAGTGGTGTCGCCTGGAGGTGGTTTGTCGCTACAAATGTTTTTGTTAGCTCTGCTCTTCTGTAATGCTCTATTGCTGTGGTGTCTTTTTCTTCAGCGTCGTGAATTGGAACTCTGACAAAACATTCTTCGTTGCCTAATCTTCCTCCTCCGTACAATCCAGGCCAAGGAGCTGGAGGAGATACCATTGCCGAATAAGCAACTTTATAAGTAGAAGGTGGGCAGCTTTTGATTACTTTTTCAGCGTGATCGGTAGGAACTACAAATCTGGGAGTAGTACGACCAATCTTTCTTGTAATAACTTGAATCAAGCCTGTATGTATTAAATGATCTAAAAGGAACTGACCAATATGAAGACGACTTAAATCATTAAAAGGAAGAACGGGGCATCCCATCTTCCTCATTATTTCCATTGTGCTGATCTTGTTCCGGCTCAAGCCTTGCTTCATTAAGTGCCGCAGCTCCACGGGACTTTTATCTGCCAGCCTCATTAATCGGATCTCTTTCTCAACCGCAGCTCCTAAGCCTTGACAGAAAGTGGCGATCCTTTGCCTTCTACTTAATTGATCGAGGGTCGCGACCAGGGCGATGGTTGCAACATGCTCTGGAGATTTAAAAGGATCAAAGAAAGGAATTGCAGCTCCATGAAATCTTGCTTTGTCTGGATTTTCTACAAAATCAATAAAAGTTTTATTTAATCGACTGCTTAAATCATCAACTAATAATCCATATAATTTTCTGCCATAAATTAATGCACTCTCTTTTCCTATCTGTTTAAGTTTTCTTTCATTAGTTTTATGTGTTTCTTCTGCTCTTTTTTCTGCACGTAATTGTCGTGCTAATTGCTCTTTTTCAAGGGTCTGTATATCTTGCAACTCAGAAAAACGGGTGTTTACGACCACGTTATTCGCAACACTCTCGCAATGCCAGCTCTTTTTGGTATCAAAAGAAAGTGTGTGACTTGCTCTACGGGGTCTAAGATGATGCTTATGCGAATTATGAGTTCGCAACCAGCCCAATGATAGCAAGGGATCTGAGCATTTTGCGTTGATCGTTTTTAAGGTAGAAAAAATATGTGCTTTCACAGTGCGAACGGTGCGAACTTACTTAAACAAAAGTTGTAATGGGGGTCGAGAGGATCGAACTCTCCTGAGCCAAATTATGAGTTTGGTGCGTTCACCAGATCGCTAGACCCCCACAAGAGCATTGTAAGCATTCGCATGTTCAGATCCATCCATATGAACATATCTAGTACACATCTGAGGATTGCTGTGACCTAACCAAGCAGCGATTTCTATGTTGGTGCAACCCTTTAGACCTAGATTTGTTGCACATGTATGTCTTGTTGCCTTAATGATAAAAGTCTTGGAAATACCACATTCATCTAGGGCTCGTCGCACCGCATGATGCAATTCATTGTCTGATAAAGGCCAAACCAGCTCTCCTCTCATATTTAAAATCTGTTCAACGGCAGCTTTTAAAGCTTTAGGAGTTAAAGGAAGAGTTCTATTTCCTGTTTTGTTATCGTTATTGGCTTTAAAAAAAGAAACTAATCCTCTTTTTAAGCAGTAATCAGCTTTGGTGTGCCTTCTCATCTCAACAGGTCTGCAACCCATCTCACATAAAAAAACTAATTCCCTTGCTACATCCTTTCTATTTACTCTTCTCAAATATTCAACGCACAAATCAATTTCATTCTGAGTCCAAATAATTTGCTTGCGATTTTTAACTGGTAAATTTTTTGGAAATTGAGGTAAGTTTCTTACTCTGCCGTGGACAAGAGCCATTTCTTGAAAAACTCTTAGCTTGCTTGTCTTGTTATTAATTGTTGCAGGCAAATTATCTTTATATTCGGCTAAAAAATGCCTGTAATCCATAAATCTTCCAGCATCAATATCTTCTACTGGAGTATTAGGCCCAAAATAATTAACTGCTTCTAAGGCATAAATTCTTGTTGTTCTGGCTCCAGATTGATTTTTCCATTGATGAAGCCAAGCATCCTTAAATGCTTCCTTGATTGTGTAAGGCATTGGTCGTGGTTTGTTTAGTTTTTATTTCCAGTTTTTTAAATATGGTTTCATTCGGTCTAAGAATTTTTGTGCTGTTGCTTTAGTGACATGATCTTCGCCCATAGATTCTCTTTCTTTATTAAGAATTAATTGCAATTCTTTAAGAGCTTCTTTTTCAGGCAAAGAATTAAGCGTTTTAAACATATTTAAAGCATCTACAAATGATTGAGGAATCATGGTTCCATCAATACTTGCAAAAGAATCGGGAATTTCAGGATTAGTCATTGGTCGTGGTTTTGTGGGTTAGATACCCTCAAGCGATCTGATCTTTGCTTTGCCTTTTTTAGAGAGCCTGACTCTGTATCTTCTGCCTTCCTCTGGGTCTATATAGATCTCTACAAGGCCAAGACAAGTTTCACGATGGCGAACAGTTTCACTGAGGGTGTGGACAATTCTTGAGGCTGATGCATTTGTTACATCAAACCTCTCTTCTATATCTCGATACGTGCAACTCCCTTTTTCCGCAATGAATAAAAGAACTTGTGCGTGATGCACTGGAAAATTACCTGGGGCAAGAGAGCCCAATGATTCAAGAGCAGTTGAGAGTTTAGATAAATCCATTTTTCAGTAGGAGGTGATCTCTTGCGACTCACGGTTCCTTCAATTCGTATTTGTTTACGATCCTGAAGGGGATGTTTGTAAATAGCAAGATGGATCTCCCCAGTACGAATTGGGCAAATCAGGCTAAATATACATCTCACCTGTTCGTTAATGTGGTTCATGCGACCACCTTATTAGGATTGAGATATAAGTTTACAGGGTCGTGGAGTTCCCGTACTGTCTGATTCTCAAGATTGTGATCTCTGTTTCCCATGATGTGACTTGTTTTACAACGCTGTAACCTTCGTTTACCAAAAGGCCGTAATGAACATCGTTTTAGTTCCGATCTGTAAAGCAATATGACTAAGCAAGGCCAACTTGCTTCATCAAGTCTTCTCCAGTTTTAGATAAAGAGACTTGATATTTTGGTGCTCCAACTTTTGCAGTCTGGACAAACTTTCTATTTAAAAGATGAATATCAGGTCTAATTAATCCATCTTTACCGACTCGTGGAGTCATTCTTTCGACAACTCTGGCAATAGATCCATTGTTTGTATTGGTTAAGGTTGCCAGCTCTTCATAAGTTCGAGGCTTGATTGCAACTTGCAGCATGACCTCGACCTGGAGTGCTGAAGGGCAGGTATGTTTTCTGCTGTTATATCTAAGAGTTTTTAGCAACTCCGACATAGCAGTTAAGGTTTTTTCTTTAGGCATAGCCATATCAAATAAGCTCCAAATCCAAAAACGACAAATGGTTCAATTAGAAACATCACACAATAAATAAAAGCGGGGACGATTACCACGCCCCCAGTTACTAATAATGTGTGACCTACTAATGCTTTAGGTAGATCTTTTTTTTCCACTCTTTTTAACCTCCTCCTGACGCTTTATTGATTCAGCCAATAAAAGATCAAAAGCTGCAATGATCTTGTCGATCTTGTTGTTGATTGTTCCGACTGAATTACGAAGCAAATGCAGCTCCTTCTCGATCTCTGAGTTGTACTGTTTAGGCATTAGTTTTCTCCTTTGCACAATGTTCGCAATAAATAGTCAGTGGTTTTTTTGTAAGAATTGCAGCTAAAAATAAAACGGCAAGCATAGAAGGTGGCTGTAATTCATTAATAGGGAAAGTATGATCACTAAAATCATCATCCATAAATTCAATTCCATCCTCAAAACAAGCAATCATCGTGCTTAATGCAGCATCTATTGATTTGTTTGTTCTTCCTGGTTTTAACTGACAAATAGAAAAACCAGTTCGACCATCAATATGTTGAACGTGCATAGGCCGAAAGCTATCTACATCTAAACCAGCGGCCTCTATTCCTGCGGTTAAATGATTTGCGAATGATTGGGCATTAACTCCCAATGCTGGGTTTTCTTTAGTCATTTAAGCAATAAAAAAGTGAACAGTAAAAAAGAAATGCCAGTTAGCACCCGTATTTCCTGGCATTGATTAAAGATGACTTGCTCCTGGGCCTGTAAAAGACCCAGAGCATCATCAGTTTCGGTGCTGTATTCGCTTATTTGTTTCATAGCCTTATTTGTATAGGCATTAACAGATACTCCAGATCGAAACCTTCTAACCCTTCAACATCACAACAGGCAGTAAAAAGAATTGGAGTTGTAGGATGATTAGTCACCATTTTCAAAGTTCCATTAGAGTATTTAGTCACCATTTGACAAAACTCTGAAAGATATTTTGAACTAAAAGCAATAGGTTTTTTAGGCTCATTGCTGAAAGAATCAGGAAATAATTGATTGTAGTTAGGGTAAACACCATCAAAATCCTGTAACTGATGTCTTTTTTCTAATAGATCTTTATGCTTTCCTTTTCCTCCTATAAATTCAATTGCGTTATCAGTACCGATAATTACATCCTTTGCATAGTTAACTTTTTTCTTAAATAGTTTGGCATCTAGTTTTAAGCCTATTGAACTATTGACCTTATAAAGATCACTAGCAGTTTTAAAAGGCATGACAAACCTAAAAAGTCTATGTCCATCAGTGGATGCAATCTCAATACCTTTATCTGATTTGGTGGCATAGATACATTGAAGCAGTCGTTTTGCCTCGTCAGTACTCGCAAACTGAGCCGCAATATGGAGAATAGGAGCCGGTAAACAGGCTTCAATGCCTGTAACCTCCTTATCTGTGGTCATTATCGGCCGTGTAGTAGTAGTCAAAATAAAAAACTCCTTTGGTCGTGGGTTTAAATAGATACTCTCAATGAGAGCATCAGGGAACCCCGAAGGGCTCCAGGATGCCGTCAATCTTCGGGCTCCAATGATGGATCAAAGCAGCTCAAAGCCTGAGTACTGTAAATGCAGTCAATCCCATAACTACTAGTTAAGTATTCTTCTCGGTAGATATACAATGATGATCCCCTGCAATCGTCCTGAACGAACAATTTATTCAAAGGATCTCGGCTTGTGATGGCCTTGGTTACTACATCGACAATTTCTTTCTCTTTATC
>CEPA01010139.1_pt1 | contig 10946 bp, 11 predicted proteins | sample 356241 | NCBI WGS metagenome assembly CEPA01 (sample SAMEA2620542, study PRJEB7988) | marine metagenome | biome: marine biome (ENVO:00000447); feature: surface water layer (ENVO:00002042); material: "saline water (ENVO:00002010), including plankton (ENVO:xxxxxxxx)" | depth 5 m
ATAATGTTAATTTTTGTTATTAAAATATTACAATTTACCCGGAAAATGTTACTTTTTCCATACTTTTAGGACATTTTTTATAAGAAATGAAAACAAAAACGCATTTTCAAATTAAATTTCTTCAAAGTGGAGCCATCTCATAAACCATCCAAGTAAATTCACCCGTTTTGTAAATATGCTTATGAGATTAAATCTTAACGAGCAACCATGAAAGCCAGAATCGTTGTTATTTGTCTAAGCCTCATTGCTTCGACTTTAACAGGCTGTATAGGAGATGATGACGACTCAAGCAATTCAAGCTCGAATTGCGACGATGATGCTCTAGACCCCGATTTGTACGGAGTTTGGCTATTACATACTTACCATGATACGACAATAAAAGAACTACACTTCCAATCCAACGGGGAAAGGACCACACATCGAGATGACCCGGATTTTGATCAAGCTTGCTGGTATATTGATGGAGACGAATTGATTTACGAGAAAAATTACCCACAACAAAGGAAATCTTTGTGGCATTCGTATTACTATATCGATGGTGACCTGTTATTTTACAGCCAGATTTACATAGAGAGTATCGACATGAACGAAGTTAATGTTGGGAATTCATACAACGATATACCTACTGAATGTTATTTGTTCCACAAGTCCGGTGCTTTTACAGATAATACAACGCTTAATTCAACAATAAACTCAACACAATTTCCAGATTTTTGTACTTGGATCCATGCTGACCCAACCGGGGCTAGCCCCACTGATGCATGGGATTCTACACACTACCTAGCACAAGACCATGCTGATTCGGTGACAACTGGTTCGAATGATAACCTACTTACTATCGAAATTGATGAGTTCTTCGGGGAAATAGACTGGTCCGTGTCCGAATACGACTATGGTTTCTGGCTAGACATCACAGTCAATAACCAACAGTACTATTGTTTGACGGGAGACCAAAGTGCAGACTGTATTATCTCCTTTTCAGGAATTGACAATTATTACGCTGTTTGGGAAGAATACGAAATTGCCACAATAACAGAGAATGGAGTGGACATTTGCTCTGTCCAATGTGATATTCAAATTAACTTCCTGCACCTGAGACAAGAGGATACTCTGCCTGGGACAAACCAGGTTAGTGTCCAATGAAACATCAAACAATCTATGAATTGTCATCAAGTTCCCCAGAAGAAATTGAACTACCTGATTAATTCTACTCTTCTTCGTGTGAAGCAAGAGTTGCATCATACCAAGCCTCCAAGTGACTTATTCGGTTGGCATCGAGACCAAGTGTCTTGGCTTGCAATTGCAAGAATTTTCTCTCTTCTTCTGTTACGATTAAATCTTCCATCGCCAATTCATATGCTTCAAGATAGGTTCTTTCAGCAGTGGTAAATGATTCGGGCATCAATCTATTTGAAAACCCATTAATGACAGTGAATATTGGCTTTCTTAGAATAATAAGTGGTGCACCGATTAACACTCCTCCAATCCAACCTGAACCCCCTACTAAACTTTCAACCAATTCAGAAGCAACTAGGAAAGCGATAGCACCTAAAGTTGCGAATATTGCAGTGCTGAATGTTTTGCGAAGTGTTTCATCGATTCCTAGAACATCGTTCTTCAAAATTGCGTATGTGAACATAGTTCCCTCAAATAAGCCAGCAAATAATGAAGCAAACAACCATGCATACAATGCAAAGAAGTAATACTTCATCGAATCATTTACATCCATCTCTATCATGTCTGCTGCATTAAATTGACCATAAACTGCAGAGATGTAAATCATCAAAAACAGTGTAATACCTTGGAAGAAGGTTTTTCCAGCAAATCCAATGAATAGAGCCCTTGCTTCAGTTGATTTCTGAACTGCATCTTCGTCATCTTCATCTACACTCAGGCTCTTTTGAGCATTACGCATGAATGCTAAAGCGATGAATGCCGTCAATACCGGACTCATTAACAAAAATCTTGCAAGATCAGATTGTTCCATAATCACGTATGAATATGGAGTCCATTTATTGATACAATTACCTGTTGAATCTTCCCCATCGGAGGACTCGACGATTGCATCCCCGTCGCCAGCCCCATCTGGACATTCGACATGTAATGAACCATTGATTGCACCGTGTACTCCTCCTGAAGCAGTGATGATTAATGCCATCAGTCCTATGGAAATTGCAGGAAGAGCCCAATACAAATTATTCTTGATCGAATCCTTAGTCATAAACTTGAGAAATTTAACTGGATAAAATGATGAAAGCGAGAGATACATCAAAATCGATAAAAGACTCATTGTATAGAAGACCACTCGCCAATTTTGCATAACTGGTAAGATCTCAGGACCAAATGGATATATTGCATACCACATAACTATTGTCTTCAATCCTTCAACATACAACATCAAAGACATAAAACGATTTTCGGGAGACTCCGGCCTTGCCCGGAATATCATTGTCGCTAAAGTGAATAAGAAAATTAAAGTTAAAATCGATAGAAAAGCGTGTATTATTCCTACTCCGCCCCAAGCATATTCAAAATCAATATCGCCAATAGTTTTGATGTACCAAGCAAAGGAACCGCTCTCTGCCATTGGTTGAATGTGAGATTATAAAGGGCAAAAAGTTACCTCAGAATATTACAAGATATTATGTAGTAATCTCATGTAGATGTATCATGGAAGTTAGTCGGGAAATGATTAGGACATTCACCTTCATCGCTGGACCTTTAGTCCTAGTGAGTTATGCTTTAGCCCTGTCAAAGATGGATGATAAGACCGCACTATGGGGAGGTATACCAAGTTCTTGGATTACTTACATCGTACCATTCATGTTCCTAGCGGCGATTGGATTTCTGATGTATTGGTGGGTGGCTTTATTCAAACTAGATGTAGCTGTTTTGGAATCTTTGCATTGGCCGTGGGCAGAAGCTGATGGAAATGGAACACAACGACTTCTGCTTGCTTATGCAATGTTCTTGATTCCATCCATGTTCTGGATCGACAGCACGCGTATGCACATCAACAATGATTACGCATGGACCCCTTTCTTAGTTGTAGGTGTACTCGCACTTGCGTCTGTTGGAAACATTATGTTCGGTCTACTCGCATACGGGGCGTACCAAGACGGGGTTGATGGTTCAGGAGTAATGCTACTAGGTTCTATCTTCCTAGGAATACAGGTCATATTCAACGACCTAATTGTTTGGTCTGCCAAATTCCCTTGGTAGAGTTATCAGGTAATCAAGAACTCCTCGATGATTACCTGTGTCACAATTACTGCGAAGAATAAAGCAAAACCAGCGGCAATAAATATCGCGATTCTATTTTTGCGGTACCATTCGTGCTCACTCATATATTCGTCAAATTCTTTCAATTTCTCTTTGACATCTTCACGGGTTTCATCAACGAAATCTTCCACTGGCTGTGTTAAATCATTTAATGCTTCAACAATTACCGAACCCTTTGGGTCAGTCTCTTCCCAATTCGGCCTGAAGTAGCCATAGATTCTGATTAGACCAATTCTGTACAAGAATAATAATATCAAAAGAGCAACAAGAATTGGAGGAGCTGCAACTGAGACAAATATTACTGGGACCAAAGGAAGGATGGAAAGGAACCAAAACACCTCTACGAATAGAGGACCATCATTCCACTTGGGATTATTGAACCAATTATTGCCTTTGTTCGTAGGCGTGGGACAATTTCTTCTATCATGTCCTTCCTTTCTACAAATGCCACATTTCCTTGCGATGTAAATCACCTATCGTTAGAAAAATCGGGTTTGCGTTTTGATAGGAATGCATCAATCCCCTCTGCAAAGGATACGGTTGTTCCAGCAGCTTCAATCAAAGTTTGTTCATGCTTGAGATGAGTCTCAAAATCATTCACATTCTGAGTCAACAATAGATGCTTAGTCGCTTCTTTTGTGTGGCTGCCCCACTGTGACCAGGTATTTGCAATCTCGATAGCTCTCTCGATTAAATCGTCTTCAGAAACCACTTCATCGATCGCTCCAAGTTCGCACGCTTCATCCGCACTCCAAACTTGATTTTCAAGGAAGAAACGGCGAGCGACCTGTTCGCCAACCAACCGTGGAAGTAACCAAGTTGTTCCACCATCTGGAGAAAGACCGATTCCGGAATAGGAGGCGGCCATCTTTCCATTTGGACTTGCGATTCTCGCATCACATGCAAGAGCAAGGCCAAGCCCACCGCCTGCAGAGGCGCCATTTAGCGCTGCAACAAAGATAGTCTTCGATGTGCGCATCTTGACCAACATTGGATGTAAAGTGTCGGTCAATTCTCTGATTAATTCGACACTATCTCCCTCTTCTATCGACTTCTTGAACGCCTTGATGTCCGCACCAGCAGAGAAGAATTTGCCCTCCCCTGTGATTACAATCGCCTTACATCCAATATTATCCATAACCGCATCTCTAATTCTTGGCAAGAATTCCCTACTGAAAGACTGAGTTGCAGAGCCACCCGTAAGTTGGATGAGAGTTACTCCGTCTCTCTGACTAACTTCCATGATATCACAGCTTTACGTTGACGTTCTTCACTTTCGTGTAGAAATTGAGTGCATCCTTAGATTGCTCGATTCCGATTCCCGAGTGCTTCCATCCTGTGAATGCTGTTTGAGGGAAGGTGATTGGATATTCGTTTATGCTAACCATTCCAGATTCAACATCTCTAGCGAACTTGTGAGCCCTCGAAAGATTTGTTGTCCAAACACCATTTAACAATCCAAATGGAGTGTTATTTGCAAGTTCTAGTGCCTCTGAGTCCTCGCTGAACTTGGTCACCGAAAGTACTGGGCCGAATAATTCCTCTTGGAATAGAAGGTTGTCTGCCGAAACATCAGTTACAACCGTAGCTTCCATGAAAGCGCCCTCCCTATCTAGTGCGTTACCACCGCAGACTACCTTACCACCTTGCTCTAATCCTCTTGAGAGCATGTCCAGTACATCATCGCGATGTGATGTATGAACCATACTTCCCATTCTGACACCTTCTTCCATACCAGGGCCGACTTTCCATTTCGAAATTTCTGCTACCACTAGGTCCACTAATTCGTCATGGATTTCCTCGTGAACGATTAATCTCGAGCCTGCCCAACACATTTGTCCCGCATTCATAAAAATTCCAAAGCATATTGCCTTAGCACAATACTTCAAATCTGCATCCGGGAACACTATGTTTGCTCCTTTGCCACCAAGTTCGAGCGTGACTGGTGTCAAATTCTTACTTGCTTTTGCCATAACTGTCTGCCCTGTGGGAACCCCACCAGTTAACACGATTCCATCTACTCCAGAGTGCCCTGTTAACGCGTCACCGATTAGGCCTCCAGACCCAGTAATGATTTGCAAAACGTCTGTAGGAAGACCAACATTTGCATCCTGCATTGCTTTCATCCATGCGATGAGAGACAACGGAGTCCATGATGCAGGTTTTGCTATTACAGTACAACCGGCTGCGAGGGCAGGAGCAATCGATCGTAATGCTAACTGCAGGGGAAAATTCCATGGGATCAGATGTGCTGTGACTCCAAGAGGTTGCTTCAATGTGTAATTTAGGCGATTTCCAGGAACAGGCACTGTACTTCCTTCGATCTTATCAGAGAGACCTGCAAAATATTCTAAGGTCCACGCACCATATCTGATTTCACTCAATGCTTCTCGGAAAGTCTTACCGTTGTTGGATGATTCTATCGCTGCCAAATTCTTCGCATTGGCGTAAGTAGCAGCTGCCATTTTTTGCAAGATTCTACCCCTTTGGGCGGGGTCGATAGAAGCCCAATCTCTATTTTTCAATGCGATTCTAGATGCCATTACACACCTTTCAACGTCCGCGACTGTTGCTTTTGGAGTTGTACCTATTACTTCGCCTGTTGCGGGATTCAACACATCTGAAGTCGAACCGTCTTCTGCATCGGTCCATTCTCCCGCAATCCACATCTTTTCGCTCGCCATACACAGCCCGAAGCAGAACCGCTTCAAAGCCTCTCCCGTTGGGCGTTGTCTTGATTAGCAAGCAGGCATAGGCCTATCCGATGGCGAGGCGAATAGGTATCGCTGATGCGACTACCACTAAGGTAACCGGTCGTCCACCCATTCTTATTCTGTTAGCCGGAGCGACCGGCGTTGGAAAATCAACTACAGCAGTAAAAATTGCGAACGAACATTCTTTTGCAAGACTCCTATCTACTGACGCTATTCGTGAAATTATGCGTGTTCAGAGCTCTAGTGAGAATAGGCCGCTACACCGTTCTTCTTTTTCGACCGGAGATTCGGGAGACGCGGTATTAGATTGGCAAGATACATGTAAAGCTGTAGAAGCCGGGGTTTTAGCAACCATTGAAAGGGCTAGAAGGGAAGGTATTGATTTGATTCTTGAAGGTGTACATCTCGAGCCAAGTTCGCGTTTATTGCGCTCTTGGAGAGACTCTGGAGGCATAGCGATTGGTATTGTGATGCACGTGGAAGACGAGAAGCAGCATACCAGTTTCTTAAAACAAAGAGAAACCCATTCTTTCAGAAATGCTGAGAGATACATCTCAGCATTACCGCGAATTAGAGCAATTCAAGACTCGCTAAAGGAAAAGGCGAGGATTGCAGATTGGAATACTCTAGACCCAACTATCGTAAAAGATAGTCTTGGGAGAGTAAACCACTGGCTAGATTTAGCTTGGAATGAATGGCGAAAGTCAAACTAATTATCTAAATCAATATCAAATGATATTATTCTTGTCAGCATTGAATTACGATCTGCTGCACCGAGCTCACTAGACACGGTGATAATTCCATTATCCTCGGTAACAGTGATGTTAAGCAATTTCAATTCAACTCCTCTTATCTCACCATGATGCAATACATCATCATGTAGAGAGTCCATTGATTTTTGAACGCTCTCTAACTCGCTTAGCCCAGAATTATACCAAATCTCTGCTCTATCCTCGGCGAGTTCAGGAAGGCTGTCTGCGATATCTCCAGATGCTTGAATTGTATCGTCACCTGCAGTATCATAAGGCATTGAAATTCCTGCTATTTTAACACCGAAAATTGCCATAGAAAGCAGAGACATCATTAGCACTACACCTGTAGCAAGTAGCATTTGACCCTCATCATTCACTACTTTTTTCATCATGAACCACGCTCCCACAAATCAAGACTAATAGTCCACAGATGGCCATCTACTGCAACCAGTCCATGCGAGTTTACTGTGTCTGAACCGGGGCTAGCAACCTCACCATAGGGTTGAGAAGTGCCCGAATCCTTCGCCAACCAGCAATTCGCTTCGATTCCAGATGCAACGTAATTTTGAACCAATTCACAAGCATCATCGGTATTTCCTGCTGCAAGAAGTTCTGCCAATCTAGAATCATAGCCATCTGTTGGTGAAGGAGTGGCTAGAGCTAAATTGATTGCATCTTCTCCAGCGAACTGCATCTCTGCATCTATTGAGATGCTGGTTTCGTCTGGCACATGCACTGTTATCAGAAATGCCGCTGTCATGAAGAATAGCCAAAACAAAGTCAACATCTCAAGAATATGAATTTGTGCGTTTTCATTTTCCTGCACAAGTTCACCTCAGGGCGAGAATGTTCCAGCAGACGGGCTGAGTGCTGGCAAAGTCGTAACACCAATCAAATCAGGTGAAAACACAATTACGTTGAAACAAAGAATTGCTAGAAGTATCATCATTCCTGAGTGTTTCATACCACTTGTAAACCTACCAGTAGCCATCAGGCCCGCCATAGAACCGTTGCCAAGAGCCTGCATTGTAACACCATAATAGAATATGGTCAAGAAAAATAGAGGCTCGATATTTCTAATGACCATGTTTCCTAACTGTTGGCCGCCACCACCATCTTCCCCATCAGAATTCGAACCCGCAATAGCGGGAATGAATACCTTAGCAAGAACTACGATAACACCTAGGAAAACACCGTACGAGGTCCAGATTACAGAAATGTACGAAGCAATTGAACGTTTACGCTCCCCTTCCAAGAATTTCAATTCGCGACTGTCATTTGCAGCGGTGACCAAAATATCTGAAATCTTACCTCCCGCTCTATTCGCTTCAGAGATGAGGGATATCGCCCGCAAAACAAGGGGTGTACCTACTCTTGCTGCAAACATTTCGATAACGTCACCGAATGCAACACCCCATGATAGTTGATCACTCATTTTCTTGACTTCGTCATTCAAAGCACCATACTCACTTGTTGCTAGAGTTTGAACAGCCACTGTCATAGACAGACCACCCTTCCAATATTCTGCAAGGTCCCTCAAGAAATCAGGGAATTTTTCCTCCATCTGGTTCGTCTTTTCCTTGACCCTATCCCAATAGAAGGAAGCGGGCCAGAACATAATGAAAAATCCTAATCCAAAGAAATTTAGGAAAATTGTGGGTCTCAGAGAAAGTCCACCAAGTTCTACCTCGGGGCCAATCCACTGGGATTTGTTGTTCATATTTTCCGGGATGCCATCATAATAGTCCATCCTTAATTCCCAAGTCGCTTCTTGAACAACGTTTTCTGAAATAATAACAACTTGGTATAAATCATCAGGATTCATATTCTGAATGTATATCTGACAATCATCGTCGTTGCTGTGAGTATTGCCCGGATACCTGGTTATCTCTGAACCATCGGGATTATTGATTATGAACGAATAATCAGATGGAATCGCCGCCTCTACATTGCAAGTTCCGGTCATTGTTTGTTCAGGACGCACGCTTGCGGTGATATTCTCATCCATACCAGGAACATTGAATAATTGTCCAAGCCCGATAAAATCCTTCCAATTATCGTCTGAAGTCATAACCAAAACATCCGGTTCATCCTTCAACAGATCATATTGGCAAGACTCGTTATCATCAAATGTAGGAATGTAATTTGGGTCGTACCCGCAAGCGGTGTTAACAAACAGTGGCTGACCGTTTGGGGCGGTCGTAAAGTGCGAATTGGTCACCCAAAATGTGAAACAAGCTAGGCCTAGAAAGATGCTAACTCCCAAAATGGCGTATAATTTTGTTAATGTGGTATCGTCTTTGGGAAGATCGAGCTTGACAATGATTTTCTCTTTCTTTTTCCTTGCCATATTCTCACCTCCAAATCACATTTTTTGTTCTTCGCTAGAGGACCACACGATGAATGCGAACATAGCATGTATCATTGGCAGGACGAGCAGGACGACTGCATATAGTGTGCTTTCTTCCATTTGAGCTCCTGCACCACTTACCCAGAACATAATGACAAGCATGACAATTAGGAACAGAGGCATTGCAACAGCGACTACAACATAGGACTCTGCCAACATTGCTAGTGATTCCAAGAACTCTTGAAGCCTTGTTCTGTTCTCACGCATGTAATGCTCAGCACGGTTTAGGAAATACAACTTCAAAGAACCTCCAGCAGTGAGGGTCCCGACCATTCCTTGGAAGAACTCTGTCATCCAAGGAGACGCTGCTCTGTCTACTGCCATTTTCATAGCGGTAAGTAAATCATAGCCCAATAAAGATACGTCTCTGTAAATCATCGCAGAGTCATAAGCAATTTCTCCATAGATATCTCCATTCACCGCTAAGGATTTGAAAATCTTGTGGGGTGTTGCGTTAGCTGCAGCCATTGCAGCAGTGTATGACGCAGCGTAAGGAAGGTACTTCTCAAGAGCGACGCCTCTTGCTCGGGCCGCTCTAGATGCTGAACTCTTTAGGAATTTGTATGTTCCAAAAGGAACCAAGAATCCTAGTACAACCGGGATTAAAATTTTAGCAAATATTGGGAATTCCATGTACTGAAAATATGGACAGCCGCGACTTTCTAACGTTTCATCGACTAAATCAGCATTCCAATATTCCCATTCATAGCACGCATAAGCATAATCTAAATCAGGTCTTGATTCATACCACGCTATCAATCCGATATCTGGAAGAAATACCCCCACTAGTAACAGCACGCAAATTGTGGTCACAGCAATAGTGGTGACGAACAATTGAGCCATGTATACTTCAGGCATAATCGGCATGTTTCCTTTAACAAGGTCATCTGAGAGTTTTGAGTCACCACGCGCCTTTTTCTTGAAGACTCTCCCTAAGATGCGATGACAAATCTTCTGCCATGCAGTTAAGTCCATGTTAAAATCCTCCTATACTCTAAATCAGCGAAGACCGTCCACACGAGCAAGAATTTCGTGAGGCCTTACGTAGTATTCCGTGATAATTTGGCTTACTTGGTCGGCTTTTCTAATATCGTTCAAAACCATCCATTCCAAAATTCGCTTTCTTGTTCTCAGTTCTCTGCGCATCTCGTCCTGGCTGAAATTAATCTTAACCATTATTTTCTCAAGGACATAAGATTTACCAGAGAATATGAAATCGTCATTCGCAACATTCCAGCGGAAAACTTCGTTGGTAATTACCTCTAGCGAGTTGGGGTCAATACCCACAATTTCCACGATCTGCTTTGTTCTTCGAACACGTCGTCCGTTGATACGTGTCTGTATTTGTATAGCGCAAGCTTCCAGAGCGGGTAAAAGAACTCGCGGAATGTCAATAGGTTTGTTTTCAAGTCTGTGAACCAATGAGGGCACAGAGTCAGCGTGAACTGTTGAATATGCGCAGTGCCCAGTAGCCATCGCCTGGAACAATACATAAGCTTCTGCACCTCGAATCTCACCTACTATAATGTACTCAGGACGCTCACGCAATGCGGCTTTCAACAATTCGAATTCTCCGATTTCACCTTCATTCGATTCGCCACCAAAACCTTGCCTAGTTAGACCAGGCACCCAGTTTGGTTGTGGGATATTCACTTCACGAGTCGATTCTATACTGACGATTTTCATCTGCCATGGTATGAATATGCACATGGCGTTTAATGTCGTTGTTTTCCCCGATGCCGTACCGCCCACGAATAGCATTGGTACCTCATTTTGGAATGCAACCCA
>CEPA01021141.1_pt1 | contig 10935 bp, 9 predicted proteins | sample 356241 | NCBI WGS metagenome assembly CEPA01 (sample SAMEA2620542, study PRJEB7988) | marine metagenome | biome: marine biome (ENVO:00000447); feature: surface water layer (ENVO:00002042); material: "saline water (ENVO:00002010), including plankton (ENVO:xxxxxxxx)" | depth 5 m
GAATTGCTAACAGAATTTAAGCCCAATTTGATAAATAGTCTTTTGAAAATTGATTTTTTTAAATGTTTATAATCACCTCCAATTATGGAAACATCTGTATTGCGAAGAGAATAAATAATTAGATTTTTTTTATCTATCTTGAATCTTTCAATAATGAGCCTTGCTAAAATTGCTGTTACTGGATTCACTATGAAAAAAACATGATTCCAATTTTGATCATTTGCATGGTCAATAATTGATATACTCTTGCTCTGTATTTTCAATTTGGAGATCTAGTCTTTTTCGCTCTTATAAGCTTTAAGAATTGAATTATTTTTTATTTGAATACTATCTTTCCTGGACATTTCAATAAATGAAATCTTTTCGCCAAATAAACTATGGAACTTCAAGACCTCCCACCAAGTTGCAATCAAGCAACCATTAAACCTATAAAGTCTTTCTTCATTAAAAATTAGATCTTGAAATCTACCAGGGTTGATTAACTCGAGACCAGATTTTGAATATGAAAACATTGGCTCCCGCTCCTCTTCAACTGAAACTACGCTATCACTCTCTGTAACTCTTAATACATTCAATGCCTTTTCAATATGCTCTTTCTTTCTATTTACAGCATGCATGCTCAAAAAAATAATAATATCAGGATATGTTTTATGTTCTTCAAAGTAGTCTTCTCCCGCAAGCGTCATAAAGTCTCTAATAGGAATATTTTTTGATTTCTTAATTTTTTCTCTTTTTATTAGTCTGTGTTTACAGACTTTACCTTCCGCAGAAAGGTTTTTCGAAAAGTCTAGAACTTTTTGACTTTCCGACATTACTGTTATTTGAGAGACCTTCTTTGATTGAGAAGCATTTTTTATTGAATGTTCTAAGAGTGAAATTCCTTTTACTTTAACAAAAGGAACTCCTTCAAATTCAGGATAAGATTCTTTGACGGGAATTACTGCCAAAACAGTTGGTATATAATCACCTTCAAGTTTTTTTCCAACATTTTCAAATATTTTTGATCTTGCTTTCAGGAGTCTTTCATTATCTTTACTGAGAGATTCACTATGTTGTCTATAATAAAAAACAGGTGTTCGTATGCTTGTTGCGCCGATTCTATTCGAAAGTTTGTACCATAGATCCCATCCATCTTGAGCATTTACATCTTCTGAATAACCGCCAACGGTCTTTAAGGCTCTTGTTCTAAATAAGGTGCAAGCTCCATGAGGTGGTATTTTTGAAAGAGATTCTCCAACATTTTCTTCGAAGCTTGTTTCAACTCCGATCACATTGCCTTCTTGATTGGTATAATAATAATTTCCAAATACTAGTCCCGAATCACTTGAATTTTCTAATTTTGAGACAAGTAGAAGTAGAGCATTTTCATCAAGCCAGTCGTCAGCATCAAGTCGCATCATATATTTTCCATTAGCTTGACTTAAGACAAGATTAGCTAATTTTTGAAGTCCAAGTGGTTTTTTATTATCAATAAAAGTTGTTTTCTGGGGCTCTCTTTTGCAAAGTTCCCTGGCTATTTCAGAAGTATTATCATCTGAAGCTTCATTTATAATTACAAGCTCCCAATTTGTATAAGATTGATTAAAAACACTCTCTACCGATTGAGCTAGGAAATTCCCATAATTTCTGCAAGGAATATATATTGTTACTAGTGACTTAGAACTCATTTAATAATCAAACAATATACTATTATGCTGGTTTACTTATCAACCATTCTCCAATAAGTAGATGATGAAGCCCGCATCTGGCAAAAGTATCGAATGCATCATCTGGCGTACCTACAATAGGCTCGCCATGTATATTAAAGGATGTATTCATTAGGGCTCCTACCCCGGTTAAGTCTTCAAAGGCTTTAATAAGAGCATGGTAGCTAGGGTTATCTTCTTTGTGAACTATTTGAGGTCTGGCTGACCTATCAAATGGATGAAGGCCCGCTGGTAAATGCTCCTTAGCAAGTTCTGTTGAGTCGAAGCCAACTGCCATAAATCTTCCATCAATCCCCTTAGGATTAATCATATAATCACTTTCTCTCTCAGCTATGATGCTAGGAGCAAAAGGCATCCAAAAATCTCTCATTTTTACTAATTTGTTTATGTGGTGAATTACATCAGGTCTTCTTGGATCAGCAATTATTGACCTGTTCCCAAGCGCTCTTGCACCAAATTCCATACTTTCCAAGCCAAATCTCGAAACAACATCACCATTTGCTATCAACTCTGCTACATCAGACGGTTTTACTTTTCTCACTTTCCAATCAGGTTTTGCATACTTATCAATTGATTTCTTTACTGAATCTTCAGAATGAGAGGGACCAAAATAACCATCTGATGGTGAGTTTATATCAGAAACTTGCATTCCTTCTTTAACAAGCTCAAGGAAAGCTGCTCCTATAGATATTGACTCATCGCCTGGTCCTGGGGGAATAAATACTTGGTTTACACCATCTAATTCAGCAATCAGCTTGTTTGCCTTAATATTCTGAGCTACTCCTCCTGACATAACAATATTCCCAATACCTGTCTCTTTGACACCATTTGATATCCATTCAGTAAGTAATACTTCACACCTTTTTTGAATCCCATATGCAACTGCATCGAATCTTTGACCTTCAAGCTTATCTTTGAAATACCAGAAATGATCTTTAATTTCATTTTTATATTTAAAGCCAAGGCCATCAACTTGTAATGTTTCTGCATAAACATCATATGCACTTTTACCATATTTCTCACTGTTATAAGCTGCAAGACCCATTAGCTTATATTCATGGTCTGCAGGCCTCATACCCAAAAGAAGGGTGGCATATCGATACATTCTTCCGATATTACAATTTGAAGATCGCGAAATCTCATTAAGGTGCTCTCCTGCTTTTCCTATTGATACTGTTCCATTAGTATTATCTCCTCCGCCATCCATTGTATAAACTAGAGAGTCATAATTTCTGTAGGGTGAGGAAATGTATCCATAATATGCATGGCTTTCATGATGATCATGAACAGTAACAATTTCTTTGCTTATATTTAGCTTTTCTGAAAGGTGTTTTAACCTTGCCTTTAGCATGCCATCATGATCTTTTTCATCTTTTATTAAACTTTCGTCATATGGAAAATTATCTTTATTTACTTTGTGTGAGAAAATATCTAAATATTTAGGGTCTTTATTTTCAAATAGTTTTGGGTACCAGTATTCTCTTTGCTCCTTCCAATAATCATTTATTGAAAAAGTAGAGTTCCTTTGTGTATAAAAGTATGCTGGTGGTAGAGTTGGTGTTGCCATTGCAACTCTATCAATATCACTTGGACTAATGTTCCCAAATTTCAAAACAGTTTCTATTGCTTTTTCAGGATATCCATATTGGTGCTTATCTCTTGAGAGCCTTTCTTCTCCAATTGCACAAACAAGTTTTCCATCAACTATGAGAGCTGCACTAGCGTTATGCCCATCATGAATTCCTAAAATAATCATATTTAATCCTTACCTAATCTAGAGAAATTTTCCTCCCATTCTCGAGCTAGAGCAATAATTTCTTCGATATTATAACAATTATCATTGTTTTGAATCATTTGATCTGAAATCCATATTGCTCTCTCTAAGTCTTTATCGTTATCAACACAAAGATTAATTCTTTCGAAATTAATTTTATTTTTAGGAGAGACATTCTTTATGTTAAATTTTTCAGGGTTTTTATAAAAAAAACTTGTTAGGTGCTCTTTGTCCTCTTTTTCTATAATTGCATCAAGGTTCTTAGTGAGAAGTTCTGTTTTTAGGATCTCACAAGTTAGTCCCGGCGGGTAAGTTCTTGGGAAGGTAGTAGTTATAATATCAAAATCTTCTTGAAGACTAATTTTAAGCAAATCAGTTATAAGATATGGACTAAAAAAAGGTCTATCCCCACATATTCTAATAAATCTTTCTAAGTTATATTTAAGGCATGTTTCGTAGGTCCTGCTAACAACATCATTCAAGCTTCCTCTATAAACATCGATATTTTCTTTTCTTACAAAATCTTCAATTTGATCATCCTCTGGCTCAGAGGACGTTGCAACTATTATCTTATCAATACCCTGTATTTCTCGAGTACGATCTATTACTCTGCCTAGCAACGATCTTCCAGAAATGTCAATAAGGGCTTTACCAGGTAATCTCTCAGAACTAAATCTTGAAAATATAATAGCTCCAATTTTCATATTAAATAATAATTATATTGTTTTAAAAAACTGTTTTAAAAGATGGGTTACACCCTTCAGTTCATCTTCTGAAAAATGTTGGAAATTTAAATACCTTTTGTGGGTAGTCTGACCGCTTGTGTTTTGACAACCAATGACAGTATATTTACGTTTAGTATTAATCAAGAAATCTTTAATATCCTCTGGGTCAGAAATGTTTCCATTGATAATGGATTCATATGAAAGATCTTTACTCCAAGAAACTACATTTGGGCAGCTGTTAAACCAAGAGTTTCCGAAAATAAGTGATTTCTTGCCTATAATTGCCGCCTCGAGCGCAACTGTACCTGAGATGGTTGCAGTCATTTCTGCTTTCGATATTAATTGAAATGAATTTTCCTTGAAGTCAATAAACTCTACACCTTCAATATTTTTAATCAAGTTATAAAACAATGGGCTTCTTCCTCTAGAGCCCCTGTCATTGATATAAAATTGAGATGGATGTTCTTTAACAATGATCTTAATATCTCTTGGAAGGATGGTTTTAAGCGCAAGAATTGCTAAAAATTGATCGTGGAAAATACCGCCATCAGGATTGGTTGTTCTTTCAGGTTCAAAATGTAGGGCAAAATAAACAAACCTTTTAGAAAGGTCCAATTTATTAATATTCTTATCATGTTCTTTGACTAAGTTTGATTTTCTAGCTCTTCTGACCTTGCTTCTTATGTAAAAACCAAATCTATAAGGATTTATTTGATAATAATTATTTTTTAAATTCTTTCTAAATTGAAACCAAAATTCTTTTATGAAATCGATCCAGCCTGATCTTATAAAACTGAGAATTTTATTTTTTATATTTAAACTGAGTCTTTGTTTCTTCATGTATTCTAGTTCAAAATTGCCATCAAGCTTTTTTTGAACAACCTTATCAACATAGTCACTAATTTCTTCTTCTATTGTTTTTGATATTTCCTGATCAACTTCAAAATCAACCTCAAACCTCTTTCCTGTTTGAAGACTCTCTAAATACAGAAGTGGCCCCAAGATCCATGTGTTAAATTTAACTATTTCAATATTTAAAAACATGCATATCTCAAGTACTAGATATTGAGCATGTGAGTGAGCTATTTCTGCCATCACTAATGCATCGGGTTTTTCTTTTGACAGTTTCTTTAGTAAAAATAAAGATATTTTGTTAAATACTACTTCTCTGTCTTGTCTTGAAAAAGAGCCATATAAATCTAGCCTATCCATCATTTTTAAGCATCGATCTTTTGCTCTTAGATAATTATCAGAAAAGAAAAATTCTGATTTTTCGTCTATATAATTAATTTGATTAATATTTTCCTGGTAGTGAACAAATGTGTCCATGAATAAAACATCATCAGAAAAAATATCTTTTGCTTTTTTGTAATGACGGTCATCACCAAGCCACATGACCGGCTTAGCTATTTTGTTCTGATGGAGGTATTTTGCAGCATCAAACCATACTTCATTTCCCGTCATCATGTAGACATATTTTTTCATTTATGAATCAGGTCATTAAGAGTCTCAATTACGTAGTCTTGTTCTGAAAATGTTAAAGAATAATACAAAGGAATTGATAAGGCTTGATTGTAATAATCTAAAGCTTTTGGATAGTTCTTAGTCTCATATCCTTTATTTAAATAATAAGGATGAGATGTCACTGGTATATAGTGAACTTGAGTTGCTATTCCTTTCTTTAGCAGCTCATGCATGAGAAGGGCTCTCGTGATTTTAGTATTTTGGAAGTCAATTTTGACAACATATAAGTGATGAGAGCTATGATTTCTACCATTCATTTGTATTGGTTTTATTAAGTTAGAGTCTTTAAAAGCTTGATCATATCTATCTGCTAACTCTATTCGTTTTTCAATAAATTTAGGGAGTTTCTTTAATTGAGAAATTCCTAGCGCGCATTGAATATCAGTTATTCTGTAGTTATAGCCAAGTTCTTGCATCTCCATGTACCATGGATTGATGACTCCATCAGTATATGCATCATCAGATAAAACCAATTCATCATTGGACTTATTAATTCCATGACTCCTTAATCTCAAAAGCTTTTTATAAATTTCTTCACTATTTGTAGTTATCATTCCTCCCTCTCCTGCTGCAATTGATTTCACCGGATGAAAGGAAAATCCAGTCATATCAGAATATTTACAAGATCCCACCTTTGATCCACAAGAATATTTTGCACCCAAAGCATGAGCAGCATCTTCAATAATAAGAGATCCATTTTTATCAGCAATTTCTTTTATTGACTTCATATCACAAGGGAGGCCAGCAAAGTGAACAGGGATAACAACCTTAACACTTTTATTTTCTTTTAGGGTTTTATCAAGTTCACTTGTACACATATTAATAGTTTGTTCATTGATATCTGTAAAAATCGGTTGTGCTTGACAATAAAAAGCACTGTTTGAGGAGGCAACAAAAGTAATTGGTGAAGTAGCAACAAGATCTTTTTTTTCTACTCCTGCCGCCAAACAAGCCATATGGAGTCCTGCCGTCCAGCTTGACATAGCTACTGCAAATTTTGCACCTACAAATTTTGCAACTTCCTCTTCAAATGAGGTTACAAAATGTCCTTGAGTTAAAGGATGATTTTTTAAAACATCTATAACTGCTTCAATATCATGATCATCGATGAAGTGCTTACCGTAAGGGATTACTTCTTTATTCATAACTTAGTATATTAAATCTTATTTGAATTGAGTGAAATCTTATATAACAACTCTGCTTTTTCCCAATCCTCTGTAGTATCTATATCAATAAAGACATTATTAGGTACTTTGTATGCAATTCCATTAGTAATATCTCCTGTATTCCATTTTTCTTTTGTAGCCCATGCAAAAGCACCAACATCGTGATAGTTTTTTTCAAGATCTTGTGTTCTTGTTAATCTATATTCGGGATACACCCATTTCAGTCTGTTGTCTGCTTCTATTTTGAAAGCTCGTTGAGGTGATGAATTAAACTCTGCAACCGGAATACATGACAATGCTGATGATTCAATCATTAAATCAAGACTATTTGTTAAATCATCTGAAGTAATAAAAGGAGAGCATGCATAAATACAACAAATATTTTGATACTTTTCAACATCTTTGCCCAGTTCATTTAAAACATCTTTAATAACTTCAATTATTGGAGTGAGGTCATCAGATAATTTTTTAGATCTTTTTGATAAGACCTCTGCTCCATATTTTTTAGATACATCAATAATATGGTCGTCATCGCTTGAAACTATTACTCTGTCAAATAAGCCAGATGAAAGAGCAGTTGATATTGAATAACTTATTATTGGCTTACCATGGAAAAGTTTGATATTTTTTTTGAGGATTCTTTTGCTGCCGCCCCTAGCAGGGATTATTGCTAAGTTCATTTTCTTTTAAATATAAGTAATTCGCTGTTAAAGTTATCAACAGTTGTAAAACCATAGGGCAAAATATTACTTCCAATTTGATCATAGTCAGGTAAAAAATCTGCATAATCATCACCTGTCACAGGAGATATTACTCCAACGCTGTCTTCAGTAGCTTTTTGCTTTCCCTCTTTCATGTTTCTTAATAAGATAACTTCTGTATCCAAGCTTGAAACTATGTCCAAATAATTTTTGACAATATCAGGCTCCATCTCCTGAAAAGAAATGAAGTTTACGAACAAATCAATTTTTCCACTCAGTCTTTCAATTTCCCACGAGGGTAAAAATGAAAATCTTGGTAGTTCATCTATTGGTATAGTTTCGATATCTTCATTTAATTTTGAAAGCTTGTAATCAGAATTTCTGAGTGAGCAAGCATTTCTAACATACTCAGATGCTATAAAAAAAATAGGGGGTAGATCAATATCAATGTATTTAATATCATGCTTTGGGACTTGGTATAATATTTCTCCAAGTGTTCCAAACCCGCCGCCTATCTCTAAAACAGTTTTTGGAACAAAATCAGGTAAGATTGATTTAAGAAAGCTCAATCCAAGTAAATAGTTTAATGATGATCGGCTATAGTGTTTATCTTCTAAAGAAAATTGCTCAATTGGATTTCCAAATAAGCTCTCAGAAAAATTTAATAAATCTAATTTATCATTCTTATGATTGGAAGATTTAAATACCTTGTAATCTGCGGCTGCTAAAATATCTCCATTGAGATATTTCTCCAAAGATAAATAATTTTTTTTAGAGGAACTCTCCTGAAAAAGATTCAATATTTTTTGAATGTTTTTTTTTGAAAAACTGTTACCTGGAAATCCATAAGTCGGCACAAAAAAATGTAAATTACTAATTTCTGATCTAAAGTTTTCAAGACCATCATTACTAACATTATTGGATATTTTTTTGCAGGCATCCTCCCAGAACGAGCTGCTCTGATAAAGAGAGCTTTTTTTTGACATTATTGAAAATGCTCTTTCCAGATAATCTTTTTTGAAAGACATTTTTGGTACCCCGATTTATAGATTTTCTATGATACAAGACTCTCTTATTAGTTCCAAAGTTTTTCGAGGACCACAGTTAAACAAGATATCTATTATTCCCATATGTGATAAAAAATTACCGTTTATTTGTGGATAGATAGGATGAGTAAAAGATTGATAAGATAACTTGATTTCGTTTTTTTCAAAAGCGTCTGTTCCATCAAGATAAATTTTTGCCCCCGGTGTGGCAATATAATGTACTGCTGAAAGGTGTTTACATATATTTACAAGTCTCTCTTCTTTTTTCCCACTAACTTTCAATTTACTAGAGTTTATAAAGTCTGTTTGAAGCTCTAAAATTTTTGATAATTCAAATATAATCGATTGATTTAAATCTAATAAATATTTTTGATTATTGCTTATACAATCAAAAATAGCATTCTTATATTCCTTAAAGTATTTTGTCTTAGAGTAATTAACTTCAATGGCTCTTATATGATCCTTAGAAAAATTAGATTGCTCGCTAATGCAAACTTCGTTAATTTTTTGAAACCGTTTACCCTTCGAATCAACTGGAACAGTGAGCCATTGTGATCCAGAAGTAGTCTTAATTTTATTTCTTTGCTGCCATGATCTTTTTTCAAACTGGACATCATCATATATTACAAAAATATCAACAATATCTATAAGCCCAAAATATCCACACCATGGAAGATATGTTGGCTGCATTATAGCTGCTTTAGTCATTTTGAAACTGCTAAACCAATTCCATCGAAACCATAATTATTACCGTTGTAAAACATTATGTATTTATTCTTATATTTTATTACTGAAGCATATTCCATCATTTTTGAATCAAAACCAGACTCACTAACACTAATATTTGCTTCATTATCTTTTCTATCCCACTTTATGCCATCAGCTGATTCGGCATAGCCAATTCGATAATAGTGTTCCTTAAATCCAAACCACATTTTCCAAAGACCACGATCGAAAATCACAAATGGTCTTGCCAAAGCATTTTCATTTTTATTTTTAAAATCTATACAAACTTTGCCATATCTTTTCCAGTGAAGGCCATCATGAGACGTAGCCATCTTTATGTTATATCTTGGTAAATCTTTATGGATCCATTCATGTCCAGAAACATAATACATTCTATACTCGCCTTTGAACTTCACTACAAATGGTGCGGTATTTAAGTATGGATCTGTAATTGACCTCTCAATGATTGGAGCTCTTGACCATCTGGTAAATGAATTACCTCCATCTTTACTGATAGCAAGTCCTCCAAAGAGATGCATTCTGACAGTAGATCCAGGATTCCAACCTATGTAATATAAAAATATTTTTTTGCCTACTTTAATAGCACAAGATGGTGTCACTCCGTTGTCATCAAAACATCCTAGATCGCCTGGGCTAAGGACCGGAACTGAGGACTTATCAGAAATTTTAAAGTTTTTACTTAAATCAAAAGTCACATAACCTATATGAGACCGATTAAGCTTATCTCTTCCAGAGTAAAAAACTTTTACTTCATCTTTATTTAATTTTAATGGTGTTGGGATCATGGCATGTGATTTAGACCAATATAGTCTTTTATCAGGCTTAAAAATTAGACCTTTTTTATCCCAATGCATTACTTAAATCCCAAAATAATTTTTTTTAATCTTTATGGCTAACTCATCATTACTCTCAAAATAATTTGATTTTGCCGGAAGAACAACAGAACCATTGTTTAAATCTTTGGTTATTGAGGCATCCATTGATATGAAACAATCATCCCCAATTTCAAGATAATCCTTTAGTGTTGAGTTAACTCCAAAAAAGCATCTTTCTCCAATTTTACAGTTACCTGAAATAACAACATGTGAAGCGAGATAAGTATGATCACCAATTGAAGTTCCATGACCAATATGATTTCCAGACCATAACATCACATTATTACCGATTGTTACAAGCGGTTGAATTGTTTGATTTTCCAGTATAAAGCAGTTATCCCCAATGGATGCTTTGTTGCTCACAACAGATTTACTGCTTACGAAAGATTCTAACTTGTAACCTAATTTCTTTGCTTGAAAGTATTTCTCTTCTCTTAATTTATTTAATTTTTTATATGACAAAGCAACATGCATATTATATTTTGAAGAGGGAAAAGATTTAGATAGTTCTGAGAATGGGACTATAGGGCACCCTAGAAAACTATCCTCTTCTAAATATTCATCATCTACAGTGAAAGCAACTACTTCAGCTTTATTTTCTTCCTCAAAATAAAATTTTGCTAGTTCAGCAATTTCACTTGAACCAAAAATTATAATTTTTTTCATTTTTT
>CEPA01082523.1_pt1 | contig 10887 bp, 9 predicted proteins | sample 356241 | NCBI WGS metagenome assembly CEPA01 (sample SAMEA2620542, study PRJEB7988) | marine metagenome | biome: marine biome (ENVO:00000447); feature: surface water layer (ENVO:00002042); material: "saline water (ENVO:00002010), including plankton (ENVO:xxxxxxxx)" | depth 5 m
GCAGTAAGTTTTGAGACCCCTGAATATACTGCTAATAGTGATGCTCTTGGAACTTTAAGAATATTAGAAGCAATTAGAATCCTTGGTTTAAAAGATAAAACAAAGTTCTATCAAGCAAGTACAAGTGAATTATATGGTTTAATTAGAGAATCACCCCAAAATGAAAATACTCCTTTTTACCCTCGGAGTCCCTATGGAGTTGCGAAACTTTATGCTTACTGGATTGCTGTTAACTATAGAGAAGCTTATGGGATCTTTGCATGTAACGGAATCTTATTTAATCATGAAAGTTCAAGAAGAGGAGAGACATTCGTGACAAAAAAAATCACCAGAGGGTTAGCAAGAATTAATGCCGGATTAGAGTCAACAATTTATTTAGGAAATTTAAACTCAAAAAGAGACTGGGGCCATGCAAAAGATTTTGTTGAAATGCAATGGCTCATGTTGCAGCAAGAGGAGCCGGATGATTTTGTTATTGCAACTGGAAAAATGACAACCATAAGAGAATTTGTTGAAATGAGTGCAAAAGCTCTTGGTTGGGGAGTTCAAGGCAAGGAAAAGGCAATAATTTGGGAAGGTTCAGGAATTAATGAGATAGGCAGAAGAGTTGATACTGGAGACATAGTAATCAAAATAGATCAGAGATATTTTCGACCAACAGAAGTTAATGAATTATTAGGAGATTCTTCCAAAGCTCTAAAAAAATTAGGTTGGTCTCCCAAAATAAAACTTTCTCAAATGATTATGGAAATGGTTCAAAAAGATAAAGAAGATGCTTTAAAAGAATCCATCTTAAAAAGAGAGGGGTTTGAAATATCTACATCAATCGAAACCCCTCCTAATTAAATTAGTGACAAAAAAAATAGACCTTAATGAAAATATATTTATCGCGGGTTCTAATGGAATGGTAGGGAGTGCCATTATAAGAGAACTTAAAAAACAGGGATATGGTAACGCCTCTAAAGGTGGCATACTATTAAGCCCAACAAGAAAAGAATTAGATTTACTAAACAGTAATGAAGTATTAGATTTTTTTGTAAGAAGGAAACCATCCATAGTAATTATTGCTGCGGCAAAAGTAGGAGGAATTATTGCAAACCTTGATAGTCCTGCCGATTTTATTTTAGAAAATTTAAAAATACAGACTAATATTATAGAAACTTCTTGGAAATTAGGAGTTAAGAGATTAGTCTTTTTAGGGAGCAGCTGTATATATCCTAAATATGCATCTCAACCTATTAAAGAGGAATCTTTAATGAGTAGTTCACTTGAGCAAACTAATGAGTACTATGCAATTGCAAAAATTGCTGGGATCAAATTATGTGAGTCTTTAAGAAAACAATATAATTTTGATGCAATATCTTTAATGCCTACTAATCTTTATGGGCCAGGCGATAATTATCATCATAAGAATAGCCACGTAATGGCCTCATTAATTAGAAAATTTAATGATGCAAAGAAATCAAATAAGCAAAAAGTTATTTGTTGGGGGACTGGTAATCCAAAGAGGGAGTTCTTACATGTAGATGATTTAGCTCGAGCAGTTGTTTTCGCTTTGGAGAAATGGGATCCCAGTGAGATGCATGCACCTAAAGATTCAATTGGCCAAGAACTAAATTACTTAAATGTTGGAACAGGTATTGATATATCAATAAGAAAACTAGCATCTTTAATATCTGAAATTGTAGGTTTTAAGGGAGAGATCGCTTGGGACACTTCAAAGCCTGATGGGACCCCTCAGAAACTATTAGATGTCACCAGAATTAACAAACTTGGTTGGTTCCCTGATATAAATCTTGAAGATGGAATAAAACAAACAATATCCGATATTAATAGTATTAATTAACTTATTCCTAACTATTCATTTTTTTCCAATTCCAAGAATCTATACACATTTGTTTTAAATCTCTTTTAGGTTCCCAATTTAATAAAGATTTAGCTAATGAATTATCAGCAATGGCAGTTGATATATCACCAGATCTTTTAGGAGCAAAGACATATGGGATTTTTACATTATTACTTTCCTCATATGTTTTTATCAACTCCAAAACGCTAGTACCTTTTCCAGTTCCTAAATTTAGATTTAAAAATAAATTATTTTTTCTTTCTAAGTATTCAAAAGTCTTAATATGTCCCTCTGCCACATCCATTACATGTATATAGTCTCTTATTCCTGTTCCATCAGGCGTATCCCAATCATTACCAAAAATTTCAAATCTTTGAGAATCATAATTAGCAACTTTCATTATTAGAGGAAAAATATTGTTAGCTTCACCTTTGGGATTCTCTCCAATTAGTCCTGAACTATGAGCACCTACAGGATTAAAATATCTTAAATTTGCTATTTTCCATTCATCAGAATTACTTTTATAGATATCTTCTAAAAAAGTTTCTATAAATGCTTTTGTATTCCCATATGGATTCGTTGGTTTTATAGAGGTTTGTTCATTAATAGGTTGATTACCTGCTGCACCATAAATAGTTGCACTACTACTAAATAAAATTGTTTTACAATTAGCATCACTCATAATTTTAATCAAATTAATTGTCCCTGAAATATTATTTTCCCAGTAATCTATTGGATAATCGCATGATTCTCCTACAGCCTTTAATCCTGCGAAATGTATGACTGCAGAAAATTTATTTTCTTCTTTTTCTGCTTGTGAGAAAATCGATCTTAATAAATTTACATCTCTTATATCACCTTTAATAAACTTAAGATTATTTTTAAAACTAGGATTTTCTTTACAAATAATTTTTTTGATTTTTTCTATAACTGAGATTGAACTATTGACTAAAGAATCTAAAATTAATACCTCATATCCTTTATCTAATAAAAGCAATGATGTATGACTTCCAATAAATCCTGCACCACCAGTTAACAAAATTCTTTTCATTTACAAGTAAAAATTTTTAAATTATTCGTTTCTAATCTATCATTATTAGAAAATTTTATTTATCAGTTAATTCTTAAATTAGAAAAATAAAATTAAAAAATTATTATGCTCTAAAGTTTATTAATTCATTAATTTTTTAGTAATTGAGAACAATTTCATAGTAAAATATAAAAAATTTTTTTTGAGAAATTTAATTACTGGAGGAGCTGGCTTTATTGGCTCTAATTTGATTAATAAACTTATTAATTCAGGGGAAGAAATCATTTGTTTAGATGATTTTAGTACTGGAAATATTGATAATATTAGACCTTGGTTAAGTTATCCTAACTTTGAACTCATAGAACATGATTTAAAAAAATATATAAATCTTTTTAATATTGATAGGATTTGGCACTTGGGCTCACCAGCTTCTCCAGCATATTATGAAAAAAATCCTATTGAAACTACACAAACGATTTTCTTTGGAACTTTAAATATGCTTGAATTAGCTAAAAATAACAAGGCAAGAATGCTTTTTTTAAGCAGTAGTGAAATTTATGGGAATGGAAAAGAAAATAATTTAAAAGAGACTTATTTGGGCTCAGTAAATCCAATTGGGAAAAGGAGCTGTTATGCGGAGGGCAAAAGGATTGCTGAATCTTTATGTTTCGATTACCTAAGAAAATTTTCTACTAGTATTTGTATCGCTCGAGTTTTTAATACCTATGGCCCCAGAATGAGCAAAAATGATGGAAGAGTAATTAGCAATTTTATTAATCAGGGGTTATCAAATCTACCCTTTTCTATCTTTGGCGATGGAACCCAAACGAGATCATTTTGCTTCATTGATGATACCTTAGATGGCCTAATGAAACTAATGAATTCATCGTTTTCAGGTCCAATTAATTTAGGAAATCCTTTTGAAGAGATGAGCATTATTGATTTAGCAGAATTAATTAAAAAGAAGACTAATTCTAAGAATTTATTAAAGTTTTTTCCATTACCATCAGATGATCCAAAAAGAAGAAAGCCTAATATCTATATTGCAAATGAGTTACTGAATTGGAAACCTAGTACAAGTATTAATATAGGATTAGACAATACGATTAATTATTTCATAAAAAATTAAAAATGATTCCTCAAATAAAAAATATTTGTTGTATCGGAGCTGGTTATGTTGGTGGACCCACAATGGCAGTTATAGCAAGTAAATGTCCTCATATCCAGGTAAATGTAATCGATATTAATTCAGAAAGAATCAGAGAATGGAATAACTCCAACTTGGATAAATTACCAATATATGAGCCAGGATTAAGCCAATTGATCAAAAGATGTCGAGGTATTAATTTACATTTTTCGACAGAGATGAAAAGTAATATTTCTAAAGCAGATATGATTTTTATTTCAGTAAATACACCCACAAAAACAAAAGGAAGGGGTGCTGGTAAAGCTATTGATTTAAAGTGGATTGAATCTTCTGCAAGAACAATATCCTTATATGCTAAAGGTACAACCATTGTTGTTGAAAAAAGCACACTACCAGTAAGAACTGCTGAAACTATAAAAAAGATTCTGACAACATCATCAAATGATAATAATTCTAAAGAAGAAAAAACTTTTTTTGTCCTTTCAAATCCCGAATTCCTCTCAGAAGGCAAAGCCATAAATGATTTAACCAATCCTGATAGAGTTTTAATTGGGGGTGATAATGATTTAGCTATAAAGTCTTTAATACAAATATATTCTAAATGGGTTGATAAAGGTAAAATTCTTACTACAGATTTGTGGAGTTCTGAATTATCTAAATTAACGGCTAATGCTTTTCTTGCACAGAGGATAAGTTCTATAAACTCTATATCTGCATTATGTGAAGAAACTGGCGCAGATATAAATGATGTTGCATGTGCAGTAGGCTCTGACAAGAGATTAGGGAAACTTTTTTTAGATCCTGGTCCAGGATTTGGTGGCAGTTGTTTTAAAAAAGATATTCTTAATTTAGTTTATATATGTAATCATTATGGTTTAGAAAAAGTTGCAAACTATTGGCAAACAGTTATTAATATTAATAACTGGCAGCAAAAAAGAATTACTGATTTAGTAGTACAAAATTTATTTGGTACTGTTTCTGAGAAGAGAATCGCGATCCTAGGATTCTCATTTAAAGCTAATACTAACGACACAAGAGAATCTCCTTCAATAAATATTTGCAAAGATCTAATCGAAGAAGGTGCAATACTTCATATTTATGATCCAAAAGTAGAATATGAAAAAATAAAAAAAGACTTAAATTCTTCAGAGTTAATTTCAAATAATATCAATCATAAAGAAGGAGGATGGATTTATTCGAGAAATATTATTGATGCAGCATCTGGAACAGATGCAATTATTATTCTTACTGAATGGGATGAATTTAAAGAGATTAATTGGTCAAAAATATCAAATGTTATGAGGACACCATCATGGCTTTTTGATACCAGATCTATTTGTAATATTCATAAAGCAAAATCATTTGGATTAAATGTATGGAGTGTAGGTAAAGGTAAATGATATTTAACTTTAATTCTTACATTTAGATTTATAATTGTTTCATTGATATTTTAATATGATTAGCCCAATACTAGTTACAGGTTCAGCTGGATTCATTGGTTTTCATTTATCAAAGAATTTATTAATCAATAATGTGTCTACTTTAGGCTTTGATAGTTTAAATAATTACTACACTAAAAGTCTAAAAATATCTCGCTTGGCTGAGTTAAATGAAATATCACAAAAAAAAAATAAAATTTAATTTTATTGAAGGAGACTTAACAAATAGAGATTCTTTAATATCTCTTTTTAAGCAATATAATCCTAGGGTAGTTATTCACTTGGCAGCCCAAGCGGGCGTAAGATATTCTATTGAAAACCCTTCATCATATATAGATTAAAATTTGATTGGTTTTCATAATATTATCGAATGCTGTAAAGAATATTCCGTTGAAAATTTTATTTTTGCAAGTAGTAGTTCAGTCTATGGTGGGAATAAAAAAACACCTTTTAATGAAAATGATTCAGTTGATCATCCAATTAGTTTATATGCCGCAACCAAAAAATCCAATGAAATAATGGCTCATAGCTATAGTCATCTATTTAATTTGCCTTGTACTGGTTTAAGATTTTTTACAGTATATGGACCATGGGGTAGATTGATATGGCTCCAATGATATTTGCTCGATCTATTTCAGAAGGAAAACCCATAAAAATTTTTAACTATGGAAATATGACAAGAGATTTTACATATATTGATGATGTTGTCGAAATACTAATTAGACTCATAAATAAACCTGCTTCAAAAAATAATAAATTTGATTGTGCAAATCCTATTTCATGTTCTAGTTGGGCTCCATATAGAATTTTTAATATTTCAAACAATAATCCTATAAAACTAATTGATTTTATTAATGAAATTGAATTAAATCTTGGAATTGAGGCGATTAAAGAATATAAAGGAATGCAACCTGGAGATGTTCAAATGACTTATGGAAATAATAGAAAAATTATTAATTGGACGGGGTATACACCTAATGTAGATATCTCTGAGGGAGTAAAGAAATTTATCAATTGGTATAAAGATTATTATCTATAAATTATTACTATTTATTAGTAAATTTGCTGAAAAGTTCTTCAGAAGCTTTTTCTGCAGCAAAGCCACACTTTGCCATATTTACTGGCCATAGATAAATAAAAGGGACTTTTAAATTACTGTTCATTAATAATTTTCTTATTTCTTTTGATGCCATTTCATAAGTATCTGGAGAATTAATAAATAAAGCTCTTAGTAATTTTTTGTCGATTAATTCCAAAGATCTTCCAAATTTAAAAGTCCTACTTAAAACTTCAATAACCTTATCAAGTACTTTAGTTTCTAAATTATCAACTTCCGCGATATATTCAATTAAGATTAATTGATCATTAGTTGGTTTGCCTTCTAAATGATCTTGATTAGGGAAAGATATTCTTGAAATACCAATAGATTCCTCAATAATACATAATATCTCCGACGGTTTTTCACTAAAATTTGAAAGCCATTTATTAAACAAGTCTAAATTTACTTTTAGCAAAATCAAATGCAAATATCTTTTAGTATTTGTAAGTTTTTGAAAAATATTAGATTTTTTGATTTTTAATAAATTTACTGATGATGAAGACCAAATTACTTGAGTATCATCTTTTTTATTAACTAAATTTAAATCTTCATTTATTTCAATAGATTGATTCTTATGAATTTCAATATCTCTTTTTTTCAAAGATTTTTCTACAAGAGGTATGAGTTGTCCAAAATGAGAAGACTTAGGTTGTAAATAATATGGCTTAACAAAACCCTTTCTTACTTTTTCCTGAAAAGCTTGTCCTTCATCACTTAAATTAAAAGAAAAATCTGAAGGGAAAAACCAAGGATAAAAACTAAACCAAGACTCTTGAATATCATCTGAGTATCTAATCTGACAATTTTTAATTATTTTTCCCAACTTCGTATTTTCAATTATATAGTTCATAAATTCCAGTTTATTTCTAAATTCTTTTTTATTTCTTAATGCATCAGATAATCCTGAACTGATACTACTAGGCCAATTATTCAAAGATGAACTAAATTCAATAATTTCATCATTTATAAAAAGTAGCTTATAATTAGGAATTTTTTCGAATATTTCTTCTCCAGTTAAATCTTTCAAAATGGAGTAACAAAAAGAGGCTCTTGGCATCTCAATACCATGAAATCCGCCACTGATTTTATAGTTACCAATATTAGAGTATTGCCAATTTGCTAAAATTTGATCTGCTTTATCAATAAGTGAAATTCTAATCTTTTTTGAAGAATATTTTGAAATTTTCTCTAATTGTGCTGCCAAAAGTACACCATAAACTCCACTCCCACAAATCTCATACTTCATAAATGATGTAATTTATAACTTTCATTAATAAAATAATAATAGATTTTAAAAAGTAAATTTAAAAAAAATGTTGCATTAATATATATTATTAATAGTTTTGAAGTTTTAAAGGTTTAAAATATAACAAAAAATAAATATGAATTTAACCATACTTGGTGGCGGTGAACTTTTTGTAAATGTTTTTATTGATGCTATAAAAAATATAAAAATAAAAGAAATTCATTTACTAATTTCTAGAAGACACTCATGCGAACTTTACTCTAAAGGGAAGACAGCATTAGAAAAAATAAATGAGTTAATTAACTCTAACTCAGATAAGGAAATAAAATTAAATATCCTGGACAGTTTTGAGTTCGAAGTATTTGAAAATTCAGTCAAAGGCACAGACCTGCAATTATCTTTTTCAGCGCCTTGGATTTATAAAGAAAAGCATATAAATATTTGCTCAAATTTAATCCAATTGCATTGCACAACATTGCCTGAATTTCGTGGAGGAGGTAACACAAGTTGGAGAATATTAAGTGGCATTAACTACTCATCCGTAGTCCTTTTTAAAGTTAATCCTGGAATTGATACTGGAGATATAGTGTTTTACAAAAAGTTCTTCTTCCCAAAAGAGTGCTATAAACCTAATGATTGTGAATCTTATACAAATCAGATAGCATTTGAATCAATTACGAAATTTGTTAATTCTTTTATTGAGGAAGGATCAGTACCTGAAGGAAGAGTTCAGCAAAATGAATTTTCAAGTTATTTTCCTAGATTAAACACCAATATACATGGATATATTAATTGGTCATGGGATGCATATGAGATCACCAAATTTATTACTGCGTTTGATGACCCTTATCCTGGAGCTATTACAAGACTTACTAACTATAATGAAAAATTACATTTAAAAGGAGCAACGCTTCTAGAAGAATATGCTAATTTCCATCCGTTTCAACAAGGTATTATTTTTCGAAAAGATGAAGATGGTATATATATTTGTTCTAAAAAAGGATCATTAAAAATAAGTGAGGTTTTAAATGAAAATAATGAGGTTATCAACAACGAAATGATTTTAGGAGAGAGATTTTTTAATGATTACCAAGATTTACATAATGCACTTTCTACACGTATCAAATATAACTCAAAGGGTATAAAGTAGATTCTTTTTAGTTCAGTTTAGCCTCTTAAAACCACTATTACAAACATTATCTTCGAGTAAATTATCTATTAATTCTTCATCCTTTATACAATTCGAAATTAATTTAAAAATTTCTAAAAGATTATTCAAATAAATATCTATTATTTCATCCGTATGGTCAATACAAACATAGCAACAATTACCAGCCAAAAAGTTTTTTTTCAACATTTCTTGTGTAATAAAAGTTTTGAACTTTAAATTATCTTTATGCGGAAATGTAAATGATGCTAAAGCATCTAAGCCTCCAATATTTATATTTATACCACATAAATCAGCAATTGATTCCCAACCTCTTTTGATCTTTTCGCCTTGCAGGGTGATAATTTTCCAACTTTCTATCCTTTCCATTATTTCTAATGTTTTTAATGATGCGACTGAACCTATACGCTCAGTCCAAAATGTACTACTTATAAAAGTATTTTGAGCAGCATCCATAATTTCTTTTCTACCTAGAATAGAAGTTAGAGCAAAGCCATTTCCAATTGCCTTCCCAAACATAGCCATATCTGGATCAACTTTATATTTTTTATGTAGTCCTCCGAAAGTTTCTCTAAACCCAGAAGTACATTCATCAAAAATTAAAACAATTCCATTATCGTTGCATAATTTTCGAATTTTTTGTAAAAAATCCTTTTCAGGTATATCATTTCTTTCAACTTCCATTTTTATTGCCCCAATATCATTTGATTTAACAATATTTTTTAATTCTTCAAAGTGATTATATTTAAAGGGAAAAACCGTTCCTTTTAATTGAGGGGGCACACCATTGGGATCTAATCCTGGCAGTAGATGATCTTTTAATGCACTATTATTTACTAAGTTTGTGGCTAAGTACCAATCATGCCAACCATGATAACCACAAATAGCGACTTTTTCTTTTCCTGTTGCTGCTCGAGCAATTCTTATTGCAATAGAATTAGCCTCACCACCACTTCTTGCAAAACGCGCCATATCTGCCCAATTATGCATCGAAACCAATTTCTCAGCAAGTTCAACTTCTTCTGGGCAATTAAATGTACTCATATTACCTTTATTTACAGCTTCTTTTACTGCACTATCAACTTCATTATTTGAATATCCCAAAATATTAGTACCTATTCCCATAATTGACATATCTATATATTCTGTCCCATCCAAATCCCAAACTTTACAACCTTTTGCCCTACTGAAATAGGTTGGCCATTTTTTTGGTAAGAACATATCAGGTCTTTTTGATAAAAGCATATTCCCTCCAGGAATTATCATTTTTGCTCTATTCCATAATTTCTGACCAGAAGATATATTCGATCCTTCATTCCGTTTATGTTGACTATTTAAAAGAAAAATATTTTTATTCGAAGTAATAAATTTAGAAAGTTCAACCCAACTAAAATTCATATTTTTCTTGAAATAAATCGCTACCTTTTCAGCCACTAAAAGATCTTCTGGATAATCTATTGTTAATCTTATATGAGATAAATTCTCTTCATTGGTTATAAATCCAGTTTTGAATTCGTTATTTTCTCTTATAATTTTGGTCACATGTTCTCTATCTGATTGTTTTTTTGCAAGCTTATCGGCAAGCATTAGTGCTTTCTTTGTAAAAACCTCAACATCCATTCCATCAGGGAAAGTGGCTGGAAAACAATTACTTACATAATCTAATTTCTCATTCTCCAATTTTCTTATTGCTTTTATAATAATTTTTGGATCTACAAAAGGGCAATCCGCGGTAAGTCTCACAATTAAACTAGAATTATCATACTTAGTAGCATCAATATATCTTTTCAATACATCATTTTCACTGCCTCTAAAAACTGACAAATTATGGTACCTCCCTAAATTTGCGATCTGATCATCTGATCCATCATCTGTTGTAGCAAGAATTATAGAATTAAAAAAAGAATAATCT
>CEPA01035184.1_pt1 | contig 10819 bp, 11 predicted proteins | sample 356241 | NCBI WGS metagenome assembly CEPA01 (sample SAMEA2620542, study PRJEB7988) | marine metagenome | biome: marine biome (ENVO:00000447); feature: surface water layer (ENVO:00002042); material: "saline water (ENVO:00002010), including plankton (ENVO:xxxxxxxx)" | depth 5 m
GCAAGTTTGAACATCGTATCGGGTTCAATAGCGTGTTCAAGCCACGCTTGACCTTGTTGAAGTACCGAGCCTCCACGGTTTCTCAATCTTGCTTCGCTCCGGCGTCTCAGTGCTTCTGGAACTGCAACGGTTGGTTTTACTTCAGGAAGCCGTTCTTCCCGTTCAAGTCGCCGTCGAGGGGCTCGAACCGTTGTCCACCAAGCCTCATCACGCTGCTTATGATCGTCTGCAATAAGACTTGATTCTGGGTGTTGAGAGACCGCAGTTATGTAGGACGATTCCGTTAGTTCATGAAGACTCATCACGGCATCCAAAGCCATAGCGTCCGATTCAATTTCGAGGAGTGCTTCAATCCCATAGCGTGTGATTTCAGCGCGATGGAATGCCGCTGCCAGTGAACCATCAAAAACCAATAAGTGCCCTTCACGTAAACCTACGTCGGGGATGTTGCGCTGGATTTGAATGGAACCATTTCGCTCCAATGTCGCCAATTCTTGTGCAAGGTGTCGTAGAACATCAACGCCACCACGCCTTGACTCGAGTACATCCCCGGGTACAAAATCCGACACAATCTTCACCCCGCAAAACGCAACATTTGCTTTTATCTTTTGAACTGTGTGTCCAACATGGACAAATGAGAAGCATTTCAATGGTCGAATACCAGGGCCAAACACGGAAGATTCGCTCGTTCTATGGAAGCTTAGATCATCAGCAAACCTATGAATACATCCGCTTACTCAGCATAAATGAGGTGTGGGGATGACGACGTTTACCCAGGGTCTTCCTGATCACTACATTCTCTTTTCTCAAACCCCGAAGGCTCAAGAGCAAGCCCGACGTTTGTTTACCCGCTGTACAATGTTCCTTGCTGCTCCGCTTCTAGGACTTGGTTTGTTTGGCCCAACGTTCCTTGGTGGCTTGTTGCTTTGTCTCTTCCTCGGACTGCTCGCCCTGTGTTGGAACACTTGGAATAATTGGCAAAAGATTCCTTTTGCAGTCAATCCTTCTCATCCTCTGATGGAACTGGATTCGACAAAAAAAGCAGAAGTGATGATACGCCTCAACGACGGAAGTTGGGTTGAGGCAGGGACCGAACGTTACAGGCTGATTGCGGATGATCTTCTCAGTGGATTCAATCTTGTTGCTCTGGACGACAATTACACCATCCTTGGGTATTTCACAAATAAGAAAACGATAGGTTCCAATCTGCGGCGGACGATGGCACTTCTGAACCAAGCCCTCGCTTTGCGCGATGCACACAATGGCGTCGAGGACACCATCGAGAGCGCTCGCGAGCGCGAGACTATGGATTACGGTTTGCTTTCACGAGATTGGCCAGAGGAGGTTGAATTGGAAGATGCAGCAGGACCCATCGCCAAACGTTTGAGAGGGCAAGAACAGCAAAATCATTGACACATCAACGGGTGCATTGAAAACCTCATCTCATCAGCACAAACGCATGGAACATCCAAATCGGTGGTCGGACGTTGTCGCTGATTTGGCCCCTGTTCATCAGGATCTTCTCTTTGGAACATCCCTCTCTCGACGTTTTTCACGCCTGCCTCTTTGGTTGTCGCATCCAGCAAACATAGGAATGTTCTACGGCTTTCTCATCAGCCTTGCATTGATTTTTCCTTACATCCTCCGCTACGACAATCTGAACGAATCCTTCTCCAATTGGTTGTTCTTTTCTGCATTGTTCATGGCTGCATGTTTGTTGCTTGGATTTTCATCCTTGATTCTTGTCTCACTAACAAAGAGAATGCCGATTGCACCTCCACGTATCGTATTGTATCCGATGCCATTTCTTGGTATTGGTTTGCTTGGACTGGATTTCTCAAACGTCATCGACGTACCAAGCGGTGTGTCGCTGTTCGTGCTCTTGCTTCCCGGTCCAGCATACGTGCATCTATCATGGGCGCCGAGGTGGCGCTTGCTTTGCAAACTCGATCAGGGATTGAATCCATTTGTTGGCCTTGAAGCAGAAAGCGAACCACCAAAGCATTCTGCTGACGAACTTGCTGGTGAGGATTTGGAGTTGTTGGAAGTTGTTGACGCGTTCGAGTCCGAATAGCACTCCTGCCTTTGAATATTACAAGTAGTGCATTGGACCCCAATACGCTCATACCATAACCGTTCTTAGAATCAAATCAAACCTACTTTCGGTCCAATGGATTCCAGGAGTCTGAGAACTTCATCCAAGTCTTCTCTCGAAAGACCTGCCGACATTTGAGTGCGAATGCGGGCTTTATCTCGAGCAACCATCGGGAACACAATCGCTCCAGCCATGACCCCTTCGCGTTGAAGATGGGTGGTCATGGCCTTTGCAGTTGAGGATTCTCCGCACATAATGGGTATGATCGGTGTGGTCGAAACGCCAGTATCGAAACCAAGAGATTGCAATTCCTTTCGGAAATAATTTGTATTCTCCCAGAGTTTTGCGTGGTGTTCTGGTTCTTCGATAAGGACCTCGATGGCCGCTTTTTGCGCTGCGGCTACACCAGGGGGTTGAGAACCCGAAAGGAGCCAAGATCGGGAGTGATTCAAGGCATGGGTTCGCGTCATTTCGGTTCCTGCAAGAATGCCGCCTTGAACCCCAAGAGCTTTCGAAAACGAACCGACTTCAAAATCAACATGCCCCTGGAGATTGAAATGATCGACAATTCCACGACCACCCTCTCCAAGAACACCTTCTCCGTGGCAATCATCAACCAGCACCATGGCACCGAATTCTTCAGCAAGTTTGTTGATTTCATCGAGTGGGGCAAAGTCACCATCCATGGAAAACACGCCGTCGGTGATGATCAGTTTTCGCTCAGCATCATCGTGTTCTCTGAGGACGGCCTCAAGTTCCTCCATGTCGTTGTGAGCGTAAACGCCCCGTCGCGCCTTTGTAAGCCGAACGCCGTCGATGATTGAACCGTGGTTGAGTTCATCGCTGATAATGACATCTTGTGGACCTTGAACCAATGTAGGGATGAGTCCAACGTTTGCTGTGTAACCCGCAGAGTAGATGAGAGCAGCCTCTACGCCTTTGAATTCCGCTACTTTGCGTTCTGCTTCAAGATGCAAGTCCATTGTACCAGCGATGGCTCGTACCGAGCCGCTACCTGCGCCGTATTTTTTCGTCGCCTCGACCATTGCTTGAACGACTTTGGGATGGGTCGTAAGGTTCAGATAATTGTTCGCAGACAGCATGATGGTTGGTTTTCCTTCCATTGTGCAACGCGGTTGATTGGGACCCTCTAGCGTGGGAGGCTCCCACAGTAACGACTTCTCATGCAATTCATCAAAGCGCTGCTTCATCCACGTCATGTCACCTGGCATTGTCTCACAAAACAAGCCTTGATGAGGTTGATTAAGGGTTTTTGTGAGACGTGGTTTCAACACGCATGATGAAAAAGGAGAGGGTTTAGCCTAGACTCGTGCAACTCAATGGTATTGTCAGCAGTGGCTTGGGCCGTGCTCATGTTTTCATGTCACAACCGCACTACCAAGAACAGTTCCGGTCCATCCTTGGTACGACCGCATGGCCTGGAACACTCAACATTACGGTTGAGCAAGAGCATCTTATGCACTACATTGCACTGCGAAACAAAGCCGGAATTGAAACGCCAGACGCAGATGCATCTTCATTGAAAGGAGCACAACATGTCAATGTCGATGAATTTGATGCACTGCGCGTTCGCGGATTCCTCCGAGACGGTGTATCCTTTGGCGGAGCAACCGCTTATCGAGCGAAGATTTCGAGTAAGGAAGTCGCCGTAGACTGTGCTATACTGATACCCGACCTTACACGACACGTCGACGTTGTTGAGGTTATTTCTGGACCGTTTCTAAGAGAGCGTCTGAGTATTGAGGATGGGGATGTTGTGACGCTTCACGTTGAAGCGTAATCAATCCCAAATACCCATGTCCATGCGAGCATCTTCCGTAGCATGGATGCGCGGATCCCATCGCGGTGACCACACCAGATTGATGTGTACACTGTCAAGACCGTCGGTTTGGAGTGCTGCTCGATGTGCTGCCGCCATAATTTCAGGAGCGGCTGGACAACCTGGAGAGGTTAACGTCAGGTCAATTTCAGCGTGTTTATCTCCTTCTCGATCTTCAAATCGAACGTCGTAAACCAGGCCAAGTTCAACGATTGAAATCTCCAATTCAGGGTCTTCGACCGATTGCAGTGCGTTCATGACTTGTTCTTTCTCAACCATCATTCTTCCTCCTTCAAATCTCTCATGACTTTATCAAACATGTTTCGAAATCCATTGCTTCTGGACGGTGATAGAGAATTGAGGATACCCATCTCTACAGCGAACTCAGGTGTAAGCGATAGGGCAATCTCAACAGGTTGTTGATCGATGGCGATGGTCAAGATGCCCATGAGTCCTTGGACAAGTTTCGAATCCGCTCCTGAGTAAATTCGCACGGTGCTGTCATCGATGTCGACGTAAACATGTGCTTCAGATTGACATCCTCGAATTCGCGTTTCATCAGTCCAGCGGTCGGCAGCCAGCTCGTTAACCTCAGATGCCAGGTCAAACACGTACTCGAGACGTTCCATTTGGTCATCGATGGCTTGAAACTCCTCTATCAATTCGACCAATTGTTCAGGATACGTCATGCAAATCGCTCCAGAATATCTCTGACATGATTCAAAAATTCTTCAGCATCTTCCATCGTATTGTAGATGTAGAATGATGCACGAACAGTACCACTGATTCCGAGACGGTTCAAGAGCGGTTGGGCGCAGTGATGGCCGGTTCGAACTGCAACGCCTCGGGCGTCCAAGAGGTGGGCAAAATCTTCACTGTGCAAGGTTGGATGGAGAAAAGAAACCACGGATGAATCGTTGTCATCATGACGACCGTAGACGGTCATACCCAATGAGCGCAGTTCGCTCGCAACGTGTCTTGCGATACCCAAGAGTCGCTTGTGGTGCTTTTTGAGATCGAGTTGACCCAGGTAGCCAAGTGCTGCATTCCAGCCGATGGCTTCGGCAATTCTTGGCGTTCCAGCCTCGAAGCGATGCTCGTTGGTTTGGTAGGTTGAACCTTCCAGTGTGACGGTTTCAATCATGTCACCTCCGCCCATGAACGGTTGCATTTCTTGGAATGTTTCTTCATTGACCAAGAGGCAACCAACCCCTGTAGGCCCGCACATTTTGTGCGCAGACAAGGCCATCATATCCGCACCGAGTTCAGCCATGTCAATCTGACAATGCGGTGCGCCTTGGGCAGCATCGAGCAAGACTTTGGCTCCGTTATCGTGTGCAATACGGATAATGTCCTCGATTGGATTTCGAACACCAAGAACGTTCGAAGTGTGCACTACACAGACCAATCCTGCACCTTCGATGGATGCCTCAAGTGCCTCCATGTCGAGCGTTAAATCAGGCTTTACAGGGACATAGCGCAATTCGTTTCCTAAGGATTCAGAAAGCATTTGCCATGGAACAATGTCGCTGTGATGTTCCATTTCCGTTAGAACAATTGCGCGTCCGTTAAGCTGGGAATGGCCCCATGCGTGCGCTGCGAGATTGATGGCTTCGGTGGTTCCACTGGTCAAGATGCATCGTTCTGCATTGAACCAAGATTTCAACGTCGTTCTGCATGCCTCATAACCGTCTGTGGCCTCTCCGGCGAGTGTGTGTACCGCTCTGTGGACGTTTGCGTTGTGTTTTGTGTAATACTCATTCATGGCATCAATGACAACCGAGGGCTTCTGAGTTGTCGCAGCATTGTCGAGGTAAATCAGTCGATGACCGTTCACCTGACGTTGCAAGATCGGGAAGTCGTTCTGTATCGCCATCGATCTCACTCCATGAGTCTCTGTTCAAGATGTGAGGTTAATCGATGGTGAATGGTTTCACGGACCAGCGTGGAATCAAGACCTGTGAACGAGTCGATGAGGAAGCCTTCAACCATCATCGATGTTGCTTCCTCTTTGGACAGTCCACGGCTCATGAGATAATGCATTTGTTCAGGATTGATCGGTGCCGAAGCAGCCCCGTGTGCAGCACTTACTTCGTTGGCCATTACCTCAAGTTCTGGAATTGCTTCAGCACGTGATGTTGGAGAGAGCAGTAAATTTCGAAACACCTGTCCTGCATCGGTATGTTGAGCGACATCATCAATGGTCAGTGCGCCCGTGCCAATCGAATGACTTCGATCGTCACAAGCAGCATTGAGCAGGAGATGCGAGTTGGTGTGCGGTTGCTGGTGATGAATCTCGATGTGGTGGTCGTCATGTCGGCTACCATGGCCGTGAACAGCGATGTATTGCTTGAGGGATGAGTTGCTACCTCCAAGTGTTGAGCGGATGTCGGATTTGTTGCGTTGACCGCCGAGCGAAAGTGTTGCGTGTTCAAACAAAGCATCACGATGAATTGCCCAATCGTCGACGCGCAACAGCACCGTTTCAGAGGACAGCTCATTAATGACGCCGACACTCATTTGTGCGTTTGAGTTAACATCGCCTGTCAATGCAAGTCCAAACCATTGCGCATCGCCTTTGACGTGGATGACAATGTGGGTTGAACTTTCGCAAGATAAATGCAAATGCGCGGCGCTGATTTCACCATTCGCTTGGATGTGGATGTGTCCGCTTTTACCGCTGCTTTCAACAGTGGTGGTGTTCTGAAGCACTTCGTTGAGGAAAATTCGCGCAATATCCGTGGTAGGTAGCGGTTGAAACGGCTTTTCGCTGACGTTAAATTCGTCGCTTGTGATGCTCGCAGCGTCGACTTTTGGGACGGAATCAATGCTTCCGGGATGAACACGAGACCACGGCGTGTAGCGCCAGAGGTGTTCGGATCGACTTGGAACAGTGGCATCGAGGTACGATGTCATCCAATCGAGCCCTCCATCTCCAGTTCGAGCAGTCGGTTGAGTTCAACAGCGTATTCCATCGGAAGTTCGCGAGTGAACGGCTCGAAGAAACCGTTGACAATCATTCCCATGGCTTCTTCTTCTGTGTGACCTCGACTCATCAAGTAGAAGAGTTGGTCGCCAGAAACTTTGGAAACACTTGCTTCGTGCTCAAGGTCTGCAGATGCGTTTCCAATTTCCATGGTAGGATAGGTGTCGCTTTGACTGTCCTCATCCAACATGAGTGCATCGCATATGACTTTCGAGCGGCAACCAGATGCGCGCGGCGTGACTTGCAGCATACCACGGTATGACGACCGTCCTCCGTTTTTTGAAATCGATTTTGAAAGGATGCTTGATGTGGTGTTTGGTGCCAGATGGTGCACTTTTGCACCCGCATCTTGGTGCTGACCTGCACCTGCATAGGCAACCGAGATAACTTCTGCATGGGCGCCTTCTCCTTTGAGCAAAACGGCGGGATACTTCATGGTCAATTTCGACCCGATGTTTCCATCAACCCACTCAATTGTTGCGTTTTTGTGGGCAATACCTCGCTTTGTGACGAGGTTAAAGACGTTCGCAGACCAATTTTGAACCGTTGAGTATCGAATTTTTGCCCCTTCCATAGCGATCAGTTCAACCACTGCAGAGTGAAGGGAGTCGGTTGAATAGGTCGGTGCTGTGCAACCTTCAACGTAATGCAAAGTCGAACCTTCGTCGGCAATGATGAGGGTACGCTCAAATTGGCCCATGTTTTTGGCATTGATTCTGAAATAAGCCTGGACAGGCATTTCAACATGCACACCCTTGGGCACGTAAATGAACGAACCTCCTGACCAAACCGCTGTATTTAGCGCAGAGAATTTGTTGTCAGCGTAGGGTATAACGGTTCCGAAAAACTTCTTCACAAGCTCTGGGTGTTCTTTGAGGCCCGAATCCATGTCCAAAAAGAGGACGCCTTGCTCTTCGAGGTCTTCCCGCACTGAGTGATAAACGGCTTCGCTTTCGTATTGTGCTGTTACACCACCAAGCCATTTTTGTTCTGCTTCAGGAATTCCAAGACGATCAAAGGTTCTTTTGATGTCATCAGGAACATCTTCCCAGTCGTTTTCTGTTTTGTCTGATGAACGAAGGAAATAGGTTACGTTGTCAAAGTCAATCTGTTCCAATGAGTCGCAGTTGCCCCAAGACGGCATTTCCCTCTCGACAAAATGATGGTAGGCTTTGACGCGCATTTCTGTCATCCATTCCGGCTCGTCTTTGAGCTTGGAAATATCTCGAACGACTTGCTCGCTCAATCCTTTGTCGAATCGAATGGTTGCTGATTCAGGATCGTGAAATCCATACCTGTAGTCACCAACCGCATCTTGCGCTTCTTTTGTCATCAAATCACCTCAAGCTAGGGCATCCACCCAATCGTACCCTTCTTTTTCTAATTTCATGGCAAGTTCGGGTCCACCGCTGTGGACAATCTTACCGTCGATGAGAACGTGAACAATATCGGGCTTTATCAAGTCCAGTAGTCGCTGATAGTGGGTGATGATGAGACATCCCGTTTCTTTCGCAACGGCATTAATCCCCTCCGCAACGATGCGAAGTGCATCGATATCAAGTCCAGAATCCGTTTCGTCGAGGAGCGCCATGTCAGGCTTGAGGAGCAGCATCTGAAGGATTTCAAGGCGCTTCTTTTCACCTCCGCTGAAACCATCATTCACGTATCGAGAGAGGAAGGATTTGTCCATGTCAAGTTGGTTCATGGCTTCGTTGAGGCTCTTTCGAAACGCACGAGGAGACGGTGCCTCTCCATGAACAGAAGCAACCGACTTGCGCAGAAAGTTCCCAACCTGAACACCAGGAATTGCTGCGGGGTATTGGAACGACAGGAACATACCTGCACGAGCACGCTCGAAGACTTCCATTTCGTTGATGTTCTCTCCTTTGTAGAAAATTGACCCGCTGGTGATTTCATAGGCTGGATGGCCCATGATGACGTTAGCGAGAGTCGATTTACCTGAACCGTTTCGTCCCATAATAGCGTGAATTTCTCCGCGTTTTATGTCGAGATTTATCCCATGAATAATTGGAGTATCCCCCACGGAAACGTGAAGATTTTCCACCCTCAACAAGACGTCAGTCATGTTCTCACTTAGTATGTGGTACCGTTTCCCCCTTATCAATGGATGCAATCCTTCGTAACTCATCATCATTGCAACATTTCAAACACCATTGCGGTTTGGAGGGCGCATGGACGACGACTTGGTTCGGGCATATGCGCTAGAGGCGCAAAAAGCAATGGAACAGGAAGCCAAGCGTCGAATCGAAGAGTCCACCGACGCCGAGGAAGAAGCAATGTTGTTGGAGACTTCCATCAAAGACGTTGTCGATACGGAACGATTGGTTCCTGCTCTTCTTTCTCGATTGGGGGCGGTTCGAGCTGCATTGGACGGTCACGGCGGTGGCATATCCGTCTCACAATGGTCCCGTATTGAAGATGCGTTTGAGTTTGTTCTGGACCTCACGGGGGCCTGCCTTTCCTGCGGTGCAGCACCTGGAACATTAGAAGGCGTCCGCGACGATCTTGAGAACGATGATGAGATTGCTAAAATTCGCTTCTCATCCGCACTTCTTGATACGTTTGATGAACTCGGACGAGAATTCATTCTTGCACACGGAAGCGTCGAATTCGTTGATGTCCCGTAGCGCAATTGATTAAGCTGAATGTGAGACGATACTATGCCTGCCTGGAGCGATGACAAAAGGGACGACCCGCAACCTTGTAGAGATGCCGATCAAGGCAAATTTGAGACGACTGTCCGAGACGGTAGGGCTCGAATTGGTCGAATTCACACCCAACATGGCGTCCTTGAAACTCCCGCATTACTGCCTGTAATTAATCCAAATATCCGAACCATCGAACCAAGAGAAATGTGGGATCGCTACGGTATCCAAGGCCTCATTACAAATTCCTACATCATTTGGAAACACGACGATTTGAAACAACATGCTGTTACAAAAGGTGTTCATGACCTTCTCAACTTTCCCGGCGTGGTCATGACCGATTCTGGAACCTTCCAGTCCTACATGTACGGTGATGTTGAAGTCGGTGTTGAAGAAATCGTTGAATTTCAACGATTGATCGGTGTTGACATTGCGACCATGCTCGATGTTTTCAGTCGGCCTGATATGACCGAAGAAGAAGCAGAAAAAGCCGTTCAGACGACCATTGATCGCAGTCAAGCATCACTAGATTCGGCTCAAGGCGTCATGCTAAACGGCCCCATTCAAGGTGGAATCTATCGGCATTTGAGGAAGGCCTCGGCTCAAGGCATGGGGTGCTTCGACTTCAGCATCCATCCGATTGGAGGTATCGTCCCAATCATGGAGCAACATCGCTACAAGGATCTCGTCAAAATCATGCTCGCAACAATCGGTGAACTACCTCCAGAACGTCCTCGACACATGTTTGGATGCGGGCACCCCATGCTGTTCGCAATGCTAATCGCCCTTGGAGCAGACCTGTTTGATTCGGCCGCTTACGCTCTGTTTGCTCGTGACGATCGACTGCTTTCTCCGCAGGGGACGTATCGCATTCGTGAACTCAAGGAGTGGCCAGAGTTGGTGCCCTGTGTGGTCAATTACACGCCTGAAAACGTTCGTGAAATGGGCAAAGAAGAGCGAACAAATCTACTCGCTCGGTACAACCTTGAGGTTACATTAGCAGAACTTTCTCGATGCAAACAGGCAGTTCATGAAGGTACAATATGGCAATTGGCAGAGCAACGCAGTCACCAACATCCTGCATTGCGGGAGGCCTTTTTGTGGTTGACGACGCGTCCGTTCCCAGCGGGTCTTTCATCCGATGTTCTTGACGACCTCATCCTCGACGACCGTTCAGCAGCTCGAGAACTTCATCCAAGCGGGGGTATTTGGGAAGACGATTGGTCGAAAAT